>OHBJ01003535.1_pt1 | contig 10266 bp, 11 predicted proteins | sample 1577241 | NCBI WGS metagenome assembly OHBJ01 (sample SAMEA3541594, study PRJEB24748) | human gut metagenome | biome: human gut; feature: human-associated habitat; material: faeces | place: China | collected 2012
GGTTATATGATGAAATGGCTAAAGATTCACGCATACGTAAAACATTATAAATATGTTGCAGATTTTTATTAAAGGTCAGCAGGTAGATTTGCTCGGAGATACAGAGGTGGCTATTACTATTGAACATCCGATGTTGTCAAATGATCATATTCCTGTACCCTATTCTGTTGATATAGATTTGCCATTAACGGCTAAGAATCGCATAGTTTTTGGTTTCGTTGACAGACCAGGTCGTTCGTCTCCATTCGAATCTATGCCTGCTAAAATTTTCTTTGATGGGCTGCAAATTACGTCTGGTGAAATTAAGGTTACTGAAATTGAAGAAACAATAACGATAAATTATAATGGTGTTATAATTCCATCTAATATAGATAAAATGGCTTACAAGCAGAGCCTTGGTAAAGTCGATTTTGGAACGGATGCCGCTAAAGTAAATTGTAACAAGTATTTCATAGAAAGGACTGAAGAAGAATTTCCTGATATTATTGCAGCACCTGTAAGTATTGCTTCGCGAAAAGAATGGGAAGTACAAGATGGTAATCATAAAACGCAGTTTGCTTCGTCTGTTTGGCTGAATGGATATGATGCTATGGATGGACAGTATTTACCTAACCAGTATAGAAGGGATAGTTATATAAATAAAATACTCCCCGCTTTTCGTGCTGGTTGGTTATTCAACGTGTTGCTTGACGGTCGTTGTCAGAACAACATATTTGATAGTGGTGATTGGAAAAGATTGATGATCCTTTCGCAATGGCATCCAAAATATAAATCAGAAGGGAATTCGCCCGTATGGGATGTTGATTCAGAAGGTAATGCATCAATTACGTTAGCTGATTTTTTACCTGAAATGGCTGCTAACGAAATGATTATAGAACTATTGAAACTTCCATGTGCTTCTATATATGCAGTTGGACCAACGTTCACGGTAGAGTTGAATAAAGATGTTTTATCTCGAAATTCTACTGTAGATTGGACGCAAAAGGTTGTAGGCCGAATTAGTATTTCAGAGCAAGAAGCACAACGATATGTGGCGGGTTTTTCAAAAGAAGATCAGGAAGTTGAATCTGATCTGATAATCAGAGAAGCAAATAATATTTTGGAAATCTGCTCGCTGAATCCAACGTCAGAACTAAATCCAGCTACATTCAGGATTGCTAATACAGGTCAGATAATTCAGCGTATGTCAGCAGATGATTTGACAGGGATTGATTTTAAAGTATTACAGCAATCTATGAGTAGCAAAGAGGAAGATGATCCGGATGATGATAGAAGTGACTATGATATGAGTTTTGGAGGCGAGGTCGTAACTACGAATATCGGATTATTAAAAAGCACTGATGATCCTGCGCAAGGGCATAGGTGGTATTATGTGCCGCAAATTAGTGAAGCAGCCACTGAACGACCAGACAATTTGCTTGTCGGGCTATATTATGGTATGTGCAGAGAAATTAGGTGGGGTGCGAAAGAATTTTATAATTACCCGTATATCACACATTGCAACTATGATTGTCGAGGTAATAAATTAGGAGATCTTTCGCTCTCATATTTATTGTCTGAAGGGTTAATGTCATATCATCAAGATTTTAAAAACTTTATGGAGCGATCACATCGTATAGTTAAGTGTAAAGTATTGCTTAATGCTGTCGATCTGCATAATCTTGATATGAGAGATAAAGTAATTTATAAGAATAGATGTTATTATATCAAATCCATTACAATGACATTGCATCCTCATTCTATTGATCCTTCAGATGTGGAGTTGATCGAAATATAATTTTTGTCCTTTCCGTCAGATGGCTCAAAATTACTTTCGTGATGAAAAGTAAGAGCCATCATGACTATTATTCAACTTCCTGATACCTATAATTTTTCTGGGACCATTCGCGATATTGTGGTAGATGCAACTGAAAAGTTGGATTTTACGTTGTCGAGCAATGGCGTAACGATCGTTTCTGAAACTTATTATCCTTCTTCTGATAATAGAATTACGATAAATCTCCGGGATATTCTGGAAGATATTATTGAACCTGTTTTGTATGATGTTGCAGAGACAGTAATACCTCAATATACATATCAAATCGGAGAAACAACAGGTAGCTTTTATTGTATTGCAGGTGGAATTGATGCGGAAGTCTCTGTAGAATCGTATCTACAAGGAAATTTTTTGACTTGGCAGCCTCAGACTCGTGTTACTCTTTACCATATTCCACATTATTTACGATATGTATCGGTGGTAGAATCGATATGTAAAGTAAAAGCTTTCTTTCCAGATGGGACGAGTGAGGTCGCGGTTTTAAAGACGTTTTCTGCTAAATCTATTAACACTGTTAATGTCACATTTGGTACTGTTAGAGGAATGTTTGAGTCACAACCTACGTATTTTGATGTGTGGGTTGAGAATCTTGAAGGAGAAATGTTGACATGGATTCAAAGATACATGTTAACTGATTTTCTGACAGGTGTTAATGATTATTTCATATTTGCTAATTCATTAGGTGGTTTTGATACAATCCGGTTTAGCGGTGATAGAGAGGAAACTAATAAACTGGATAGTGTAAATGCTGTATTCGATGATGAAACAAAGGAATATGATATAGACAGGACTCGCAGTTGGAAAAAATATACAGGTTATATTACGGATGAAAGAATCCGAATGTGGGTTCTTGATTTTTTTAATAGCCCTTGTCGCTATCATTTGACTGATAGCGGAGTGTTAAAACGTATATATATATCAGATCATAAACTTGAATCGACGACAGGTGATGCAGTTGGCTATGAGTTTACATATGTCTATTCGGTTCAAAGTCGTTATATCAATATTGAGCGGACTTCCACACCGCCATTGCTTGAAATAACAGATCCTCAATCGGAAATTTTTTTTTTAGCTCCAAAGCTAAATCAATTTGAGCTGGCAAAAATAGAGTCAGAAACCGATTATCTTTTCCCAGTTCAATCTCCTATGGCCGGTAAATGGTTGGCCATTTCGTTAAAAACAATTTTAGATTTTGTTTCTTCCAAGGGGCTTGATGTAGATGCTTTACAAATTTATCTTACTGACCATAAGTATGCGACACAGGACTGGGTGAAAGAACAGAATTACCTGACGTCTGCTAATATGGATGATTATGTTCTTAAAAAAACATGGGATTCCGTTTTTGAATTAGCTGAAGTTAATGGTAAACAAGTTCTGAAAATCAAATACGACGTTATTGGCAATTTGGGGATTACAGCTTACGGAACAGGACCTGATTCAGGTGAAAGTTTCACTGGATCCCTTGTGGATTTAGTAGATGTTTCGGTTTCAGGACTCAAAACTGGTGATATCCTTAAATATAACGGTACCCATTTCGTGAATGTGCCTCTTTCATCGATTTCCGGTGCCTCTTCCTGGGAACAAATCTCCGGCAAACCTGAATACTTCCCTACCCGATGGTCATATATTAAAGATGCACCCGAATCGCTTCCAGCTTCGGATGTCTATCCTTGGGCCAAAGCATCAACAAAACCGTCCTATACATGGGATGAGATTACAGGTAAACCCAGCGTATTTACACCGGCCTCACATACCCATGTTTGGGTTAATATCATCGATCGACCAACCAAATTATCACAATTTCAAGATGACGTTGTAGTTGGTAAATATTTGCCTTTGACAGGTGGAGATGTGAGTGGTATTATCAATTTAACATCATCCACTGCTCGCATACGTGTTTCAGGTACTGATTTGCTTTCTTATGTCACCTCTGATGGTTCAACAAGATTAGCGCGAAATGTTTCCGGAGATACATATATAGGTAACTTGGGAGGGTCAATGACTTTGTATGCTACAAATTTGATTTTTTACGATGGTATAACAAGAATAGTTTGGCATTCAGGTAATTTCACCCCTTCCAACAAACTTGACAAATCCGTTTGGGACGAAGCATTTGAAATCAAGACTGTAAATGGCATCCGCGTTATCTCAGCGAAACTTGATGTGCTGGGCCAAAAAGGGATCAGCGCCTACGCTGACAGTGCCGATTCAGGAAGTGCTGGTGGTGGCTTGGATTATGAGTTGCTGAAAAACGCGCTTACCGGAATCATCACTCCAGATGGCTATCCGTTCACGATATCGTCGAAGTTCCTCGGAGCTATCGACAAGTCATACATTACAGGTAAGATTGGTGATTTGTATGCCGATGCTGTACATACACATAAATGGTCAGATATTACCGATCATCCAACGTCCCTTCCCGCTTCAGATGTCTATTCTTGGGCAAAAGCCGCTACCAAACCATCATATACATGGAATGAGATTGCTGGTAAACCCAGCTCTTTTACGCCGGCTTCACATACCCATCTGTGGGCTAATATCACCGATCGCCCAACATCTTTGCCCGCCAACGGGGGAAATGCAGATACAGTAGATGGATTACATTCGTATGATTTTGCGAGAAGAAGCGAATTCGTAACAGGTACGGATTTGAATTCAATCAATGGGTTTGGATTATTCCAAACATCTACAAACTCAATCGCTACAACTGAAAAGCATTATCCAATAAGTGAAGCGGGTATTCTGATTTATGGTAATGCTGCGTATAATTCTGCATGTCAAATATACGGCAGTTACAATTCTAATAGATGGTTTGTTAGAGGCGGAGGAACAAGTACCGGTAAAACTTCATGGGCAGAGATATGGACAACAAGAAATCTTACCAAACTATCACAGCTTCAGGACGACGTTGTGTCAGGGAATTATTTCAAATTGTCTGCTAATAGAGTCACGAATTTGAATGATACTCCCATCAATTCGTTCTTTGTAAGCTCTTTAGGTCCATCTAATTCGCCAGCTTCATATGCAGCATATGTCAATGGTTTTTGCGTAGCTTCTGATAATAACCCAACATTCAAAAAACAGTTGATTTGTGCTGATGATTGGTATGTCAGAAGTCAAGGTAATGGAACATGGGGAGAATGGAGAAAACTTTGGCACTCCGGAAATTTTAATCCAGCATCAAAAGCCGATTTATCGCTATCATTTATAAGTAAGCGAGGCTCTATCAATGATGCCAACCTTAATGAATTTATTAAACGGCCAAGTGGAACTTACAGTGTCGTTCGATCAATATCTACTGATTTATTGGCAGTATTTCAAAACACAGAAGGAAGTACGTCTGCGTTAGAATTGTACTGCGATTATTCCAGTAATTTACAGTTCAGAATAGCACTGGATAATAATAGATATGCCTCTTTTAAAAAAATATGGCATTCAGGAAATCTAAACCTATCGACTGTAGATTTTGCAGCTAAAAACATTAATGCATCCGAAACCGGAACATTCAAAAAACTGGTCATCAACGGAATTGTCATTGAAGTGGTCAATGGGAATCTGCGTGTAAACGGAAATTTAGTAGCAACTGGAGGTGTAACCTCACAAGCAACAGCATAAAATTATGGCAATAGGTAAAACAAATATTTCTATCGACACGGTGCGCCGGACGATTGGTTCATCGAAAACGGACGTGGGCGGATTATGTACGGATGATAAAGTCAACATGTTTTCATATTATAAACCGGTCGACTCGGACAAAATCACCACCGATCCAAACTCAGACTGGCCGTCTTTGGTCAAAAACTCTTTCGGATTGATTATCCCATCATTGACGGTACCTATTGATACGTCATTGAATTGGTCGAGGGATAAACCCAAAGGCGGAGCATTAAGCCCGTACAGACTCTCTGATTTCGGAGGGTATGAACATGCCGCCAAACCTTGTATATCATCAGGATGTACGGACAAGGTATCCGTAAATATGATGGATTTAGGGTATACCAGTCGCACATTTACGTTTGAACAGATACCAGCGGATAGTAAAACCAATGTATCGGCACTGAATGTCGGTAAGATTCAAGATTATTATTGGGGATTCGCCATGTTGGAATCACTTACCTCTACCGATGGCCCAATACGCACATGTGATAAACCTATCAAGGAGGGAGGAAATTCTTTAACCATAGATTTTTTTGAATTAGGCGCAGGCAAGACAGATAAATATCTTTTGTTTTTACTTTCTAAGCACAAATCTACAGGGATCATTCCTGATAGTTGGAATTTGTCTGAAATTGCTGAAATCGAACCTTTAGTTGTCTATCATAACGATACATTTATTAACCCTGTACCACTGAATATTTTTTGGTCTTTGTTATACACTGCCTCGTTAGTGGGAATTACGACAGAAGGTGCAACATATAACTTTTATCCTGTAAGTAATTTCCAAACCACACCACTTTTAATCAACGGATCGGTGTGGCTAAAGATGCACATTACAAATATCGCTGAACACACCATCACATATACAACACTATTCGATGTGGAAGTCATCTCAGTATTTGGAACAACTGAAAGAGGTGGTCCACTAATTACTACAGATGCATCCGGTAATCGAGTAGACCAATTCCATTTGCAGGCAGGTGAAAGTATGGACTTAGTATTGGAGATTGATCTATTCATCTACAATAACGGAGTCCCACAAATCGATAATCTTCCTACCCAAACGCTTACCAGTCATATAAACGTAAAATTTGGTGAGGAAATGCTCATCCAAACTGGAGATTTCAAAATCCGTGGAATGTAAACCAATGTTTAACTAATAATTTCAAATCTATGTCAACTGTAAACATCAGCGAAAACACTACTCTTTCGCAAACCATCGAGAAACAGATCAAAGCAACTATCGACAGCGTTGAAGTATCTGCAAAAGTTACCATGACAAACGGTAAGGTAACGGCCTATATGGATGGGCAAATAAAAGAAAGTGACAACGTGATGGCCACCTTCTACCAATATGCCGGATCGAAAATGCAGTTATCGGCAGATATTGATTACCTCACTACAACGCAAACGGTTTTGACTCCTTTCATGGAGAAAATGGATGCCATTGCTCTGACCGTTGGAACTGAATCTGACGAACTGAAAGCCTAACCTCAAAAACTGAATAAACATGAAAAAAATCGAATTAATCACGATGGTTCAGCTTTTGGGAAAGCTGAAATCTACAAGTGTAACTGCTGAGGAACGAAAAGGTCTGCTCGAAACTGTCAAAGCGGCACAGTATGCGTTGGGGGTTCGGGATGAAAAATTGAAAACCAATGCCAAAAAGTTCGGGGTAAATTTTGATCCCAATACCGGCAGAATCGCCGCTGACAGCTCAAAGGAAGCTGTTGTATCGTTGCAGGAGGCCATGGCCAAAATCGATCAGGAAGAGTTTGATTGCAAACGGTTCCTTTCCGAACAGGGAGCCGATGCCCTTTGGCAAGAAAATCAGCTTACAACAGCTGAACGCATGATGCTTGACGAATTGGTCAAGGCTCATGAGGAAAGTCAAACAGAATCGAATTCATAAACAACCCTAAACATTAACCTTATGACAAAAGAGAATCTTTGGCAGATCATCGTAGGCATTATGGTGGCTGCACTCGGTACTGTAACATTTAATATGGGCGTTTTTGCACTGATCCCGCTGCTGATCGTAGCGATTGCCTGGGCCGGTATCAAACAGACCTCAGGTAAGGAGTATAAAAACTCTAAAGGTGACTATGAAAAGCCCAAATTCTGGAAAGACTTTGTACCGGTAGTCGCTGGAGGAATCATTATGTGGCTTATTTCAATTTTGTAACCAGGGGCCGGTTATCGGCCCCATATCCCTTTCACAATGAATGATACAATAATTACGATAAGTTCGATTTTGGGTGCTGTCGGTGGATGGGAAGCAATCAAATATTTGCTGAATCGCAAAACAAATAAAAAAGTCGAGGAAGCAAATGCTTTCAAAATTCAACGAGAGGCGATCATTGAAGATTATAAACGTGTTCAAGGCGAGGTAGATGAATTGAAAAAGAAGGTGGATGAATTGTATAAACGAGTCCATATCCTTGAAGAGGAAAAATTGAGTCTTATCAGTGAAAATAACGAATTGAGATTGCAGCTTAAAGAGGCTGAAAAGCATATTTGTTTACAGCCTGATGATGCATGTCTACAGAGACTTAATGATAGGCCAAAATGTAGACTTGTAGGATTGTTACGAGGTGAATACACCAAAGACCATCCAAATGCAATTGTAACACCAGAAGATATGAAAAGGCCTAAAAAAGAGATAAACATTGATCAAATTGACGACGATGGCAACAACAGCGAGAGGTATCAGGAACAATAATCCTGGAAATATTCGTAAAAATGGAACACAATGGTTAGGCGAAGTCCCTGGAAATGATAAAAGCTTCAAAACGTTTGAATCTATGGCTTGGGGAATTCGGGCAATTTATCATCTGTTGAATAATTACAGTAGATTGTATGGCTGTAATACGATAGAGAAGATAATTAATAGGTGGGCACCTCCGGAAGATAATAATGATACAGAAAGCTACATTCGAACAGTATCCGACTTGTCCGGAGTTCCTCGAACAAGTCGATTAACGACGACGAATCGATCTGTGATGGAACCAATTGTAAAAGCAATGATAAAGGTTGAAACTGGTACGTATCTGAGTCGGATTATAAACAAGCATGGGATTTGTTTATCCGTCATCAAGCAAAATGATGAGATTATGAAAAATGCTCTGATCGCTTCGGCTATTATTTTGGGTGCGTTTATATTAGGAAGGTCTACCAAACCTGTTCAGACAGTAAATATTTTACATCGGGATACACTTCCTCCGATTATCCGCATTGACACGGTACGTGATACATTGTTAGTGCCGAAATATGTCCATGTTGAACGTGTAGATACAATACGTGATACGGTAGACGGTCGTCCGATTTATATGCCAGTACCGATCAGCAGCTATCTGTTTACCGATGATTCGACATATCGAATTGACATGGAAGGGTACAACGTCAAAGCTCGCAGCATCGAGGTCTATCCCCGCACCATCACGCAAACTGTCATCGAACGGATCGAGGTTCCCGCAAAGCCCAACCGTTGGGGAATTGGAGTAAGTGCCGGGGCGGCCTTAACTCCGCAAGGCATACGCCCATATTTAGGTGTTGGGGTGCATTATCAATTGATTGTATTTTGATGACTGTACAAAAAAGGCCACCCCGAAAAGGGTGGCCGATCCATCGTAATAATGAAATCTGTCAAACAACACTACAAAGCGATGGACGATAGAGCCTGACATATACTCTGTATTCCACGTACTATTTTATCCTGTTGTGCTGGGCGTGGGTTACTACGTCCTGTTGCATAGTGTCCCAATTGCCGTTCATTGATTCCAGTAAATTTAGCCAAAGCCGCACGCGTGATTATTCCTTCGGTGGAATGCAATAGAGCTCTGGTATTGAGTGTAAAACAAAGTTGATAATCACCTTGCAGTGCTTCGGGGATTTCGTCGCCGTCTTCCCGCATTGCTTGAAGGTGTATCCGTAATGCTTCTTCGAAAGCCTGCTTAACTCCTTCAAGTGTTTTATGCGTAGCAACACAACCAGGGACCAGATCGCAACATGCACCGTAATTGTCGGCCCATGTAATCAACACACTTACTTTTCCCATAATAATAATTTGTTGAAAGGCTGGTTGGCTTATCGCCAACCCGCCTGTTTGAAAATACTATTTAACAATTCTTGATCCAACGTATCGCTTTTTTTGCCGTTTATAGTTACCCTGCCTTTTTTTGTTGGGTGTTTGAACTGTCGGTGACTTCCTTTCTGCGATACTTTCGTCCATCCTTCTGCTCTTAGCATATCCAGAATTTCAGCAACTTTGTAACGTTTCATCTTATTGCTTTGTTTCGTTGTTTGACATAACAAAGATAGTAAAAATACTATTAATACCAAATAAATAATACTTTTTTTACTATTATTTTTTTTACAGATGCTTACTCCTTGAACAAAGTAATTTGTCTCTACAATGGTTCATGAAGAATATCTATCATTACAGGAGGATAAAATTTACTTATTTTCTCACTTCTATTCCCAAAATGCCTCTTAACGTAGTGTAGCGTTGATTTGAAATCTTTATGACCAAGATGATTCATGACTTCTATAATAGTGGCACCTGATTCGAGTAATTTACCGGCTGCAGTGTGTTTGAGTGAATAAAATTTATATCCTTTTGGAAGTCCAAGTTGATCTCGAAACATCCGGAATCTTCGACTAAAATAATTTTTACCGACAGGTAAGGCTCCAGGAATATTTCGACTTGAAAAAATGTAATATTCAGGCGAATATGCTGCTAAATGGCCGCTCACTGGAATGTTTCGCAATTAACCTATCAACATTTCAACGAA
>OHBJ01003538.1_pt1 | contig 10261 bp, 7 predicted proteins | sample 1577241 | NCBI WGS metagenome assembly OHBJ01 (sample SAMEA3541594, study PRJEB24748) | human gut metagenome | biome: human gut; feature: human-associated habitat; material: faeces | place: China | collected 2012
TCTGCCCGCCCTGCCCTTTCAGGGCGCAGCGGCAGTTCTTTTCCAGATAAACAAAGGCTTCCGGGCTTTTTTCCACGCAGGTCACCTGCGCCGCCGGGCAGAAGCGCTTGACGCCCAGCCCCAGACAGCCGGTCCCCGCGCAGAGATCCAGCACCCGGGGCGCTGCAATGCCCGTCAGGGTATTGGCAGCCGCTTCCGCTACCACCTCAGTGTCTGCCCGGGGGCAGAGCACACCGGGGCCAACGGCAAGGTCAAAATCCAGAAAGCTCCAGATCCCGCACAGGTATTGCAGCGGTTCCCGCTGCTCACGGCGCGTGCAGAGGGCTTCCAGCTTTTCCGCTTCCTCCGTGGTCAGCACCTGGTCGGAAAGGCGGGCATCCCGCCCGGCTGCCACGCGGAACAGCTCCCGTGCATCATAATCGGCATCCGGACACCCTGCAGCGGAAAGCCGGGCTTCCACGGCCCGCACCGCTTCGCGCGGGGTCAAACCAGCAATTACCATCTGCCATCCTCCGGGTCCTCGGGCAGCACAGGGGTCACGGCGGCAATGGCCACCTCGATCATGCTGTCGTCCGGTTCAAACACGGTCAGGTGCTGCACCCAGATGCCGGGCTGGCGGATGATACGGGTAGCAATGTTATCGGACCGGCCGCACCACTTGAGCAGCTCATAGCTGATGCCCATGACCAGCGGCAGAAGCAGCAGCTTGAACAGCACCCGCAGGCCGATGCTGCCCCACGGCAGCACGCTGTAGAGGAACACGCTGACGATGACCACCAGAATGAGGAAGCTGGTGCCGCAGCGCGGATGGAACCGAGTGTACTTGCGCACATTCTTCACGGTCAGCTCATCACCGGCCTCATAGCAGGCAATGGTCTTGTGCTCGGCACCGTGGTACTCAAACACGCGGTGGATCTCCTTCATCTTGGAGATGGCCACCATATAGGTGAGGAAGATGCCAACTTTCAGCACCGCTTCCAGCACCACCTTGGCCCAGCGGCCCAATGTTACAAAGTGGTTCACGCCGCCCACGATGAGGGTGGGCAGCACGGTGAACAGCAAAATCGCCAGCAGGCCGCCCAGTACGGCGGCACAGGCCAGCAGTGCGTCCTCTGCCTTTTTGCCCAAGTGGTCGCCCACCCATTTTTCAAAGGCAGTCTCTTCCTCTTCGGGGTCGTAGTCGTCACCCATGCTCACCTGAGCCGAGTACATCATGTAGCGGTAGCCCACGATCAGGCTTTCGATCATGGAGATGGCACCGCGCACCAGCGGGATCTTTGTCCAGATGCCGTGGTTCTTCACAGGGTCAATCTTGGTCTCAATGGTGCCGTCCGGCTTGCGCACGGCGCAGCAGATGAGCTTCGGGCCGCGCATCATGATGCCTTCCATCAGCGCCTGCCCGCCGACGCTGGTCTTGAAACGTTCCTTTTTGGGTTGATTCATTGGGTTCTCCTATCGGATCATATTTTTCTCGACCATTTTACCACAGAATTGTGACAAAATCTTCACGCCTTATGGTACAGCGGCAAGCCCAGTGTGACCACTGTGCCGCGGCCCAGCGTGCTCTTGATGTCCATGGTGCCGTCCAGTGCAGTCATGATGGAATCCACCAGCGCAAGGCCGATGCCGCTGCCGCGCACCGAATTGCTGCCCTTGTAGAACTTGGTCTTGACATTCTCAAGGTCTTCCGGCGGGATGCCGCGGCCCTGATCGATGATCTCCGCAAAAGCCTTGTATTCGCCCGCCCACAGCTTGACCGTGATGCGCCCGCCGGGGGCCGAGTACTTGATGGCGTTGTCCATGATGTTGATGAACACCTGCCGCAGACGGTCCGGGTCGGCATAGACCGGGATCATCTCCTCCGGCTCGGTGTAGCTGAGCACAAGGCCCTCGCGCTGGATGCGTGCTTCACAGAACAGCACCGCATCGGTCAGCTCTGCCACAAGGTCCAGCGGGCGGCAGTCCATACGGATGCGGCCGTTCTGCAGACGGCTGAAATCCAGCAGCTCTTCCACCATGTTGTACAGGCGGCCCGTCTCATTGTTGATGATCTCAAGGCCCTTGCGGTAGTTCTCGTCTGCCGGGTCGTCCAGTGTGCGCAGGGTCTCCACCCAGCCCCGGATGGAGGTGAGCGGCGTGCGCAGCTCGTGAGAGACGGAACTGATGAACTCGTTCTTCATCTTCTCGGTCTCTTCCAGCCCTTCGGCCATCTGGTTGATGGTGCCGCGCAGGCGGTCCACCTCGTCGTGTTCGTTGCCAGTGACCGGCAGGCGCACGTCCAGCTCACCCCGGGCGATGCTGGCTGCGGTGCGCTCCACCTGCCCCAGCGGCACCACGATGCTGCGGATGAAGTACAGGCCGGACATCACGGTGAAAGCAAGGATCACCGCCGCGATCACAACACTTACCGCGATGGCGTTCTTGATCTGCGCACCCACAAGGGTCAGGCTGGTGACAAGACGCATCGCCGCCACATCCTCGGCGGCATAGGGCACCAGATAACAGGCCGCCATCACCAGCTCGCCGGACTGGGTGCGGTAGACCGCCACACCAAGGCCATCAGAAGCCTCCTGCGCCTGCTCAAAGTCGATGCCGGTCACAATGCCGTCCGCATTTGTGCCGCTGGAGGACGCAATGACCCCGCCATAGCTGTCCAGCAGCATGAACTCGTATTTGTCCTTATCGGCAAACTGCTCCACCATGCGGCGCAGGGCCACGCTGCGGGTAGCCGCCGTGCTCTGCACCGTATCGCCGGTGTACATTTTCAGCTGGCCGGACACCGAAGAGAACCGCCGGTACATGGTCTGCTGCACGCTGTTATAATAGCTGCGTGTGTAGTTGTACAGGAACATGGTTTCGGCCAGCAGCACCAGCAGCACGGTGATGAGCAGGTTGCCCCGCAGCCACCGGCGGGTGATCCCGCTTCTCATTCTTCCCATCTGTAACCGTAGCCCCACACAGTAAGGATATGGGTGGGATGGCTGGGTTCATCCTCCACCTTCATGCGCAGACGGCGGATGTTCACATCCACGATCTTCACGTCACCAAAATAGTTCTCGCCCCAGACACCCTTCAAGATCTTCTCGCGCACCAGCGCAATGCCGGGGTTGCGGAAGAACAGCTCCATGATCTGGAATTCCACCTGCGTCAGCTCAATAGGCTGGCCTGCCTTGAGCAGCACGCGGCGGTTCTCGTCCAGCACAAATTCGCCGCTGGTGAGCATCCCCAGCGGGTTTTCCTTTTCTTTTTCGTCCCCGCCTGCAGTACGGCCGACGCGGCGGCACAGCGCTTTCACACGGGCCAGCAGTTCGCTTACGCTGAAAGGCTTGGTCATATAGTCATCGGCACCAATAGAAAGGCCGCGGATCTTGTCCTGCTCCTGTCCCTTGGCGCTGAGGATGATAATGCCGATCTTCTGATCGGTGCGGCGGATGGTCTCGCACAGGGAGAAGCCGTTCATGCCCGGCAGCATCACATCCAGAATGGCCGCATCGCAGCCCGGCTTCTTCTCCAGCAGCGGCAGAGCCGCCTCGGCGCTTTCGGCCTCCACAGCCTCCATGCCCGCAAGGCGCAGGTTCAGCGCGATCATCTCGCGGATGTTGGCTTCATCTTCAACGACAAGCACTCGTACCATGAACTGTTCCTCCGTTCTTTAGTTGAGCAGATACAGCGCCTTGGACAGGCGGTAATTTTTATCACTGATCTCCACATCCGGGGCAAGCTTCGCCTGCATCTGGCGGGATGCCACGATGCCAAGGCGGGTCCAGCCCTTCAGGCTGGAGGTGGTGCGCACCAGACGCAGGGTCATTACCAGCTGGTCTTCGTCCACCGTGCGCAGCTCCACTGCACCATCATATTGTTCGCTGTCGGTCAGTTTGAGGTTGCCCTCCCACTCCATGGGCAGCTCGATATAGCAGTTGGTCTCTTCGTCCAGCAGCCCGAAGCTTTTTTCCGGGTGCGGGCTGGTATAGTCCATCCACACGATAAAATCCATGCGGCGGCTCTGGCTCATGTTCAGCAGGCCCGCTTCGTCCGGCTGGGTGGGGATCTCCACGATGCCGTCGCCGTCCAGATCCTGACTGACCAGACTGGGCACATTGCGCAGGGATGCGGTGTAAAGCTTTTCGGTGCTGATCTGGTCGGCAGGCACCATCTGCTGCGTGTCCTCGTCAAAACGCAGCAGCACGCTGGCCAGATTGTTGCCGGAAATGCCGGTCCAGCCATCCAGCACCAGATAATGCCTGCCGTCCGCACCCACACCCGCCGCCACCGAGGCGCAGCCGGCGAACCGATTGGCGGAAAGGCCCATAACAGCCACCTGCTGGAAGCTGCCCTCTTTATCCACGGTCAGCAGTTCGATCTGCACGCCGCCGTCCTCCAGCGTAGACATCAGGATCAGATCCTGATTGCCGCCGCCGGTGATATCCTCCACCAGATACTGCTGGTACTGCTGCTCCAGGATCGTGGAAAGCACGCCGTCGGTGTAGGAATACACAGCCAGATAATGGTCGCCCTGTGCCGCTGTATAACCCACCACCAGTTGGGTGGCATCGCCGGGCTGCAGCTGGGCCAGCCCCACCGACTCTACCGTGTCTGCAAGGCCCTCTACGTTCTGGCGCACATGCCAGATGTCGGCATCATCCTTCTGCAGGATGGCAATGCACACGTTGGAGCTTTGGGCGGTGGTGTAAAGCACGGCGGCATCCTGCCTGCCGTCACCGTCCAGATCCTGCAGCAGGAAAGGCGAAAGCAGGTCGCCCTGCATGGGATATTTGAGCTGTGCGCTCTCCCCCAGCCAGTCGTTCAGGGCAGTCTGCACATCGCCGTAATCGCCGGAAAGCTTGGGCGCACGCAGAAGCTCTTCCACCTGCACCTGTTCACCGGGCATGCTGCAGCCTGCCAGAAGCAGGCACAGCAGCACGCAAGCCAACCACCGGCCAAAATGATTCGGATGTTTCAACCGCTGCGCCTCCTCTGTGTGGAAAACTTGTCCGGCCAAAGGCCGAAAACATGCTATTGTCAGTATACCACGGGCCGGGCGCAATTCCAACACCCGAAAACGAGAAAAGGGGCTGCCGCACCACATTTGGTGCAGCAGCCCCTTCGGGGTCCTGATTTTTATTCTTCGGTCTTAGCAAACAAGCCTTTTTCTTTTGCGGCGTTCCAGGTCAGGCAGACCCGCAGCTTGCTGACGGGGAAGTACGGGTTGAATTTATTGTTGTCCGCATCGTCCTTCATCAGGCCCTGCTCCACTGCCCAGTGAGCAGCTTTCTGGGCATCGGTGTCGCCCTCGTCGATGTCGCTGTAGAGGGCGGTGCTTACAGGTTCCGGCTTGCCGGCGTGCTCCCACAGCAGCTCGGCCAGCTCGATACGGTTGGAGGGCATTGCAATGCCGGGCATATTGATGACGCGGTAGATTCCGGTACCGGCTTCATAAGCGATGATGCCTGCGGCAGCACCCACGACCACAGCGGAGAGCGCGCCATCGATGTTGTCGGTATCGCTGGGTCCAACCGGGTCAACAGGCTCCTCCGGATTGGAATCATCCTCGAAGGTTGCTGTCACCTCCACATCAGCATCCGGCATGGTAAAGGTCACCTTGGTGGGGTCGTTCTCGTCCGGGGTCGTCAGGATGTTTGTCGGGTCGTCTTGCTTAACACCATTCACCTTCACCGTCCAGCCGGTGAAGTGCTGTCCCTCCGGCACAGTGGCTGTCAGGTGCACGGTTGTATACTCCGGCAGTGGGCTGCCGCTCTGTACGGGCGTATCGATGCCGTCAATGGTCGCCGTCACATGGTCGCCGACCCTCAGAGTGGGGTTCAGAGTGGGGTTGCTCGCAAAGTTTGCCGTCACTTCCACATTCTCACTCGGCATCGTAAAGGTCGCCTTGGTGGGGTCGTTTGCGTCCGCAGTCAGGAAGGTGTCTGCTTCCTTTTCCTCACCGCCTACCTTCACCGTCCAGCCGGTGAAGCGCTTTCCCTCCGGCACAGTGGCTGTCAGGTGCACTTTGGTGTCTGCGGCCACAGGGACATTCAGCACTTTGTCCTCAAGCTTTGCGGTAACATTCTCACCGGTAATCACACTGTACATCGAGCGCACATAGCCGCAGGTGTCGCAGTAAGGATCTGTTGCATCGGTGTAATCATGGGTAGTTTCCGCCCTCTGTTCAGCCGTCAGGCCCGGGCAGTTTGCAGTAGTGCACTCCCTCCAGTGTTTGGTACCGTCATGTTTCCACTGGTAATTATGCCAATGCACATTCAGTACGACATTCATTTTTTTGTTGTTTTGTCCGATATCATAATCGTAGCGGAACGTCTTGGAATTGGGGTCAAGCGTAAGGATATTTTCATTTTCATTGATTGTGCCGCCACCCGTAGCAGTTGCTTTGCTTGCGTCAAAGTGTCCCGGCAAAGTGGTAAGGTCAAACTTTCCATCGCCTTCAACTGCAATGTTATAGGTGCAGTCCTTCCCATTAAACTCCTCCAAAGCCGTATTGTTCGTTGCATCCAGCGACGTCAGATTTGTTTTATTAACATACAACTTCTTCAGCTTCGTGTTCGCACTTATACTCAATACACTCAGTGGATTTTCTCTGCAGCCTAACAATTCCAATTCTGTCTGATTCTCCAGATTCAGACTGCTCAATTTATTCTGATAGCACCAGAGTATTTTAAGGTTTTTATTTTTACTGACATCCAATTCCGTCAAATTGTTGCCTACGCAGGCTAATTCCTCTAATTCCGTGTTTTGACTTACATCCAATGTATTCAAAGGGTTTTCTGTACAAGAAAAATCTTTCAGCTGCTTATTCTTGCTCACGTCGATCGACTGTAATTTATTTTGGCCACAGTAGAATGTTTTCAATAGCGGCAACCCGCTTACATCCAGCTCTTTCAATTGGTTATGATGACAGTTAATATATTCCAGCTTTTTGTTATGGCTCAAATCTATCGTTGTCAGATCATTATAAACGCAACTGAGCATCCAGATTTCCGTAAAATACTCGATTCCCTTTAGGCTTTTTATTGGTTGATCCTCCCAAAGATTATCACAAGTAATCCACTTTGCGACCGCGATCTCACTTGGGCTGAAATATTTGTCGCCATTTTTATCCCATCCTGTCGCCACATAGTCTCTAAAATTATTGTCCGGAAAGTTTTCCTCGTTGATTGCAATATACCCCTCCGGCACAGCAGCATCCGCCTGCGCACTTACGCCATTTTCCTGTTCTTCCGCCCCCGGCTCCGCCGCAAACGCACCCACCGGCAGAACCGACAGCATCATGCACACCGCAAGTGCTGCACTGAGAAGTCTCGTACTCTTTTTTCTCATGTTCTCTTCCCCTTTACGTTTGTTATTTTGCAGGCACCCACCCCAAAAGGCACCGTCTGCTCTTTAAGTCTACCCCCCCCCATACAACATATCAAGAGGCATTTTGGCAGAAAACAGGTTCGAGTTTTTAGTGGAATTGTTGAAGCGTTTGCGGTTTTGCCCGCTATTCCCGGGAACATTCAGAAACAATGAAAATGTCACGCAAAAAAAGCCCTCTCCCATTGCTGGGAAAGGGCTTTTGAACACTGTATCAAACAGTCAGAGCAGATCAGACGAGCTCCAGAACTGCCATCTCAGCAGCGTCGCCGCGGCGAGCGCCGATCTTGATGATGCGGGTGTAGCCGCCGTTGCGGTCAGCGTACTTGGGGCTGATCTCATCAAACAGCTTCTTTGCAACATCTTCCTTGGTGATGTAGGCATAAACCTGACGCTTGGTGTGCAGGTCGCTTGCCTTGCCAAGGCTGATCATCTTCTCGGCCATGGAACGAACGTCCTTAGCGCGAGTGACAGTGGTCTCAATCTTGCCATTCTCTAACAGGTAGGTAACCATAGCGCGCATCATAGCGTTGCGGCTGTCGCTGGTTCTACCGAGCTTTCTGGTACCGGGCATCCCGTTTCACTCCTTAATTATTTTTAGTTATCGTCATCCGTGTTCAGCTTGAAGCCCAGAGAATCCAGCTTTGCCATGACCTCTTCCAGGCTCTTGCGACCGAGGTTGCGGACCTTCATCATCTCGTCCTCGCTCTTGCTGACCAGATCTTCCACCGTGTTGATGCCTGCGCGCTTCAGGCAGTTGAAGGAACGCACGCTCAGATCCAGCTCTTCAATGGTCATTTCCAGAGCCTTTTCCTTGTCGTCGTTGGTCTTCTCCACCATGATCTCAGCGCCGGCTGCCTCATCGGACAGGTTGACGAACAGGTTCAGGTGCTCGGTCAGCACACGGGCAGCCAGAGAAACGGCTTCCTGTGCATTGATCGTGCCATCGGTCCAAACCTCGATGGTCAGCTTGTCATAATCGATCGCCTGGCCAACACGGGTGCTCTCGACGTTGTAGTTCACCTTGAGCACAGGGGTGTAAATGCTGTCAACGGGAAGAGTGTTGATATCGTTCTTCTCGATGATAGCCTGTTTGTTGCGCTCTGCGGCACAACGGCCACCCCGCAGGCGGAAATTGACGCCATGCTGAATGCCGAGTACAGCCGCTTTGAGCAGATGTGGCAGGCGCTGGAAGCCAAATTCCACTGCCCCGTCATCCAGAATAACTTTGACCGCCCCAACTACCGCCTGATGGGCAACCGCGATATCTGGGACCCGCATGGCCGTTCCAACTATCTCAGCCGCCTGAACCAGCGCTTTTACGCCTATGCCGCCGCGCATGAGGATTTTTATATCAATGATATTGACTATCTCAGCGCAGATTACGGCCTGACTGCCTGGGGGGATGCGTTCTTCTGGCACATGTATAAGTACGCCATGTGCCTGGATGCAATCCCGTCTTTGGCAAACAGCGTGGCAAACATCATCAAATCCCTGTATGGCCGCAACAAAAAAGCCCTGGTGCTGGATCTGGATAACACTCTCTGGGGCGGCATTGTGGGCGATGACGGTGTGGACGGCATTGCCATTGGCCCCGAAGTGCCGGAAGGCCAGGTGTACGCCGAGTTCCAGAGCTACTGCAAAGCCCTGCAGACCATCGGCGTGGTGCTGGCGGTGGATTCCAAAAATGACGAAGCCAACGCCCTGGCAGGCCTGAACCACCCGGACAGCGTGCTGCACCCGGATGATTTTGTCTGCATCAAGGCCAACTGGGATCCTAAAGATCAGAACCTAAAAGCCATCGCCGCAGAGCTCAGCCTTGGCGCCGACAGCTTTGTGTTTGCTGATGACAACCCGGCGGAGCGTGCCATTGTGGCCGCCCAGCTGCCCGGCGTGGCCACCCCGGTGCTGGATGGTGCCGAAAACTACATTAAAATGCTGGATCACGGCGGGGACTTTGAAACGACGATCCTTTCCGGTGACGACCTGAAAAAGACCGCGCAGTACCATGCCCGCGCCCAGGCCGCCCAGGCCCAGGCAGCTTTTGCCGATTACGGCCAGTATCTGGACAGCCTGGAAATGACGGCGACCATCCGCCCCTTTGAGGCGGTGTATATGCAGCGCATTGCTCAGCTGACCAACAAGAGCAACCAGTTCAACCTGACCACTCTGCGCTGCACTGAGGATGACATCCATTCCATGGCAGAAAAGCCGGACTGGATCACCCTGTACGGCAAGCTGGTGGATAAATTTGCGGATAACGGCGTTGTTACCGTTGTGGCAGGGCAGGCCCAGGGCCAAACGCTCTGCCTGCGCCTGTGGCTGATGAGCTGCCGCGTGTTAAAGCGCGATATGGAATTTGCCATGTTGGACCGCCTTGTGGAACGCTGCCGAGAAGCGGGCGTAGAGACGATTAACGGCTACTACTACCCCACCGCAAAAAACAAGATGGTCAGCGACCTTTTCGGGCGCTTCGGCTTTACGAAAACCGAGGCGCACGAGGACGGCAGCACTGTGTGGCAGTTGAGCGTCGCGGACTACAAGCCGCAGAACCACGTGATCGAAGTGTTCGGCAACGACCACGCAGAAGCGTGATCCTCGCTAAATTAAGTATTAAATCAAATCACAGAAAGGAATTTTACCATGGAATTTGATTATCGTACCAAGGGCACCTGCTCCAGCAACATCCACGTCGTCCTCGACGGCCGCAAGGTCAAGGACGTCGTCTTCACCGGCGGCTGCAATGGCAACCTGCAGGGCATCAGCCGCCTTGTCGAGGGCATGGACATCGACGATGTCATCGCGCGCGTGCGCGGCATCCGCTGCGGCATGAAGCCCACGTCCTGTCCCGACCAGCTTGCCCGCGCCCTCGAACAGCAGTTCCGTCTGCCAG
>OHBJ01003540.1_pt1 | contig 10255 bp, 10 predicted proteins | sample 1577241 | NCBI WGS metagenome assembly OHBJ01 (sample SAMEA3541594, study PRJEB24748) | human gut metagenome | biome: human gut; feature: human-associated habitat; material: faeces | place: China | collected 2012
ATAGACCTTGTAGTTGCCGGGCAGCGCCGCCAGCCGGTCCAGCGAGGCCAGCATGGCCTTGGGGTCGCCGCCGGCGAAGTCCGTGCGGCCACAGGAGCCACGGAACAGGGTGTCACCGGAGAACATCACGTCCCCTACCAGCAGACATACGGAGCCCTGCGTGTGGCCCGGCGTCTCCATGACACGGATGGTGAGGCTGCCCAGCGTCAGGGTGTCCCCCTCCTTGTAGTAGCGCTGGTTGTGCTCCGGCAGGCGGGAGAACATCATATCCATGTGCTTGGGCGGCTGGTCGGTGACGTCCTTCTCGTTGATGTACACCGGCACATCGGGGTACTTCTCCAGAAGAGGCCGGACGGCGGTGGTGTGATCGAAGTGACCGTGGGTCAGCAGGATGTACTCCAGACGGCAGCCGGAGCGGCTGACCATGTCGGCCACCTGCTCCGGCTTGTCACCGGGATCGATGAGGGCGCAGACTCCGGTCTCCTCGTCGCACAGCAGATAGCAGTTGGTGGAAATAAAGCCCACCCGGATGGAATCAATTTTCATGGGACATTCTCCTTTATCAAGCATCGCTGGGATGTGAATGGTCGTGTGGAAGATAGCGTGGGGATCGCATAGAGAAAAAAGCAGCCAAGCAGAGCCGGGATATACTCCGCCGATGGAGCATATCGGTCAGCTGGAGAGCTGGTCGGTGTCTACGATCAGGGTCAGAGGGCCGTCGTTGACGGACTGGACCAGCATATCGGCGCCGAATTCGCCGGTCTCGGTGTGGAAGCCCTTTTCCCGGCACAGAGCCACGAATTTTTCATACAGGGGGATGGCTACCTCCGGTCGGGCGGCGGCCAGAAAGTCCGGACGGCGGCCCTTGCGGCAGTTGCCGTAAAGGGTGAACTGAGATACCACCAGAATTTCGCCGCCCACCGTCTCCAGACCACGGTTCATCTTGCCGTCCTCGTCCTCAAAAATACGCAGGCCCACCAGCTTGTCCACCAGCTTCACGGCTTGGGCCTCGGTGTCCTCATGGGTGATGCCCAGCAGGATCAGAAAGCCCTGTCCGATCTGGCCGATGGCCTTGCCGTCCACGGTAACGGAGGCACTTTTAACCCGTGTCAGTACAGCTCTCATGGAATATAGTCTCCTTTTTCGACAATATATGCGATAATTTTGATGAGTTGGAGCGATTTCGAGGGAGTGTCAACCGATTTTCACGTCGCAATGTGGCTGGAGATCGGTAGACACGACCATATGCGCTTTTGCACACTTTGCCAGCTATTGGAAAAGTGTGGCGCCGGAGGCGCATTTATCACCCGGCGGGGCGGGTAACACGCATGACACCGGAGATCTGCTCCAGCCGGCGCATGACGGCCTGCAGCTGCTGGCTGTCGGATACATCCACGGCCAGAGAGATCAGAGCGAAGCCGTCGGCGGTGGAGCGGGCGTTGAGAGAGGATACGTGGACCTTGGCAGCGGAGAGGATGGTGGAGATATCCACCAGCAGATTGGGCCGATCCTTGGACACCACCTGCAAATTGGTGCGGTAGGATTCCCGTGCTTTGCCGCCCCAGGAGACCTTGATCCAGCGGCCCGCCTCCTCCGGCGGACGGCGGGCGCCGAGACCGCTGAGGCCGGTACCATCGCCATGACCGATAAGGACGGCAACGCCCTTACCGCTTCCGATGCCGACGGCAACGCTGTCGAGTGCGGCGTCACCGATCTGGGCAACGGCATGGAGTCCGTTACCTACGGCACCGTCACCGAGGATCCGGTCAACTTCTCTGTTGCCGACACCCTCAACACCATCGTCCCGAAGCTCGTCCCGCTTATGCTTACGCTGCTGCTTTACTACATGTTTGCTAAGCACAGCTGGACCCCGACCAAGGGCATTCTCCTGCTCTTCGTCCTTGGCATCCTGGGCGCTGGCCCGCTTGGTCTCTGGCCGAGCATCTGGTAAGGCTCTAGCTTGAGGGGTGTGTCCCTACGCGGCTCACACCCCGACCCCTTAAGCCATGTGTATGTTAAAAGCCGCGTGCTCGAAAGAGCGCGCGGCTTTTGTTTTCTTAATGATTCGGGTGTGGCAGACAGATAATGCATAACACCCTAGGTAGTTAGCCGAATTCGAGCAAAAGGGAGGATAGGATGGCGATCGGAGCGCGTAAGCAACCGCTGTACGATCAGCTGGTCGATATTCTGACCGAAAAGATTGACCATGAATATCGCGCCGGTGACATGATTCCTTCCGAGCGCGAACTTTCGGAGCGCTATGGTCTCTCGCGCACAACGGTACGCCTGGCTCTGCAGGAACTGGAGCGTTTAGGACTGGTGGTTCGGCAGCACGGTCGCGGTACCTTTGTGACCGACCGTTCGGCAAAGGCAACCAATCTTATGCAGTCCTACAGCTTTACCGAGCAGATGCGCGCGATGGGTCGAGAACCCGAGACCACGATTCTCGAGTTTTGCGAGATGGAGGCCGATAAGAATCTGGCCGAGCATATGGGATTGCGCATCGGTGATCGCATTTTTAAGCTCAAGCGCCTTCGTTCTGCCGACAACATGCCCATGATGGTCGAACGCAGCTATCTACCGGTTCGTCAATTTCTGTCCCTAAAGCGACCGCTGCTGGAGCGTAAGCCGCTTTACGATGTGATTGAGCAGGACTTTCAGCAAAAGATTCGCGTGGCCGAAGAGGAGTTCTATGCGAGCATAGCCCGTCCCACCGATGCCCACCTTTTGGGAATTGTCGAGGGCTCGCCTGTGCTCGATTTGGTCAGGACTACGTATAACGAGTCAAACGAGGTAGTGGAGTACACACTCTCGGTTGCTCGTGCCGATCAGTTTAAATACAAGGTTTACCACCAGCGCAGTAACTAGTGCTCGCATCGTTTCCATATGGTGATTCTTTGCATTTAACTGGTTACTACCAGATAACCAACCGAAGTGTATAATTGCACGTCAGAGGATTACTTCTAGAGAGAGGTATTAGAAATGTTCGAGAAGAGTGTCGAGGAGCTCACCGAGCTCGGCGCCCAGATCACCACGGCCGAGATTGCTCAGCAGCCCGAGCTTTGGCGTGATACGCTCAACATCTATCGCGAGAACAAGGAGGCCATCGAGGCCTTCCTGGCCGAGGCTCGCGCTATGGGCGAGGGGCGTCTGTCCGTTGTCTTCACCGGTGCCGGTACGTCCGACTACGTTGGCGATACCTGCGCCCCGTACCTGCGTCACGCTGGCAACACTGATCTCTACGACTTTAAGCCCATCGCCACGACCGACATCGTGAGCGCCCCGCGCGACTTCCTGCGCGCCGAGGATCCCACGCTCGTGGTTTCCTTTGCCCGCTCTGGCAACAGCCCCGAGAGCCTTGCCGCCGTTGCCGTTGCCAAGGAGCTCGTCCACAACGTCAAGTTCCTCAACATCACCTGCGCTCCCGAGGGCAAGCTCGCCGTCGAGTCTGCCGATGATCCTAACGCGCTGACGCTGCTCATTCCGCGCGCCAACGACAAGGGCTTCGCCATGACCGGTTCTTATTCCTGCATGACCCTGCTCTCCACCCTTATTTTCGACACTGCCTCTGACGAGCAGAAGGCCGAGTGGGTCGAGACGATTGCCAAGATGGGCGAGGAGGTCATCTCCCGTGAGCCTGAGATCGCCGATTACCTGGCTGGCGACTTCAACCGCGTGACCTACTTGGGTTCTGGCTCCTTCGGTGGTCTTGCCCAGGAGAGCCAGCTCAAGATCCTCGAGCTCGCTCACGGTCTGGTCGCTACTTCCTACGACACCTCCATGGGCTATCGTCATGGACCTAAGTCCTTCGTCGACGATAAGACGCTCGTCTTCGTGTTCGTCAATAACGACGCCTACACCCGTCAGTACGACATCGACATCCTCAACGAGATCGGTGGCGACGAGATCGCTCAGCACACCATCGCCGTTCAGCAGGAAGGTACCACCGTCTACGAGGGCGAGTCCTTCACCTTTAAGGGCTACGAGGCACTTCCCGAGGGCTACCTTGCTCTGCCGTTCGTGATGTTTGCCCAGGCTATCAGCCTGCTCAACTCCGTGCGCGTGGGCAACACGCCCGATACGCCGAGCCCCACCGGCACGGTCAACCGCGTGGTTAAGGGCGTGACGATTCACCCCTTCACCGCTTAATCGCGTCCCCCTGTAAGGGCGCCCGTCCGCTCATAACGGCGGGCGGGCGCTTTTTGTTTTACGTGAGCTGGGTATAAGCATCACTACAGTCAACTGCTTTAGAAGCAAGGAGTGCATATGAGCACGTACGCAATTAAGGCTGACAAGTTCTTCTTGCCGGCAGGTCCGCAGCTGGGCGGCTATCTTATGGTCGAGGATGGCGTCTTTGGCGCCTGGCAGGCCGACAAGCCCTCTTGCGAGATTAAGGACTACACGGGATCGTGGATCGCACCGGGTATGGTCGATACCCACATCCATGGCTTCTACAACCACTCAACTACTGACAACGATCCCGAGGGTATCGATATCAGCTCGACCGAGCTCGCCCGTCGCGGTACCACCAGCTGGCTGCCCACGACGTTCACCGATGGCGTCGTGCAGATCAAGGACGCCTGTGCCGCTATTGCCCAGGCTGACGAGGGCCGCGGCCCCGACTTCTGCGGTGCTCGCATTCAGGGCATCTACCTGGAGGGCCCCTTCTTTACCATGAAGCACGTGGGCGCACAGAACCCCGCTTACCTGATCGACCCCTCCGAGGAGGTCTTCGACCAGTGGCAGGAGGCTGCCGGCGGACGTATCGTTAAGAGCGCCATGGCCGCCGAGCGCGATGGTGCTGCTGCCTATGCTGCCGCCCTGAACGCTAAGGGTGTCGTGACCAGCATCGGTCACTCTGATGCCACGTATGACGAGTGCGTCGCCGCCATCAATGCCGGTGCTAGCTGCTTTACGCACACCTATAACGGCCAGCGCGGTCTGCATCACCGCGAGCCCGGTGTTGTGGGCGCTGCTATGACCACCCCCGAGACCTACGCCGAGATTATCTGCGACGGCAAGCATGTGAACCCCGCCGCTATCAAGGCGCTGCTGCAGGCTAAGGGCTGGCAGCATACGGTGCTCATCACCGACTGCTTGGGCTGCGGCGGCATGCCCGAGGGCAGCTACACCAGTGGCGGTATGGACGTTATCATGAAGGACAACCTGTGCTGGCTCGCCGACGGCAAGAGCATTGCCGGCTCGGTGCTCACGCTTGCCCAGGGCGTCAAGAACATTGTCGACTGGGGCATTGCCAGCGCCGATATCGCCATTCGCATGGCAACCGAGGTGCCGGCTCGCTCCGCGCACATCGAGGATAAGTGCGGCAGCATTATGCCGGGTCGCGATGCCGACTTTGTCGTATTCGACCACGAGCTCACCCTCGTCGAGACGTATGTTGGCGGCCAGAGCGTCGGCAACGCCTTTACCGAGTAACGATAGAAAAAGACGGCGGGCCCGAATCTGCTCGGACCCGCCGTATGGGTTAAACGCTCAAAAGCACCTTCACAGTTACAGCTTGTTAGCGATCTTCTTTGCTGTGCGCTTGACGCCGGCCACCAGGCCTCCTGCAGGATGCTCCTTCTCGTATGCTAGGCGCTTCTCGCGCTTGGCGTACTCTTCGACGATGATATCGCCGTACTCGTCTTCGATCTTGTCGAAGAAATCGACGGCGCCCTTAATTTCCTCGGCGGTTGGGTGTCCCTTTTGGACGCCGCCGGTAAGTTTGAACGGTCCCCACGTGTCAAAACCGGGACAGCCGTAGACGCCCATAAATATGGCCTGTCTCATGCGGCAGATGCCATCGATATCCTTGCCGTACCACTTGTTTTTGCCACCGTAGGTCATAAGGCCAAACACCTTGTCCTGCGGCTGCAGCACGTTGGTGAGCACGCGTGCCATGTCCTTGTCGATCTCGGAGTAATAAATGCCCGTGGCGGCACCGATTAGATGATATTCGTGCAGGTCGGGATACTCGTTTTTTCCGAGCGTTTTTACATCGAGGGTATCGATCTCGGGGTGCGCCTCAACGATGGCGTCCACGAGCTTTTTCGTATTGCCGTGGTGACGCGAGGCGTAGAGGATGATGGTTCGCATAAGAAGGCCTTTCAGCTGTAATGACGTCAATGTCTGTATGGTACCCCGTTGCATGGCTGGGATACCGGACGCATCGATGAACATGCGGGTTTGTCCTTTGGTTAGGGCCGAGACGGGTACTTGCGAGCAAAAAAGCAGTTGTTCGAAAGGATGGGCAATGGAATACGCTCTCTCCAGCGATTCGATCTCTATCAAGGTTTCCACAGCCGGCGGCTCGTTTACCTCGATTGAGGCCGACGGTCGCGAGTATTTGTGGCAGGGCGATCCTGCCGTGTGGTCCGGCCAGGCGCCGATTTGCTTCCCGATTTGCGGAGGTCTGCGCGACGGCAGCGGCATGACGTTCGCCGGGCATCATGTGAAGCTCGCCCGCCACGGGTTTGCGCGCAAGCAGGAGTGGAAGCTGCTGAGCCAAAGCACGAACGAGCTGGCTGTGTGTCTGGCATCCGAGGATAACGCTGCATTGCTGAGAGATTATCCGTATCCGTTCAAGCTCGTCGCCCGCTATACGCTTGAGGACGCTGCCGTGCGTGTCTCCTATGAGGTCACCAATGAGGGCACCGAGGACATGCCGTTCTTTATCGGTGGACATCCTGGCTTTAGGTGCCCGCTCGACGAGGGCGAGGCCTATACGGACTACGAGCTGCGCTTTGAGAAGGACGAGGCTGCGGAACTCTGCACTGCCGTTCCCTCGACTGGATTGATCGATGTGGACAGGCGTTCCAAGAATCCCATGGTGGGAAAGACGCTGCCTCTGTCGCATGAGCTCTTCGATTTTGCGGAGACCATCTTTGACGTGCTCGAGAGCCGTCAGGTCACGCTTTCCAAGAAGGGCGAGGACAAGGGTGTTCGCCTGAGCTTTGAGGGCCTCCCGTATCTTATTGTGTGGAGTAAGCCTGAGGGTGATTTTGTGGCAGTTGAGCCCTGGGGTGGCCTTTCGACCTGTTCCGATGAGGATGACGTGCTTGAGCATAAGCGCGGCTGCCTGATCGCCAAGCCCAAAGAAACCATCGTGCGCTCGTTCACGATCGAGATTCTGTAATTCCGTTTTGTCGACTCGTATCGCGAGGCACAAGGAGCCTGCGAGATAAGGAGCTAAAAATGATCCTCACCGTTACGATGAACCCGTCTGTCGATACGCGCTATCAGCTCGATGAGCTCGTTATCGACGACGTCAACCGTGTGACGCCCGAAAAGACCGCCGGCGGCAAGGGCCTCAACGTGGCCCGTGTGCTGGGTCAGCTGGGCGACGACGTTGTGGCAACCGGTCTGCTCGGCGGCCACATGGGCGCCTATATGGCGGAACTCATGGATGCCAACGGTATTAAGAATGATTTTGTGCCCATTAAGGGCGAGACTCGTATCTGCCTCAATATCCTTCATGCTGGCAACCAGACCGAGTTGCTCGAGAGCGGCCCGACGATAGTCCCCGAGGAGCTCGATGCCTTTACCGCCAAGTTCGCCGAGCTTGCGAGCAAGGCCGATGTCGTTACCATCTCGGGTTCGCTGCCCCGCGGCGTCGAGGCGGACTACTACGCCAAGATCACGGGCATTGCCGAGAACGCCGGCGCCAAGGTGCTGCTCGATACCTCGGGTGCTTCGCTTGAGGCTGCGCTCAAGTCCGAGGTCAAGCCTGAGCTGGTTAAGCCTAACCTGACCGAAATTAACGGCCTTCTGGGCACGAGCTTTACCACCGACGATGTGGACGAGCTTCGCGCCGCGCTCGCCTCTGATGCCCGCTTCTCCGATATCCCCTGGGTCGTCGTGTCCATGGGTGCCGCCGGTTCCGTGGGCTTCCATAACGGCCGCGCGTTCCGCGCCAAGACCCCCGATATCCCCGCCGTTAACGCTACGGGCTCTGGCGATTCTACCATTGCCGGCTTCGCGCACGCCATCGCAGCCGGCGCGGATGATGAGACGGTGCTGCGTACCGCCAATACCTGCGGCAAGCTCAACGCCATGGATCCCATGACTGGCCACTTGGTTATGGATCGTTGGGACGAGGTCTACAACGGCGTTACGGTGACCGAGCTGTAAGAGCTTGTGCTGCGACACCGGCACTGGTCGCCTGCTTTTGATTGGAATCGACGGCAAGTGCAGTAGCATTATGCCGTGACGCGACGCCGACCCCGTCGTGTTCAATCCCGACCTTACCCTGGTCGAGACGTATGTGTGTGGCAACAGCGTCGGTAACGCATTTACCGAGTAGCTGCCAAAAAACGATCCGAGAGGGGATTTAGATGATTTACGGTGCATTGGGCGATATCGAGGAGTACCGCGGAATGCTCAAGGGCCTCGACGTGTTGATTGACTGGCTCGAGGAGAACGACCCGGCGCAGCTCGAGGTCGGCAGCCATCCGATTCTGGGCGATAAGGTCTTTGCGAACGTCATGGCTCCCACGACGCGTCCCGAGGCCGAGGCTCACTATGAGACGCATCAGCGCTATCACGATCTGCAGATCGACGTTGAGGGTCGCGAGGCCTTTAAGGTTGCCACGGGCAGCCTGACGCTGGTTCAGGAGTTTGACGAGAAGGACGACTACGATCTGGTTGATTCCGACGCTTCGATCGCCGGCGATCTTGCCGACGACAAGTTTGCGCTGTTTGTTGCCGGCGAGCCTCACATGCCCACGCTCGAGTTCCCGGGCGATGGTGCGCAGCCGGTCAAGAAGATCTGCTTTAAGCTGCTTGCAGATGCTTACTGGGAGGAGTAGCGCGCTGCTCGGCTGAGTTGCGCGTCTGATGGCGTGATTTCCCTAGGGAAATCACGCTAGGACCCTGCCAAACGTGCTTTCCCTAGGGGAATCACGGTTGGCGGGGCTTTCTGTTTTTGAGCAGGAAGCGATCGACGTGGTGATGCTTGGGTTGGCGTATGCGAACTCAAAATCGGCAACAAAAAAGCCGCCCGAAGGCGGCTATCTTGTGCAATGGAGCCAGCGACCGGGCTCGAACCGGTGACCCCCGCTTTACGAGAGCGGTGCTCTACCAACTGAGCTACGCTGGCGGCCATATGGTGACGCAACGGAGGCGTCAACGGTTGTCTATGATACGGGACATCACACATCCGCGCAAGTGTTCTGACGGCTTTTCTCGCTTTAAATGCACTAATATTGGAAACGCGATGTCTTGCTCTTACGGGTCTCAAACAGAATGGGGCTGCCATGGCTCAACCCAGGATCCTTCTTACACGTATCGATGATCGGTTTATTTACGGGCAAGACGTTGAGCTGTGGAACGAGGCTGTGGGTTCCAACCTCGTCCTAATCGTGAACGACGAGATTGCGGCGGATTCGCGCAAGTGGGCGCCTATGAGGGTCGCGGCGCCCGAGGGTGTGTGGACGCGGTTTTTCTCGGTGCAAAGGACCATTGACATCATTCATACCGCAACGCTGCGCCAATGGATTCTCATCATGGTGGCGTCGCCCGCCGATGCACTCACGCTGGTCAAGGGCGGTGTGCCGATCACCAAGATTAGCATTGGCCATATGCAAGCAGGGGAGGGTAGACGCCCCGTGACGTCCGCAGTTGCCGTGGGCGAGGAGGACGTCGCTGCCTTCAAAGAGCTGCAAAAGGTCGGCATAGAGCTAGAAATTCGCTACCTCCCCAGCTCCGACCCCGACCCCATCGGCAATCTGTTCAACTAGTCAGTGGGGACACCCTTGGCACTTGGGGACGTTCCTTTTAATATGAGCAGGACATTGTCAAGAGGCAAAATCGGGCCTGGCCCCAACGATATGGGGTCAGGCCCTCTCCCTATATCAGCCCGTCCGCGGCGACCTCGGCGTGTCTTACCGACGCTCGTCTTTGCAGTTTAATATCCGCCCGCGGCGATCTCTCGCTGGGCAATCCGTTGCTACGGCTGAGGCTTCTACGCCGAACCGACAGTCTGTGCACGCGTGTGGCGCCCTGGGCGCTCGCAGAAAAGGGACCTGAGGTTCGCCTCAACGGCTTCGGATCGAACCGCTTCCGGGGTGACTGGCTTATGTGCGGGGGACCGCCCCCCTACGCCTCCTCGGCCATGAGGCCGACCGCCCATACCCAGCAGGCGAGCTCGCGCGCCGTGGCCACGTTCGCCTTGTTGCCGTGCACCCCGCGCGCGAGCAGCGCCTCCCGCCTCTCGACCAGCCTCCGCACGCCCTTGGCGGCATGCCTCCGGGCGCCC
>OHBJ01003541.1_pt1 | contig 10254 bp, 10 predicted proteins | sample 1577241 | NCBI WGS metagenome assembly OHBJ01 (sample SAMEA3541594, study PRJEB24748) | human gut metagenome | biome: human gut; feature: human-associated habitat; material: faeces | place: China | collected 2012
GAATCGCTTGGCCGCTGACTCTGTTGTTATGCCGCGTTGCATTAGCAGCTGGGCGAGTATCGGGCTGATATTCAGCTTCGCCCCCAGTTCGTCAGCCGCCTGTTTCTCCTCTTTCGTAGGTGGCTTGTAATTCCATTTGAATAACATTATATATAGTTTTTATTTTTTCGGTTTAGGAGTGGGGTGCAGGGTGTTAGCGTGTTTAGGGTATAAACGCGTGTAAAGTTACAAAAATTATGTGGAATACGAGGATTGTTTGGCGTGTTTTTCAGGTGCCGCTTAAATTCTTTGTAACTAATTATTATATTTTTATAGTCTGTGTTCAGTCGTTTGCGTCCGCCATCCAATCGGATTCCGTCCGCCGTCCAATCGAATTCCGTCCGCCGTCCAATCGGATTCCGTCCGCCATCTGATCGGATTCCGTTCGCCATCCGGTGGCAAATGCACAAAAAAAGGCCGAGCAAGCGTGGGTGTCCACGTGCTCGGTCTATATAGTTAGTTTATGGAAACTGTCGATTAATCGCCGATTCCCTGATTCTTCTTAGCCTCTATCATCTTCTGGAGGATGTCAGCCGGGATAGCGTTCTTGTTAACCATGAAGTCCATTGTGTTGGCTACGATGTAGTTCTTTGTCATGTACCAGATACCCTTGTAATCGCCTGTCTCGCCCCAAGAGTTCTTCACCATGTAGTATTCCTTGCCATGCTGGTCCTTAGCGATACCGAAGATAAGCATGCCGTGGTCGTCGGTGAGCTCCCAGTTGTCGAAGCGCTGCTGACGCTGCTCTGCTGTCGGCTCAAGCTCAGGCACCTTGCAGCCGAGTGAGTCGATGAGGTTTGTGCGCTTTGCCGGAGAAAGCTTCAACCAGCGAGCCATGTCGCTGCCAGAGAGACCCTCTGCCTTCTTTGTGTCTACGAAGTAAGCAAGACCCTTGCGTGTGAAGCCAGGCTCGCTAACGTCGCCACCCCAAGCTACTGTGTAGCCGTTCATGACAGCGTTCTCGAGGATGCGTGCCATGTCCTCCATCGGAAGGTTCCATGACAGCGGGTTGCGCCAGTTGTCCTGCACCTCAACAGCGTACTGTGTGTAGTACGGGTGGTGAGAGTAGCTTGTGATTGTTACATAGTCGTCGAAGTTCAAGCCGAGGCTTGCTGCGAATGACTTCGGAGTGTACTCCTTGCCTTCGTATGTGAACTTCTCCGGACACTGGCCGAGGTAAGCGTCGAGGATGCCCTGGAGACCCACCTTCCACTGCGAAGAAATCTTGTTAGCTGTGCTCTTAGCGATGCCTGCTACGTACGGCTCAAGCTGGCCGAAGAACTCGTTGAAGTTGTTGAGCGAGTCGCCGTAGAGTGAACCTGGGAACGGCATTGCGTCCTCCGGGCAGATACCCTGGTTCTTCAGTACGTGCAATACGTCGTAAGCCGAACCACCCTGAGCGAACTGGCAGTCGCCGTGCAGACGAACCACCTGAACGGCGCGGTCCATATAGGTCTTGTTAGCTACGAAAGCCTCGCAGAGGTCGTAAGTCTTGCCTGTAGCCTTGAGAATCTCGCTCTCGAAGTATGAGAGAGTAGAGTAGTCCCAGCATGTGCCGCTACGGTTCTGGTCCTTGATACTTGTGATCGGGTTCTCCTTGATTGTCGTGAAGACAGGCTTGTTGCTCCTTGCAGCCTTCTTTGGCTTAGCTGCGTTTGCGCCAGTCGCAAGAAGTGCGAGAAGTGCGAGTGTTAAGATTTTCTTCATGTGATTTTGTTGTAATTTAAAAAGTTGTTTATATTAGGCAATGTCTATTTGCTCTCTGCCATGAACACTTCGACGTCCTTCGGGTGGTACGGTATTCTGTCTTTGCCGAGGAAGCGGCAACCGTCCTTTGTGATGAGAATGTCGTCTTCGATGCGTATGCCGCCAAAGTCCTTGTAAGTCTCAATCTTGTCGAAGTTGAGGAACTCGGCACAATGGCCCGAAGCCTTCCAGTCGTCGATGAGTGCGGGGATGAAGTAGATGCCTGGCTCGTCAGTCACGACGAAACCTTCCTCCAGACGGCGTCCCATGCGCAGGCAGTTTGTACCGAACTGGTCGAGGCGCGGGCGTGTCTCCTCATCGAAGCCAACGTTGATCTGGTCGAGACCTTCCATGTCGTGTACGTCCATGCCCATCATGTGGCCCAATCCGTGAGGCAAGAACATGGCGTGAGCGCCTGCAGCTACGGCTTCGTCCACGTCGCCCTTCATCAGTCCGAGCTCCTTCAGACGCTCGGTCATCAGGCGGCATATTGAGAAGTGTACGTCCATATACTTCACGCCGGGCTTGGCAACGTCGAGTGCATGGTCGTGGCATGCTTCTACGATAGAGTAAATCTCAAGTTGGCGGTCGGTAAACTTGCCGTTGACGGGGAATGTGCGTGTGTTGTCCGAACAATAGTTGTTGATTGTTTCGGCACCGCAGTCGCACAATACGAGGCGTCCGCTCTCGAGTTCTGCCATCGACGGGTTGCCGTGCATTATCTCGCCGTGCAGACTGAAGATGGTTGCGAAGCTTGTCATTGCGCCGTAAGAGAGGGCGATGCCGTCCACTTGTCCGGCTACGTATTTCTCTGTGAGGCCTGGCTTTGTGAGGCGCATGGCTGTGGTGTGCATCTTGTGGCCGATGACTGCCGCACGCTCAAGCTCCTCAATCTCCTGCTGCTCCTTTGTAGAACGCATCTTTACAACGGCACGGATAAGGTCCATGCTTGCTGCCTCCTTCTGCTGCACGGGATGGATGCCGAGCAAATCGAATATCTGTATCTTGGTATCGTGGCGGTAGGGTGGCAGGAAATGGATGCGGCGTTTCAGGCGCATCGCTTCGTTGCAGATGCTCTTGAGCGACTTCATAGGCGCTGTGTTAGCCACGCCTACCTGCTCTGCCATGTCCTTCACGCTGTCTACACTGCCGTACCATACGATGTCTTCAATGTCGATGTCGTTGCCAACGAGTGTCTCCGTGCCGTTGTCAATGTCAATGACGCCAACAAGTCCTTCTCGGTTTTGGCCGAAGTAATAAAGGAATGAGGAATCTTGACGGAATGGGTAGTAGCCATTTGACGGGTAGTTGCATGGCGACTCGTTATTACCGAAGAGTATTATTATTCCGTCTTTCATAAGCTCTCTGAGCTTGGCGCGACGGTTAACGTAGGTTGCTTTGTCAAACATATAACCTTGATTTTGTTATTATTTCCACAAAGTTACGTTAATTTAAAGAAATAGCAAAACGTTAATCGTATTTTATGTTTTATTATGATAATGTTTCGCTTTTATTTCTAACATTTGAAATAAATATACGGATAATATTAATGTAGTAAATGTTGTCGGATTGATGTGATGAATGTTGGTAGAAGTATAAAAAAAAGAGTCAAACTTCAAAAGAAGTCTGACTCTTTGTTGGGTGGCAGGTGGGACTCGAACCCACGACATTCAGAACCACAATCTGACGCTCTAACCAACTGAACTACGGCCACCATGTTATTTGCTTTACTTAGCAGTATTGCTTAGTTCTTTAAAGCGAGTGCAAAGGTAGTGGTTTATTTCTAATCCTCCAAATGTTTTTCAAACTTTTTTCAATAAAAATCAACTTTTTCTTGATTTTTCCTTGTTTTTGCTGGTTTTTCTGCTGCCTTAGGGGTGTTTCGAACCGTTTTTATGGTTTTGAACCCTTGTTTTGCTTTATCGGTTGGTGTGTCTTAACAATAGTGGTTTTTCGTGAATGGTCTGCCAAAAATTCACTTTATCATAAAAATGGCTGTTAAAACTCCATCGCTCCATAAAATTATTGAACGGAGATTTCAAGTTTTAGTTGCGCATACCTACAGTTATACATACTTATATACATAAAAAACGTCCAAAGCGTATTGCTCTGGACGTTTTATGCTTTAAAACGGGGCGTAATTTCCTTTACTCTTATTAGTGCAGTAGTCTCTCTTTGCAAATTACTTTGCCGGAGCCTGCTGAGCCGGAGCCTGCTGTGCGCCTGCAGCTGCTGGTGAAGCCTGCTGCTGGCTTGCTCCGAAACCAGGAGTAGTGTTCGGGTTTGTTGTCTGTGTTTCAGTTGCAGTCTTCTCCATAACGCTTGTACCCTCTGAAGAAACAGGAGCAACGTGAGCGCATACGATGCTGAGGACAACCATTGTGATTGCGAGACCCCATGTAGCTTTCTCTACGAAGTCGGTGGTCTTGCGTACACCTAAGATAGCGTTAGATGACGAGAAGTTTGATGCCAAACCGCCACCCTTTGACTCCTGAATAAGCACAATGCCAATCATGAGCAGGGATGCTATCACGATGAAAATTACGAATAATGTGTAAATCATTTTTCTATTTGTTATTTTTGTTATTTATTATAAGTTTCTTTAAAAATCTGATTTGGTCTGCAAAGTAAGCATTTTTTTTTGGATAATTCAAATTTAAACGCTGAATAATTTCAAGAGCCTTTGAATATCTGCCTTGTTTTATATAAATCTTGGCCAAAGTCTCTGTGAAATAGCCGTCTTCGCCTTCGTTTTCTTCTTTTTTCTCTTCTTCGAGTTCGGGCTTGTATGTAGGTTTCTCCTGCAGCTGTATTTTGCCTCCGTCTTTGTTGATGAAGTCGTCGATGAGCTTCTGGCCTTTCAGTTGCGGACTCTGTTCCTGCGTATTCTCTTCTTCGCTTTCCGTCTTCAGCAAATATGCAACATAATCTACCGCAGCGTCTGCCGGTGTGGGCTTGTGCTTAGGTTCGTCAGGTTGGTCTTGCTGTGGGGCGGAATCGAGGAAGTTGTTGATAATGGAGATAGTGCGGTTGTCGTCGTCCGCACTTGTCTCCATATTGTCTGCAGCAACTTCGTTCGGGTTCTTGAACTCGTAGTGTGCACTCTCCACCAACTTGAATAGCATGCTTCTGTCTGTCACGTATAAAGCGGTTCGGCGAAGCTCGTCGTCGAACGCGCTATCGTGCAGCAGATACATGTTCCTCAACATCAATATTCGTGCCGTCTGATAGTATGGATATAGCGCGACTAAGTTGCGGAGCTCGTACAGAGTCTCCTTGTTCATTAGTTCCGGATGATTTATGAGGCGTACTAAATCCACTTTTTTACGTTTTGTTTAATAATGTTTAATGTTACCAGTTGGCTACCGTTGCGTTGAATATCTGCTCGGTGATGTCCTTGATCATCTGCGTTACGAGTTCCTCCTGCACCGTTGCGAGGCTTTGTGTTGTCTCGTATGACTTTGATGACGAGAACTGACGCTCGAAGTCCTCGCTGTGATTCACGTTGTTAGTGAATCTCACGTTCACGGTTATCGAAAGCTCGGTCTGTGCAGACTGTCCGCTTGCAGACACCGACTTGTTGCGCTGCGAGTATTGCGTAATCTCGCCTTCAATCTTCAAGTCGCCGTTGTTTCTTACCTGACTCAGCTTGGTATGACTTGCGAACATGTCCTTCAGCTGATTGTTGAACATCGGTCCCATCGGTCCCCATACATAGCTTGAACGGATTGGGAAATCGGCTATCTGTATTGTCTTTGTCTTTGTATAGTCGATGCTCGCTCCGTTGAACTTGTAGCTTACCTTGCACGCCGAAATTGTTATAGATGCAATCAGTACAAGTGCTATATATATATAATGTGTACGGATTCGTTTCATGTCTTTTTTATTTGTCGAGTCCATATTGCTTTATGCGTCTGTAGAGCGTGCGGTCGGAGATGCCCAGCTCTTGCGCAGCCTTCTTGCGGTTGCCCCCGTTACGTTCGAGCGCTTTCTCTACCACCTGACGACCGATGTCGCTAAGGTTCAGACTCTCGTTCTGTTCGTTTTGAGAGGTAGTTACGCCATCTCTTATCTCCTCGGCCTCTACGTCCTGATACGGACTGAATGTGGCTGGCTGCAGAGCGTGTACCTGCTGGGCAGCTGCGAAGTTGTCGAGTGTGCGGTTGTCGTCAATCTGTTTGCGCAGATTGGTCATCTCGCGGCGCAGATCGCTCACGTTGCCTCTCAACTCGTAGAGAATCTTATATAGAATCTCGCGTTCGCTCTCGTACGAGTGCGATCCGGTTGGCGTTGTGGTGGCAAGCTGCGTGCTTTCCTTGTCCTGCGGTATGAACTTGCTCAGCGTTTCGGCGTCTATCACGCGTGTTGTGCTGAGTACGGACATCTGCTCAGTGATATTCTTCAGCTGGCGCACGTTGCCCGGCCACTTGTATTTCAGCATTATTGCCTTCGCTTCGTCGGTTAGCGTGATGCGGCTCATGCCATACTTCTCCGCAATCTGCATTGTGAACAGACTGAAGAGTAGGAGAATGTCGTTGCCACGGTCGCGCAATGGCGGCATTTGGATAGGGATGGTGTTCAGACGATAGTAGAGATCTTCGCGGAAACGTCCCTCGCTTATTGCCTTGTGCATGTTGACGTTGGTTGCGGCAACGATGCGCACATTGGTTTTCATTATCTTCTGACCACCCACACGTATGTATTCGCCAGTTTCGAGCACACGCAGCAGGCGTGCTTGTGTTGCCATTGGCAACTCGCCGACCTCATCGAGGAAGATAGTGCCTTTGTTTGCCGTACCGAAATAGCCTTCGCTCTCGCCGATTGCACCCGTGAACGATCCCTTCTCATGTCCAAAGAGTTCGCTGTCTATAGTACCTTCCGGTATAGAGCCGCAGTTGATGGCGAAGTATTTCTCGTGTTTGCGTGGAGAATTGTCGTGTATCAGTCGCGGTATTATCTCTTTTCCCACACCGCTCTCGCCCACAATGAGCACACTGAGGTCTGTCGACGCCACCTGCTTAGCGACGTCGAGAGCACGGTTCAACGCATCGCAGTTGCCTACGATGTTGTACCGTTGTTTTAATCTTTGCAGTTCAGATGTATCCATTTGGTAACAAAATTACATATTTCTATTAAAATAGATGCAGCTTTATGCTACTTTTTTAGCAGACAGAGGTTTTATCTGTTGCCTTGCTGGTTGTTGTCGCGCTTCTTCGGAATAGAGAATCTCACCTTCTCGCTTTCGTCACGCTTCTCATGATAGAGCTTCGGCAGCGGATTGGTAAGTGGCAATTCGTATTCTTCGCGGTTGCGCACGATGTCGATAGCTGCATAGATAGCGTGGCGCAATGCGTTCTCGTCGGCAACGCCATGTCCGGCATTCGTGAAGTCGGGAGTAAGTGCGGGCGCTGTGCATACGAGGGGGAGTGATGATATGTAATAGATGCCGTTGTTCTGCATTGTGGTGGTGAACGGAATGTTAGCCTGGTCGTCGTACATGGCGAGTGTGCAGTCGAATGAGTCGCACGCATTCTTGCCGAAGTAGTCCTCGGCAGCGTACGGTCCGTAAGCTGTTATACCTTCCTCCTCAGCCTTTTTGATAGCCGGCAGCAGAATTTCCTTCTCCTCAACGCCGTCTGCTTTAGGGTTCAAAGCGAGCACGCCGATGCGTGGGTTCGACAGACGGAAGTCGCGTTTCAGACAGGTGTTCAGAGTACGAATCTTGTTGAGGATATTCTCCTCTGTGATGTTTGCAGGAACGTCCTTTATCGCCAGACCGTTTGTGGCAAGCGCGATGCGGAGCGATTCGTTCACCATAATCTTCATGCCCTTAGCACCGTCGCCTATGCAAGTCTCGGCATATTCCTTCAGTCCGTTGTATGTGTAGCCAACCTCGTTGGCAGTCATGTTGGAGAGTGAAACCGGACAAGCTACGAGCACATCGTAAAGTTGGCTGCGGAAGTCGGTCATAGCCTTGTCGAGAGCCTTGAGCGCCGACTCGCCCGACTCCTTTGTGGGCTGTCCGAGCTCAACCTTCACCTCTTCGTCGAAGCAAGCGAGCAGGTTGACGCGTCCGTCAACAGCGTCTTCTGCCTTGTTGATGATACTGAAGCTTGCCTGAATGTCGAGCGCTTTGCGGTGATATGCCGCAATCTTTGGCGATCCGTAGATGATCGGCGTGCATAGCTCGAGCATTTCAGGCTCTGCAAAGGTTTTAAAAATAAGCTCATATCCGATACCATTGGTATCGCCGTGGGTTATTGCCACGCGGATTTTTCTGTTTTCCATTTGTTGTTTTGTTTGGGTTGTATTGTGTATAGTGCTGCTTCGGTGTTGAGCAGCAAGTTACGTTTCTTGGTTCCGGGTGCGAAGACGAAAACTTCAGCCACTATCGTGCGTTGCTTGTCGCTGCGCTTTATTATGTGCTGCACGAACGGACCGCCCATTGCGTCGCCGTGCATCTCCCATAGCCCGCGGCACACGGTTCGCACGCTTCCGTCTACGGTGAGTTCTGTTCTGGCGACACTGCCTTCTACGGTTGCCATGTACATGTCGTCGGTTTCGCCCTTTATGTTAGTCTGCATCACGCTGTCGCGGTTCTCCGATGTGTAGATGCAGATGTTTGTCATCGCTGTAGGCGAGTCGTTGGATATCCAGATGAAGTTCTTGCCCTTGCGACTTGCCTGCATGTCTGCCGGAATGCGCATGTCTATGCCGAACATCTGCAGCACTTCCGCCTCCAGCTTTATGTTGTGCTTGTGTTCAAGTCGCATTATGGCGTTCTTCATTTCGTTACGCTTTATCAGATTGCGCATATTGTCTGCCGCATCCTGAAACCGCATTGCCTGGCGCAGAACTTTCATCGAAGGTGTACTTATGTGCACTATCATCTGTGGTTCGGCATATACGTTGCGTTCGTATTTCACCTTTATTTGATTCAACTTCGCGTCGATTTCTACAACAACGATGTTGCGTGCGAGTCGCAGCGTGGCGTTCATCGAGGTGTTCATGCTTACGTCGAATGTCGGTTCTGGCTGTGGCAGAGAGCCGACGGGCGCTGACAATACCTTATACAATATGCTGTCGCTGTCGCCGATGACCACCACTTCGTATGGTCTGCCGCCGCTGTCGGGCAGCATTGTCTGCTTGCCGCGGTTGCATGCGGCGAGTGTGACGGCGGCGAACAGCAGTATCAGATAACGCATAGGCTTATTGCTGTTGTTCGCGGCGCTTGCGCTCCTCTTCTATCTTCTTTGCTGTGCTAAGCAGTCCGCATGCTGCGAAGATGTCCTGACCGCGGCTTGCACGAATCGTCGTGAACACGCCGTGGTTTGTGAGATAGTCGCGGAAGTTCTCTATGTGGCGGTCGTCTGTGCCTTCCAGATTCACGTTGGGGATAGGGTGGAATCGTATGAGGTTGAAGCGGCAGTCGAGTCCTTCTACGAGCTTTACAATCTCGCGAGCATGAGTCGTAGTGTCGTTCACGCCCTTGAACATTATATACTCGAAAGAGAGTCGGCGCTGGTGGGTGAAGTCGTAGTTGCGCATGAGGTCTACCACCTCAACGATAGACATGCCGCGTTCTGCCGGCATTAGTTGTGCGCGCTGTTCGGGTATCGGCGAGTGCATACTGATAGCCACATGGCAATCGCTCTCGTCGAGGAAGCGCTGTAGCTTCTTGCGCAGACCGACGCTGCTCACCGTGATGCGCTTAGGGCTCCATGCGTAGCCATAGTCGGCAGTCATCACCTGCGTCACCTTTAGCACGTTGTCGAGATTGTCCATCGGCTCGCCCTGACCCATGAACACGATGTTTGTGAGTTTCTCGCGTTCGGGCAGCGAGTATATCTGGTTGAGGATGTCGGTCGCGGTGAGGCTTTCCTCGAAACCCTGCTTGCCGGTCTGGCAGAACAGACAGTTCATCTTGCATCCCACCTGCGACGATACGCACAGTGTGGCGCGGTCGTGATCGGGTATGTACACAGTCTCCACATGCTTGCCCGTAGCGGTGGGGAAGAGGTACTTTATGGTTCCGTCCTTCGATACCTGGCTGTCTATCGGGTCCATGCATCCGATGGTGTATTCGGCAGCCAAGCGCTCACGGTTAGTCTTCGAGATGTTTGTCATCTCGTCAATCGATTTTACGTGTTGTGTATATAGCCATTTCGCCATCTGTCCGCCGGTGAAGGCTGGCATACCGAGCGATTTTGCCACTTCCTTGAGCTCGTAGAGTGACATACCCATGAGCGGTTTCTTCATATCTGTCATATCTGTGTACACTATTTGTTTTGCTGTAGTTGCGTCCTAAGCTACAAAGTTACGCATTTTTTTTGAAAATAATAAGGTGTATAACGAAAAAAGCGTGCAAAACATATTGTTTTACACGCTTGCTTTGGTAGTGGATAGGGGAATCGAACCCCTATGCCAAGATTGAGAATCTTGTATCCTAACCATTAGATGAATCGACCA
>OHBJ01003543.1_pt1 | contig 10248 bp, 7 predicted proteins | sample 1577241 | NCBI WGS metagenome assembly OHBJ01 (sample SAMEA3541594, study PRJEB24748) | human gut metagenome | biome: human gut; feature: human-associated habitat; material: faeces | place: China | collected 2012
AGGGCCGGGCATGCCCGGCCCCTACGAGGTGGTCGTTATTTCACAAACGGCTTGATCCTTGCTTCCATCGCCGCGACATGCTCCGGCGTCACATGCGCCTTGTCCACGTAGCCGTAGATGCGTTGGGCAAAATTGGCCAGCGGCGGGCAGAAGGCAAAGAGCTTCTTCGGCTCCCAGCCGCGGCGGTAGAGGAAGTGTACCCCCGCCAGCGCGCAGAATTTCAGCTTGTTGAAGTGCGGCGTAAAGCCGTCGCCCATCGGCTCGTCCCGCGGGGGGTTCTTGTACACGTCCTCCAGCAGGTCGGCCATCCGCTTGTAGGCGGGCGTATCGCTCGGGTCAAAATACCCCTCGATGACCTCCCGAGCGATGGGGAAGGGCGGCTCCGGCTCGGCCATGGCGGCGGCGAAATCCTCGTAATTGGTGATGTACTTCGCCCCGGCGTAGATCACCGGGTCGTACTCGTGCTCGATGGGCACCGGGCGCAGGATATGGCAGCTTTTGCCCGCCATGTATACTTCGGCCACAGCAGTGCTCATCCAGATGGAGATGGAATCCGCCGCCACAATCCACTGCTTGACGGAATCCGCAAAAATCACATGGAAGTTGGGGCGTTTGGCGGCCAGCTCGTCCAGGGCTTTGCATTTCCATTCGCTGGGGTGGCGGCGGTATACCAGTTCCACCTCCGGGTGGTCACCCAGGTAGCGGTCAAACCAGGCCAGCGTTTTTTCCATCGAAACGCGGTTGGTGCGGGCAAAGCCGGAAAAATCCGTTCCCGCCATTTTGGAAAGCTCGGCCACTTCCTGGTCGGTCATGCTGGCATAGCCAAAGCTGGAAATGTACAGGTGCAGCTGCTTGGCCGGGTCAAGGCCGAACTCCCTGCAGAGCGTTTCCTTGTCCTTAAAGTAGCCGTCAAACTCCGGGCGCAGAAAGTCCATCATGACCGCGCCGGTCACGGGCGTGTTTTTGGCGTCCATGCCGTGGGCCTGCAGGCGGGCGGCGGTGCGCTTGCCCCAGCAGGTCTGCACGCAGCGCTTGGCGTTGCCGTTCATGTTGAACCAATCGCCCTCCTCCTGCGTGTCGGAGAGCATCTGCTCCCAGTGCAGGTTGACGATCTTGTTGCATTTGCCAATGTTGTTGTACACATGGCTGTTGATGGCTTCGTTGTCATACATGCAGCTGGCAACCAGAACTTCCGGCTTGTCTTTGCCAAACAGGCGCAGATCTTTGGCATCCAGCAGCTGGCGGATGCGCACGGTGTAGCCGCGGCGCTCCAGCTCCAATTTGAGCAAAAGATCGCTCTCATATTCCCGAACGGTGTGTTCGTACAAAATCAAAAAGTCCAGTGCCACAGGGGACCTCCTTTTTGGGGTGGGGCAGCATCAGCGCTGCATATCATCAAACAGTTCGGCTGTCCAGTCCGGCAGGCCGTATTTTTCGTCCAGGTGGAACCCGTCAAAAAACTGGGCGTCATCATCGGTAATGCAGCTGGTGCCCCATTCGTAATTCAGCACGGTAAAATTCTGCTTTTCCAACAGCGGCAGAACTTCGTCCTGCATCACGGCGGTAATGCCAAAGGCATCGCATACCTCGGTGCGCACATTGGCGGCCATGGGGGGCAGCACAATGGTCAGCTCCACGCCGCGGTCTGCGCAGCGCTGGGCCATAGCCAAAAACTCCGCCAGCTCGGTTTCATTCAGTGTCCAGTTCTGGCAGCGGGTGGTGATCAGCGCCGGGTACTCATACAGCTTTTTGTGCAGCGGAATCGTGTTCCCGGCATCATCCAGGTAATCCGCCGCGGTCCAGTCGCCGGATTCAATGGTGTCCGGCGTGCCCTTTACGGTGTCCATAAACACGGTCAGGGCGTTCACGTTGTATTCCAGGTTCAGACAGTAGGCCAGCGGGTTGCGCAGGGTAGCTTCCAGCGCCGAAAAACGGTCGGTGTTATAGCTGCTGTTTAAGGTGTAGAACGAAAGCTCAAACAGAATGCGGTCCACCTGGTTGCCGGAATCCAGCACATAGTTGGCAAGGTCCACACATTCCTTCAGGGAAGCACCGCCAAAGGCCAGGTTCTGCCAGCTTTGCCCGGTCAGGGAATCCACAAGGTCCATATCAAAGTGGGCCAGGCGGCTGTCCCCGATGATCAGGTTGGTGCCGGGGCTCTGCTCATAGGCGCGCACACGGGCCACCGGCTGGCTGGAAGAGGCAGTTTTTTTGATGCCAAAATAATTGTTTGGCTCAAACGCCACAAAAAAGGCAAACCACAGATAGACCGGCACGAACAGCAGCGCCAATTTTTTGATGATATGCTTCACGCCGGAAATCTCCTTTTCTCCATAAGATTAAAACCCTGCATAGGGGCCGAACGCGTTGGCGTTAAAGCCGCCGCTTTGCATGATGTACCCCACCAGGATAAAAACGATCAAAACAACATACAGCGCATTGCGGTGCTTGGCGCTTGCCAGGGCAACCTCAGCCGGTTTGTTTTTGCAGGCAAAATTGCGCCGGTGATCCAGCCAGATGCCAAGCACCAGCGCCAGCGCAGCGAACGCCCAATAAGCCGCTACCATAATGGTATTGGCGTAAAAGCCGGTATACGCTGTGCTGTACAGCTCCCCGGCAAAGCGGGCGGGGGACCAGCTGTTCATCAGGCAGCGGCCCAGGTAGACGAAAGCATCGCCAACGCCCAGGTTTTCGGCCATGCCGGAAAGGTTGCCGGACCCCACGCGGAAGAACACCATGCTGATGGTCCACAAAACAAACACCACAACCCGCTTGCCCCACAGCACACGGGCCGGGGTGCCGCGCTTTTTGGGTTTGCCAAAGCGGCGGTGCAGCAGCTCTTCGCCCACGCGGTAAACCGCCTGCAGCAGACCCCAGATGATGAATGGCGCGGTGCTGCCGTGCCAGAAGCCGGAAGCAAAGAACACGCAGAACACGCACAGCTCGGTGGGCAGGCGGCCAAAGCGGCCAAGATCTGCCCAGGCCAGCGGCATAAAGAGATAATCCTGCAGCCAGGAAGAAAACGAGATGTGCCAGCGGCTCCAGAAGCCGGAAAAGTTGGTGGCATAAAACGGGGTCTTAAAGTTTTCCGGCAGGTCCAGCCCCAGCACAAGGCCGGTGGCACGGGAAATCTCGGAATAGCCGGAAAAGCTGAAATACAAATAAAAAGTGTACATCACCGCGGTCAAAATCAGCATGGGGGCGCTGTAATCCGCATAGTGGGGAAAAACCGTATCCACCACCATGTTCAGCACATCCGCCACGGCAATGTATTTGAACAGCCCCAGCGCATATAGCCGCAAAGCGCGCACCGTGCGGGCGGCATCAAAGCGGTGCTCGGCGCTCAACTGCGGCAGCAGCGCACCGGCGCGGCAGATGGGCCCCTGGGTGACGGTGGCAAAAAAGTTGAGGAACAGCGCCAGTCGGATAAAGCTGGTTTCCACCTCGCAGTCGCCGCGGGTGGCGTCGATCAGGTAGGCGATTGCGGCAAAACTGGTAAAGCTGATGCCCAGCGGCATGGCCACCGCGCGCCAGCCGTGCAGCACCCCGCCCAACAGGCCGTTATACTTAAAAAAGGCCAGAATGCCCAGCATACCGATCACGCCAAGGCGCAAAAAGGCGGTTTTGTGTGCGCCGCCCCGCCAGGCAAGGCCGCGGCCGCACAGGTAGGTGAACACCGCCAGCGCAATGGTGACCGGCAGCATGGCCGGCATGGCCAGCGCATAAAACACCCACGAAGCTCCCAGCAGAAACACCGGCTGCATGCGCACCGGCAAATGCAGGTAAACGGCAGCCACAACCACCAAAAATGCACAGTATTGCAGGCTTTGCAGCCCCATGAGCGCAACCTCCAGACCTAATAGGAGCGGTACCGCACAACGCACGGCGTGCCGCAAAAAATCCACAGGCAGCAAGGATAAAATAAGACCGCCTGTACCCGCAATATGGCAAAATGGCGCAATATCACAGATTAACTAAACTATTATACCTGTTTTGCCTACTAATGTAAAGTGGGCCGCCCCGCGGGGGCATAATACGCACGAAAAAACGTAAAGAATATTGTTTGCACAGCGGCAACAGAAGCGGCATTAAAATGTGATAACAAAGAGCAAAACGCGGAATAAAAAGCAGGCCTACTAAGTGCGATAAATTTCCTGGAACGGTTGCACTGAATACGTGAAAATGATATACTATCATAGTAATAAGAAATAGGCTGGGTGTGTACCAAACTGTCCGGCGGTTGAAATGCTGGTGGGACGGACAGTTTTTGCGGGACTGCAAGCAGGGTTCCGCTGCAGGCTTACGGGAGTGAAAAATATGAAAGTTGTAATTCTTGCCGGTGGCTATGGCACGCGCATTTCGGAAGAAAGTAAGTTCAAGCCGAAACCGATGATCGAAATCGGCGGTATGCCCATTTTGTGGCATATCATGAAAGAGTATTCTTACTATGGCTTTAATGATTTTGTGATCTGCGCCGGGTACAAACAGCATATGATCAAGGAGTGGTTTGCGGATTATTTCCTGCATACCAGTGATGTGACCTTTGACTTCACCCAGGGCAACAAGATGATCGTGCATGACCAGCACGCCGAGCCGTGGCGCGTGGCGGTGGTGGATACCGGCCTGAACACGATGACGGGCGGCCGCATCAAGCGGGTGCAGAAATATATCGGCAACGAAACCTTTATGATGACCTATGGTGATGGCTTTGGTGATGTGAACATTGCCGAACTGGTCAAGTTCCATAAGCAGCATGGCAAGCTGGCAACCCTGACCGCCGTGGTGCAGGAACAGCAGAAAGGCGTGCTGGATATCGGCCAGGATAACACTGTACAGGCCTTCCGCGAAAAGAGCATCAACGATGGGGCTATCATCAACGCGGGCTATATGGTGCTGGAACCGGAAGTGTTTGATACCATCAGCGGTGATGATACCATTTTTGAGCAGACCCCGCTGCGCGAGCTGGCAGCCAAAGGCCAGCTGATGAGCTATGTGCACCGCGGATTCTGGCAGTGCATGGATACCGAGCGCGAAAAAAGTATGCTGGAAAAAATGTGGGCGTCCGGCTGTGCGCCCTGGGAAGTGTGGAACCAACAATGAACTTGGAATTTTACCGCGGCAAACGCGTGTTTGTAACCGGACATACCGGTTTTAAGGGCAGCTGGCTCTGCCGCATGCTGGTGGGGGTCGGTGCGGTGGTAACGGGTTACAGCCTGGAACCGCCCACAACCCCCAACCTCTTCTCTCTGGCAGGGCTGGAAGGCAAAATGACCAGCGTGATCGGCGACATCCGCGATTTTGCCAGCCTGAAAGCGGCCTTTGATGCCGCCCAGCCGGAAATTGTGCTGCACCTGGCGGCCCAGCCCATTGTGCGGGACAGCTACAAGGACCCGCGCTATACCTATGAAACCAATGTGATGGGTACCGTGAACCTGTTGGAATGTGTGCGCACCGCCCAAACCCCACCGCGCTCTGTGCTGAACGTAACAACGGATAAGGTGTACCAGAATAATGAATGGTGCTGGGGCTACCGCGAAAACGAACCGTTGGACGGCTTCGACCCCTACTCCAACAGCAAAAGCTGCTCGGAGCTGGTGACCCACAGCTATAAAAACAGCTTTTTTGCGGATGGCAGCGTGGCCATCTCCACCGCCCGCGCGGGTAATGTGATTGGCGGCGGCGATTTTGCCAATGACCGCATCATCCCAGACTGCGTGCGCGCGATGGCAAAAGGGGAGAGCATCGGTGTGCGCAACCCGTATTCCACCCGCCCATACCAGCATGTGCTGGAACCGCTGGCGGCGTACCTGCTGATCGCCCAGCGACAGTATGAGGATAACCGGTACGTCGGCTATTATAATGTCGGCCCGGATGACTGCGACTGTGTGACGACCGGCACCTTGGTAGACCTGTTCTGCCAAGCGTGGGGCGATGATGCTGCATGGGAAAACCGCGCTGAGGCAAACGCCCCGCATGAAGCAAACTTTTTGAAGCTGGATTGCAGCAAATTGAAATCCACCTTCGGCTGGAAACCGCGCTGGCATATGGCGGAATGTATGCAAAAGACCGTTGCGTTCAGCAAGGTATGGCTTTCCGGCGGGGATATCCCGGCGGAGATGGACAAAGAGATCAAGGAATTTTTGAGTGAGTAAGGGAGCAGACAATGGCAAATTGGAGCAATGAGGCCGAAGCCCGCGAGCAGATCAAGGCGCTGGTGGCAGAATATTACCATGACTTTAAGGAGAAAAAGGCGGATTTCAAGCCCGGCGACCGCGTTACTTATGCATCCCGCGTGTTTGATGAAAAAGAAATGTGCGCCCTGACCGATGCAACGCTGGATTTCTGGCTGACCACCGGCCGCTTTGCGGATGAATTTGAAAAAGAGTTTGCCAAGTGGATCGGCGTAAAGTTCGCCAACCTGGTCAACTCCGGCTCCTCCGCCAACCTGATTGCCTTTATGGCGCTCACCGCCCCGGAACTGGGCGACCGCCAGATCAAAAAGGGCGATGAGGTCATCACTGTGGCATGCGGGTTCCCCACCACTGTTACCCCGGCGCTGCAGTATGGCGCTGTGCCGGTGTTTGTGGATGTAACCGTGCCGCAGTACAACATTGATGTGACCACCCCAGTCCGGCGGAAACATCTTTGCGGCGATGTCCGTCAGGTGGTCGCGCCGGCTCCACATCAGGGACAGGTCGCATCCGGTGAACCAGGCGGCTCCCAGGAACAGCAGCACAAAAGCGGCCGCAGCGAGGCAGCGGATACGTCTTTGTTTCATACGGCCGCCGCCTCGCCGTAAATATCCCGCAGGACGGCCTCCGTCACATCCCCGGGGGCGCCGTCAAAGACAACGCGTCCCCGGTTCATGCCGACGATATGGGTGGAGAACTCCAGGGACAGGTCCAGATTGTGGCTGTTCATCAGGATGCTGACACCGCGTTCTCCGATTGTCATGACTCTTGATGCAAGGGAAAGCGAGATGCTTGAGAAATACCGGCCGCAGATAGAGCAGTTTGGCTATGAGGTGGAGCATTTTGGTGGCAAGGAATACATGATCAGTGCAATTCCGGATAATTTGTTTAACATAGATATGAAGGATCTGTTTATAGAGATGCTCGATGATTTTTCCAATGCGACAGGCAGACAGACTCCTGATATCATCACGGAAAAGGTCGCATCCATGTCGTGTAAGGCAGCAGTCAAGGGCAATGACAAGCTTACTCTTCCTGAGATAAATAAGCTGATAGATGAGCTTTTGTCACTCGACAATCCTTACAACTGCCCACACGGCAGACCAACCATCATCTCTATGAGCAAATATGAGATAGAAAAGAAATTCAAACGTATCGTATGACAACATATACATTTGGACTGAGGTGCAATATGACACAAAAACCGATGATTGTCCTGACAGGACCGACAGCAGTAGGAAAGACAGCTCTATCGATTGAGCTTGCAAAAAAAATAAATGGTGCTATAATATCCGCGGATTCCATGCAGGTATACAAATACATGGATATAGGCTCTGCGAAGGTTACAGTCGATGAGATGGACGGCATAAAGCACTATCTGATAGATGAGCTTGAGCCCTCTGACGAGTTCAATGTATTTATCTTTAAGGATATGGCAAAAAAAGCACTTAATGAAATATACGAAGCAGGAAAGATACCGATAGTTGTCGGCGGCACCGGCTTTTATATCCAGGCACTTTTGTATGACATTGATTTCACAAAGCAGGATGTGGATGAGGAATACAGAAAGAGCCTTTACGACTTTGCTAACGAGCACGGAAACCATGCACTGCATGAAAAGCTTAAGGATATCGACCCTGCATCCTACGAGAGCATCCATGAGAATAACGTAAAGCGCGTCATCAGGGCAATTGAATACTATCACACCTGCCATGAGCCGATTTCAAAGCACAATGAAACTGAAAGAGCCAAGCAGTCACCATACAACTTTGCCTATTTTGTACTGGATGATGTAAGGCAAAGACTCTATGAGAGGATAGATAAGAGAGTTGATATCATGGTTTCAAACGGACTTGTCGATGAGGTGAAAAAGCTAAAGGCAATGGGCTGTACAAGCGATATGGTATCCATGAAGGGTATAGGATATAAGGAAATCCTTGCATATCTTGATGGAGAATATTCACTTGATGAGGCTGTGGACAAGGTAAAGCTTGAGTCAAGGCGTTTTGCAAAGAGACAGCTAACCTGGTTTAGGAGAGAAAAAGATACCATATGGATAGAAAAAAATGAATATTCATATGATGATAATAAAATATTAAATAAAATACAAGAAATTTTAGCAGAAAAGAGGATTATAATTTGTTAGATACCAATGAAGCCATTTACAGGCAGTATGAGACACTTGGAATATCAAAGGAGGTTTTGGATTTCGGAACCTCTGTAGAAAAGGAACTTAAGGAGCGTTTTGACAAAATAGACACAAATGCTGAGTATAATCAGCTTAAGGTCATAGCCGCCATGCAGAAAAACAAGGTGAGCGCAGAATGCTTCCAGGCATCAAGCGGCTACGGCTACAATGACCTCGGAAGGGATACACTTGAGAGAGTGTACGCAGACTGTTTTGGCGCAGAAGATGCACTTGTAAGGCCTCAGATTACCTGTGGCACACATGCACTTGCACTTGCACTTATGTCAAACCTGCGCCCGGGCGATGAGCTTTTAAGCCCTGTCGGAAAGCCTTACGATACACTTGAAGAGGTAATAGGCATACGCCCTTCAAAGGGCTCACTTGCTGAGTATGGCATCACATATGCGCAGGTTGATTTACTGCCTGACGGTGAGTTTGACTATGACGGAATAAAGAAAGCCATCAATGAAAAAACAAAGCTTGTCACAATCCAGCGCTCTAAGGGCTATGCTACAAGACCTACACTTTCGGTCAAAAGAATAGGCGAGCTCATTGCTTTTGTAAAGAGCATAAAGCCTGATGTGATTTGTATGGTCGATAACTGCTACGGTGAGTTTGTCGAGGATACAGAGCCTATCCAGGTTGGAGCGGACATGATGGTTGGCTCACTGATCAAAAATCCGGGAGGCGGACTTGCACCAATCGGAGGCTATATTGTCGGCAAAAAGGAATGTGTTGAAAATGCCGCATACCGTCTCACATCTCCGGGACTTGGCAAGGAGGTTGGAGCCTCACTCGGAGTCATCCAGTCATTTTATCAGGGCTTTTTCCTTGCACCGACTGTCGTAAGCGGAGCATTAAAGGGAGCAATCTTTGCCGCAAAAATCTATGAAAAGCTTGGTTTTAAGGTGGTTCCTGACGGTACTGAAAGCCGCCACGATATCATACAGGCTGTAGAGTTCAATAACCGCGATGCCATGATAGCCTTCTGCGAGGGCATTCAGGCAGCAGCACCTGTAGACAGCTATGTGACCCCTGAGCCATGGGCTATGCCGGGCTATGACAGTGATGTCATCATGGCAGCAGGCGCATTTGTGCAGGGCTCATCCATTGAGCTTTCTGCCGATGGCCCTGTGAAGCCGCCATATGCGGTTTATTTCCAGGGAGGACTCACATGGTACCATGCAAAGCTTGGAATTTTGATGTCTTTACAAAAACTTTATGAGAGAAATCTTGTTAAGCTGGATTAGGTGTGCTACAATTAACTGAAAACTTTGCTTAAATCCGTTGTCAATCGCCTGGGAGAAGCGAAAGGGATTAATGCATAATAACAAAACAATTAAAAATCTGCCGGCTTCAGAGCGACCATATGAGAAATTTTTATCGCTTGGAGCATCAGGCCTGTCAGACGCTGATTTACTTGCCATCATTATAAAGACCGGCACAAGAGACAAGACTGTGATTGATATTGCACAGGACATACTTTCCGGCAGGCATGGCAATCTGCTCAATCTCTATGAGATGTCCTATGAGGAGCTTCTTAGTATCCCAGGGATAGGACAGATAAAAGCTATACAGCTTAAGGCGATAGCAGAGCTGTCGCTTCGCATAGCAAAGACAAAAAAGGTTCAAAGCATCAGAATGAATAATCCTCAGACAATAGCTGACTACTATATGGAGCAGATGAGGCATCTTACAAATGAAGTCGTCATTTGTGCCTATTTTGATGTGAAAAGCAGATTCTTAGGAGACAAATTCATATCCAAGGGTTCACTAAGCTCATCTGTAGTGGACATAGGCTCCATCATCAGGACCGCCCTGGACAAAAATGCATCAAAGCTTGTTTTATTGCACAATCATCCAAGCGGA
>OHBJ01003551.1_pt1 | contig 10236 bp, 10 predicted proteins | sample 1577241 | NCBI WGS metagenome assembly OHBJ01 (sample SAMEA3541594, study PRJEB24748) | human gut metagenome | biome: human gut; feature: human-associated habitat; material: faeces | place: China | collected 2012
TAGCTTTAGGAGCAATGTTGGATATAGATCCTACTACACTGACCTTTTTCTGAGTACCATACCCTACCACCACAACTTCTTCCAATTGAGTATCTCCCTCTTTCATTATGATTTCCAGATTCTCTTTTCCATTAACTGGCAGTTCAAGATTTCCAAAGCCAACATAAGTAAACAACAATACACCGTCACTAGGAGCTTCTAATGTAAATTGTCCATTAGCATCAGTAATCGTACCGATAATTGTTCCTTTTACTACAACATTTACACCAGGAAGAGTAATACCAGCCTCATCCTTTACGATACCCGTAACTTTAATCCTTTGAGAAGGAGACATAAAAGCAACATTGTCAGTGTCAAAGGAAACAGATTCACCTAATACATTCAAGGGAAATGCCAAACACCCTATAAATGCATACAACTTAAAATTCCAAAGAAAACTCTTTTGAATTTCTGTTCGAACGCTTTTGTTTTTCATAATTTTAAATACCATATTTTTAGTTCAACAAAGAAGTAGATATAATAATTTACCCATACCTATTACTAAGAGCAAAAGTAGACTATAGAACAGTATTTCGATGAAACAAATGTCTCATTAAATACCATAAACATTCCCTTAAGGAGAAAAAAATAGATTTTTTTTCCTATACAGAACTAATAGGAACTTTGTTGTTTCTTATCAGAATACACAATATATTCCCATGAACGCAATAATGCATTAACATTCTGTTTATCAACCACTACCTTGATATTATGTTTACCATTGGGCAATTGATAATTCCAGAAAAGATCTAAACGACGATAACGGAAACTTGTTGGAAACTCAGCTTCCTCTACAAAATGATTATCAATATAAAGTTTTGCTTTTATAATATCATCCGGTTGACTATAGTCCCTACGAATTGCCTCACCCCTAATTACAAAACCAACCCCATCTATGTCAAAAGATAAAGTATCAATATCTGTACAGTTCAATCCTTTCTTAACCAGCGGATACACTCCTTCAAAACATTGTTCTAAACGTACAGCAGTAGGCTTTTGTATCGGTAGCATTACCTGATTGTCAAACACCGTCCCTCCATTTTTCTCTATCATTAGAAGAGCATGTCTATAACTAATAGCATATAAATCATCTAAACTCAATGAAGTATATTTAAATTTCTTGGCTTCTGCTCCTCTCAAACCTTGCATCCAATATTCCGGAATCTGACTATAGCCCAGCATCACACCTAAAATACCACCGGCAGAAGAAGGATTACAATCAGAATCTTGCCCAGCACGTGTAGATATTTCCATTGTTTTAGTAAAATCTCCATTACCATACAACAAACCAAGAACAATATAAGCTGCATTTATCTTTGCATCAATATCTAATGGTGCAAAAACTCCATCAGGACATCCAACTTCTTCCGAATAATGTTTCTGCAATTCAAACCATGTCTGTTTCCAATCATCCGGGTATTGTTTATGCCATTTTATTACATCCGAAATACATTGATAGAATGTACTTTCAATAGGTATGGTTTTCAAAGCTTCCTCCACAATATACTGAATATCATTTGATATAAAAGCCAAACTATACATCGCACCCACATATACTCCACCATACCAACCATCACCATAACACATAATATGTCCAATCTTATCGCTAATCTCAGAAGCAGAATTTGGCATACCAGGATTCATCAAGCCAGCAAAATCAGCTTCAATCTGATAATCTATATCATCCGCATGGGGATTAAACAACCAATGCCCAGACTCCTTTACCCCATGTAAAATATTGTATCTAGCAGCCTGATTAGCATGCCACAAATTATAGTCTGCCGTCGCAAATGCAATAGCAAAAGAATCAACAGGAGCGTCTAGTCCAACTCTTTCCAATACATCTACAAATGTCAAATCCATATAAATATCATCATACAAATCGGGCCAAGAATCCATTAACTCTTGTACATAGCCTTCATGCCATGGGATAGACTGATAATCTTGTATAAATGTTCCCTGATATCTGAACTCCGTATGACTGCCAAAACTAACTCCAATGGTTTGTCCTGCCCATCCTCCTTTTATTTTATCCAAAAGTTGGCTTGTAGACATGGTATTTGTAACTGACGAAGATTGTTGGTGGCAAGAAGTCATTGTTCCTCCAGCCAAAAACAAGATTAATACAATAACTAATTTTTTTCCGATTGTTTTCATAATATTATCTCATAAGTATTCTGCAAATCCAATAGCCTATAGTATTCTATTGCGCATAAATTCAATTACTTCTTTTTGATAAGGAATCGAAACTTGCGCTCCAATTCTTGTGACAGACAAAGCAGCAGCTGCTGTTGCAAACTGTACACAATCCTGTAAATCTACTCCTTCCACCCACTGAGCTACAAAAGCACCACAGAACGTGTCACCAGCTCCTGTCGTATCTACTGTATTCACTACATATGAAGGAATCTGTTTCTCCATCTCATCCGAAACAATAACCGACCCCTTTTCTCCCAATGTCAGAATTACGACTTGTCCTACTCTTCTCAATAGACTTCGAGCAATACCTATCGGTTCCGAAAAGTCCAATGACTGTCCTGCTATAAGCATAGCCTCAGTCTCGTTCAGAATAAGAATATCCACTTTCTCCAGGATATAAGAAGGTATCTGCTTGGCCGGAGCTGGGTTCAAAATGATTTTAGTGTCAACAGTATGAGCATACTCAATCAACGAAATCACCGATTCATAAGGAATCTCCAGCTGCAGCACCAATGCATCCGCTTCTTTTATAACTGGAAGAATAGTATCCATTCTTTCTCCTCGCAATAAATTATTTGCCCCTGGAGCCACAGCAATGCAATTCTCTCCATTTTCCGCAACAAAAATAAAAGCAATCCCAGTAGAGTGTCTCACACACTTCTGAATATAATCCACATCAATTCCACTATCTACAAAAGAGGTTATAAGTGTATCTGCATAGGCATCATCTCCCAGACAAGAAATAAATGAGACATGTCCTCCTGACCGGGCAGCAGCAATTGCCTGGTTAGCTCCTTTGCCTCCATATGAAAGGCAATATTCTGCATCTCCTATTGTCTCACCCGGTTCAGGCAGGTGACTGACGCGGGCAATCAAATCAACATTCGTGCTACCGACCACAACTATTTTCTTACATTTTTCCATTTCATCATTAGATATATAAATTACCATTTAAAGTCCCGCATAAATAATCAAACCGATTCCAGACAAGAACAGAATGAACATACATGTCAGTAAAGTTCTGTTTATTTTAGGACCTCCCACAAATTCTTTCCAAATAAATACGCCCCAGAATGCAGCCACCATCGTAGCACCTTGTCCCAATCCATATGAAATGGCTGCACCGGCTTTTTCCGTAGCCAACAAACTGAACAGATTGCCAATACCCCAGATTATACCACCCAATATTCCTACAGCATGCAGACGGAAACTACCAGCAAAATAATCCCCATAAGATGTAGGTGTACCGACAAAAGGACGCCTCATGGCGGCTGTATTGAAAATGAAGTTACTGGTGAAAATACCAATAGAAAAAATCACCATTGCTGTATAGGGGGTCATCTTACCGACTTCAGGACATTCAAAATTCTGCAAATCCATAGAACTTGCAATAAAGCGGAAAAAGAAAGACATCATAATACCTGCCACTATAGCTATCACAATACCTTTTGTTTTTTGTTGCTCCCCACCTTTTCCCATATTCTTATAGGCCCAAGCATTAAAGACAATCGCCACAATCACCAGCAGAACTCCTAAGAAAAGGAATACCGGACTACCTTGCGGTGCATTAAAATAATTAATGAATACTCCCAGAACCAAAGCCAGCCCTACTCCCAATGGAAAGGCCACAGACATACCTGCAATAGAAACAGAGGCAGAAAGTAGAATATTGGAAAGGTTGAATATGACACCCCCGATAAGAGCCGAAGCCAGATTAGATGCGTCAGCCTGCAACAAATCATCAACAAAACCTCGTCCCAATTCCCCTACGCTCCCCATTGTAAACGCAGCCAGAAGTGACAAAAGTAACACACCTATTACATAATCCCAATAGTAGAGTTCATATCGCCAGACACGACTGCCCGCCAGCTTCTGGGTATTGCCCCAAGACCCCCAACACAGCATTGTTATAAAACAAAACACTACTGCCAACGAATAATTTTCAATGATAAACATAGTATTAGAATTGAATTATTAGAATTAAATACTCAAACAGCTACTGACCACAAAATTAACCTGCAAAAAGGATTTAGCATATAATAAATGTCCCAATAAATAATACAAAAGTCTCAATCCCATTCCAAACTATTTCACATCTTATATCCTGAGACTATTTTACCTTTTCTACAGTCAAATAGTCCAATCCTATCAATGAATTAACTGCCTTTTCATTTTTATCCAGCTGTACAAGTTTCAAGAAATTCTCCCCTTTCTTCAGCTCCAATATATGATATTGAGAATGTAAAAATAGAACGCGAGATTGTGATTGTGCTCGATGAGCTTTGCGGTAATGCCGCAGAGATAGCCGAACAGGATAAAAAAGCTGAAGAAGATGCTCTTGCCCTTCGTCGAGCGGCTGCGGTAGGAACGGATGATGGAAAGCGGCCACGAAATGCCAAAGCTGATGATCATCATGGCCTCTAAAAGCTCTGCAAGCTGCATAGTCTCAATCTCTCTTTCTTGTATAGTCCGGGAGCAGGCGCGGTGAAAGTGTGCCCGTTTCAATGCCTGCCGCATTTCGTTCTTCCTCAAAGGCCGCCACATGCGAAAGCGTCAGCGCGCCAATGGTGACGGATTTTGACTTTTCGCCCGCGTTCCGTCCGGCATTGCGGCCAAAGACGATGATATCGAGCAAGCTGTTGCCCATGAGCCGGTTCCTTCCGTGGATACCGCCCACGACCTCACCCGCGGCGAACAGGTTCTCCACATCCGTCTGGCCGTCCGGCGTGATATGCAGGCCGCCGTTCTGGTAGTGGAGCGTCGGGTAGACGAGGATCGGCTCGGTGCGGATGTCGATGCCGTGCTTTCCAAACATGCGCATCATTGCGGGAATCCGCTTTTCGATCGTTCCCTTGCCGCCCTTTAGTTCGATCATCGGTGTATCGAGCCATACTGCGTCGCCCAGCGGGGTCTTGACGCCCTTCTGGCGCTCGGAGCATTCTCTTATGATGGAGGCCGCCGCCACGTCTCGCGTCTCGAGGGGGTTCATGAACGCCTCGCCCTCACAGTTCACGAGCATCGCGCCGACCGAACGGACCTTTTCCGTCACCAGCGCGCCGTAGATCTGCGCCGGGAAGGCCGCACCCGTGGGGTGGTACTGGAGCGTGTCCGGATACAGAAGCTTTGCGCCAGCGCGGTAGCCGAGGATCAGGCCGTCTGCCGTCGCGCCGTAGTGATTGGACGTCGGGAAGCCCTGATAGTGGAGTCTGCCCGCACCGCCGGTCGCTAAAATCACAGTCTTCGCCCGAGCAATCAAAAGCTCCTTCGTCTCCATGTTCTGGAGCACCGCGCCCGCGCAGCGGCCGTTTTCGTCCTTGATGAGTTCAATGGCCGACGTGAAGTCCACGACCTCGATGCCGCGGTTGAGCACCTCGTCGCGGAGCGTGCGCATGATCTCCGCACCAGAGTAGTCCTTGGCCGCGTGCATGCGCTTTCTGGATGTACCGCCGCCGTGGGTCGTGATCATCGTGCCGTCCGGCGCTTTATCAAATTCTACGCCAAGGCCGGACAGCCACTGAATGGCCTCCGGCGCTTCGGTGACCAATTTATACAGAAGGTCCTTTTGCGCCGCGAAGTGTCCGCCGCCGTAAGCGTCCAGAAAATGCTGCGCGGGAGAGTCGTTCGGCTTGTCCGCCGCCTGAATGCCGCCCTCAGCCATCATCGTGTTCGCGTCGCCCATGCGAAGCTTTGTGACCAGCAGCACCTTCGCGCCCGCGTTGTCGGCTTCGATCGCTGCCGAGCATCCCGCGCCGCCGCCGCCGATGATCAGAACGTCCGCGTCATAGTCCACGCGCTCCAGATGCGGCTTTTCAAGGTCAATTCTCGGCTTGCCCTCCAAGAGAGCTGCCAGCTCGAGCGGCACCTTGCCGCCCTTATTTGGGCCGATGCGAAGGGTCGTGAACTGGTTTTCGCGGTAGTCGGGGTGGAAGGTCCGGAGCAAGACCTCCTTTTCCTCCGCGCTCATGCGCGCAGGGTTCAGCTTGACGTTTTCCGCCCGCGCGGCCTCGACCTTGCGGATGGATTCCAAAATTTTCGGATCTGTATACATCTCGCCGCCTCCTTACGCTTCAATCTCGCGGTGGTTGTAAAGCTCCTTGATTTCGCTCAGGGGCTTTTCCATCAGGTTTTCAATCAGCGCCTCGAATTTTCCCTCGCGGATCTCTTCGACGCGAACGTCCAAGTGCTCACAGTGCGGGGCCAGGTACTTGCCGTTGAGTCGGCGCGCGAGCATCGCGACCTGCGGGTGCGAGATCCCGGCAGGACATCTCGACGAGCACACGCCGCACATCACGCAGTCAAACGATTCTTCGGCGCATTTTTCATATTCTCCGCGCTGCGCGTAGGCGATGTACTGCATGACGTTGAGTCCCTGCGTGCAGGCTTTCGTGCAGGCGTTGCAGCCGACGCAGGAGTAAATCTCCGGGTAGAGCTGCATCATAATTTGCTGCGTCGGCTTGACTTTTTCGATGTCGTAGACCTCTTTCACGAGCGGGAAAAACGGCAGCGTCGCCACATACATGTTATTTTCGACCTTTGTCGAGCAGGCAAGACATGCCTTCAGCTCCCGGTCTCCCGCAATGCGGTAGATCGTCGCGCACGCGCCGCAGAAGCCGTTGCGGCAGCCGCAGCCGCGCACGAGCTGGTAGCCGGAATACTCCATGGCCTCCATGATCGTCAGGCTCTCCGGCACCTCATATTTTTTGCCGAACAGAAAAACAGTTACCATATTTTCCATTGCGATTCTCCTTAATATTCATCTGGCAACTCATCGAGCTGATCGAACCGGAACACAGGGCCGTCTTTGCAGACGTATTTGTTTCCGATGTTGCAGCGGCCGCATTTGCCGAGCGCGCACTTCATCTTGAGCTCCATCGTCGTATACACCTGCTCGCGCGCAAAGCCGAGCTCCATGAGTCCCGCGAGCGTGAACTTGATCATGATCGGGGGGCCGCACATGACAACAGTCTTGTCGGTCGTAAAGCCGAGCTCCTTGACGTAATTTGGCACAAAGCCCACGTGCCCACTCCATTCCGGCTGCTCGCGGTCAATGGTCAGATGGACGTTAATGCCGTCTTCCTTGCACCAAACCGCTTCGATTTCCGGATAGTCGACAAGGTCTTCCATCGAGCGAGAGCCGTAGACGATGTCAATTTTGCCGTAGCGGCTTCGGTAATGGCGGCAGTAGTTGATGACCGAGTGCAGCGGGGCTAAGCCAATGCCGCCCGCGATGAACAGCAGATCCTTGCCCGCGAACGCGGTATCGACGGGAAAGCCGTTTCCGTAGGGGCCGCGGATCGTAATCTCCTGTCCCGGCTCCATGTCGTGGAGCCAGTTTGTGACGCAGCCGCACTTTTTGATGGAGAACTCAACAAACGCCTCCTCCGTGGGGCTCGAGGTGATGGAAAACAGCGCCTCGCCCACACCGGGAACAGACAGCATCGCGCACTGGCCGGGGATGTGCTCAAAAGGCTTTTTGCCGTCTAATCCCACCACGCGGAAGGTTTTCACGTCCGGCGTGTCGACGCGGACATCCGTCACAACGGCAAGCTTCGGAATCAAAGGGTCATTTCGCATCGTCGCCGCCTCCCATCGTCTTGATGACCTTTACAATATTCATGTGAATCGGACACTTCTGCAAACACCGTCCGCAGCCGACGCAGCCAAACTGACCGTCGTTATTGTCCGGGAAATAGACCAGCTTGTGCATAAAACGCTGCCGGAAGCGCTCGAGCTGCGTGGGTCTTGGTTGACCGGCCGACATTTTCGTAAAGTCGGAGTACATGCAGCTGTCCCAGCAGCGGAAGCGCCGGACGGTTTTGCCGGTATTGAATTCCTGCACATCGTAGCATTGGCAGGTCGGGCACACGAACGTGCAGGTACCGCAGCCAAGGCAGCTTTCAGACAGGCTCTTCCACTCCGGCCGGTTGAACAGCGCCTCGGTTTTTCCTGCCCCGACCTTGCTCAAATCGAGCTTTGAGAGCGGCAGCTTTTCTAAAATCGCGTGCGTCTTTTCCTGCTGGGTCTTCACCGGTTCCTCGCCGCCGTCTTCGAGCATGGGAAGCTCACTTGTGAGCGTCTCACCCTTCGCGGTATTGGCCTTCCAGTAAAGGTTTTCTTCATCCATCCAGCACGACACGTCGCCCGCAGGATTGGCAGGGTCGATGCCGAAGCTCTGGCAGAAGCAGGTCTCGTCCGGTTTTGTACAGGCGAGCGTGATAACGGTTCCCATCTCGCGCCGCGAGGCGTAGAACGTGTCTACCGGTTCTTTCAGAAACACCTTGTCGAGAATTTCAAAGCTTCTCGCGTCGCACGCGCGCACACCAAAGACCGTGAACGGCCGGACGTCCTCGCGCGTCTCAAAAATTTCGATAGATTTCCCTTCCCGCTTGAATCCGGCGAGGTTTTCCACCTGCGGGAAGAATAAATCCTTGGCCGAGCGCGCGGTATTGAGCCGCTTGGAGAGCGCCGCGCCCTCCTTCCAGGCAGCAAACTGCGCCTGACCGGCCGCGTCGTCCTGCGGCAGATAGAGCGCCTGCTGCGCCGCGATGGCGGCAAAGAGACTGTCCAGTTCTTTCAAAGCAAGCTTCTTCATCCCTTCGCGCCCCCTCTCTCATAGACCACAGACGGCTCGCAGTCGTCCTTGCGGAAGTCCATCAGAGGCGGCCGGGAGTCTAAATCTGCGCCAGCCTGATACGTGCCGTAGAGCTCGTTCGTGTCCTTGATGAACTTGCGGTTGAGAAGATGCAGCGGGATATGCTGCGGACAGACGCGCGAGCACTCGCCGCAGTCCGTGCAGCGGGAGGTCACGTGGAACGCCCGGATGATGTGGAAGAAGTTCTCCTCAAAGTCGCTTGCCGCTGCCTTGTTGTCGGTTCCAAGGTTATGATTGTCAAACACGCACGTCTCGCACGTGCAGGCAGGACAGACGTTCCGGCAGGCGTTGCAGCGGATGCAGCGCGAGAGCTCCCCGCGCCAGAACGAGAACCGCTCTTCGGGGCTCATTGCTTCCAGCCGCTCGACCTCATCAAACCGATGACTCTCGGGACAGTCTTCCCCCTGCTCGCCCAGCAGTTCGTCGAAGATGACGAGCTTTTTACTCTTGCAGGTCTTGCACTTGAGAAGCAGCGCGTCCGCCTTTTTCATCGTCTCTTCGCCGTAAATCGTGGAAATTTTTAAGGTATCGCCGTCTTCCGAGACTGCGGTCGCACCGGAAATGCCGGCAGCGCGGATTTTTTCCATGTCGCACATGCCATCGCACTGCACGCCGACGATGTAGACCTTTTCCCGCTTGACTTTATATTCCTTCAAAAGCTGGACAAAAGAGTATGTATCGCACGGCTTTAAAAATACCGCCGTCACGCCGTCTTTTTTGCTCTCCGCAATGCAGTATTTCGACAAATTCGCGCCCGCGAACACACCGTACTCAAATTCCCGCTCGACCTCCTCCGCGCTTTCAAATACGCCGGGAGTCAGATCGTAGAAAAACTCGCCCGTCTTCCAGCCGAGCATCCTCAAAATGCCGGACATCAGCGGCTATGAGGTGCTGGAACTGCTCCGTTCATCCGACATCGGAAACTCGCGTACCATTCCGGTACTGGCGATAACCGGTTCGGGAAGCGTTACGGAAGAAGAACTGAAACAGGCAGGGTTTTCCGCTGTCCTGTTCAAGCCGTTTTCCATTGACGAACTGCTGGCAGTGGCTGAACAGTGTATCGGAGAAAACCGGACACGATACATTGACCTGACCCCGCTGTTTGCCTACGGAAACAAACGGCACAGACTGGAATGCCTGATAAGCGAAACGGAGAAAGAAATGGCAGGCATCAGGAAAGCCATAGACAATGCCGACAAGGATAAAATTGACGGCTGGATACACCATATCCGCAGTTCATGGATGCTGATAAGGGCAGAACAGCCGTTGCAGGAACTGTATGAGGCAATACATGAGAACCGGACAATGGAAGAAATACAGGCAAGAGCCGGGAATGTGCTCTTACA
>OHBJ01003555.1_pt1 | contig 10231 bp, 5 predicted proteins | sample 1577241 | NCBI WGS metagenome assembly OHBJ01 (sample SAMEA3541594, study PRJEB24748) | human gut metagenome | biome: human gut; feature: human-associated habitat; material: faeces | place: China | collected 2012
GACGCGAAGTCGAAGCGAAAGCGAGTCCGAACAGGGCGTTTAGTCATCGGGGGTGCTCGTTGTACATGGTCTTCTCTGTCCAGAAAGGCAGTGAAGTGTCCTGCCATCCCATGTCGTCCACCAGAAAGAAAATGATGTTCGGACGTGGGTCGGGACGGTCGTTGGCCAGGGTATGCAACGGGGAAAGCACGGGGGCTATCCCGAGAAGTGCTAAAAGATTTTTGTTCATAATATCTTTCTTTAGATTAAGGGTTTACGTGATAAACGCTAAAGTTTCGGATGAGGGGCTCAGCTGTGCATTCTTCTACTACCAGACGGAAGGATTTAGCCTCTACGGCAGGGAAGGATTCAATGCGCTTGTGCCCCACGGAAGTACCTTTGGCCACGGTAGTCCACTTGCCGTTCACCTGGGCTTCTACCCGGTAGGCACGGATGCGTTCGCCGCCGGAAATGTCTTCCTGAATCTGGTAATAGTTGACGGGCTGTACCTTGCCGAGCGAGAGCGATACTTTCTTCTTGCCGGTGGCCGAAGTTGCTGTCAGCGGCTGACCGAAGCGGCGGTTGATTTCGGCACCCCATTCCTGCAGGCGGCGTACGTCACCTTCCGGAATCAATCCGTCGGGATTCGGGGTAAGTCCTACCATCAGCGTGGCATTGCGGCCGACTGACTTTTCGTACATCTCCATCAGGTTGGCTAACGGATAGACGGCCTTGTCGTCGTCACCCGGTTCCCAGAACCACTCGTGGCGTCCGTTGTATCCGCGCAGAGGCGTGTCGGCCATGGCAGGCACCCAGAACTTACCATTGGGGTCACCGTGTGCCAGTAGCTTGTTGTGGTCGGTCACTCCGTCGGTAGCGTTGCTGTGGCTGTACGGGTAGGGGAAACTCGACCAGCAGGGGTAGCCTACGGTACCGCTTTCCGAACCGCCCCAGCGCAGGTCGGCACGGTTCACGTTGTGGTAGAACAGACAGTTGGACTGGTACTTGTTCACGATGGGTTCCACGTCGGGGCCCATTCCTTTCGGATCGTCGGCACCGCCGTCAAACCAGATCATGAAGAGTTCGCCGTAGCGGGTGCAGAGTTCCGTCACCATCTTTTCGCACAGGCGCTTGTACCACTCCTGGCGGTTGCGGGCAAACTCGCCTTCGCCTTCTGCCTTGAAGTTGTGGATACCCAGCAGGGAATTCCAGCGGATGCCGATGTAGATGCCTGGCTGCACACCGTACTTGCGGCAGGAGTTCACGAAGTCGCGCACGATGTCACCCTTTCCGTCGCGCCATTTCAGGGCCTTCATGCAGTAAGGATTCACGTCGCTCTGCCACAGCCCGAAACCGGTTTCGTGGGTGGCAGTGAGGATGGCAAATTTGGCTCCGGCAGCCTTGGCCGACTGAATCCACTGGTCGGTGTCGAGCTGGTCGGGATGGAAAATGTTATAGTCCTCAATCGGGTTGATGCGGTTGTTGCCTTGTCCGTACACCAGTCCGTCGAACACGTGCAGGTCGTAGTGGAACACCACGCCCAGTTCGGCTTCGTGCCATTTAAGCTGGTGAGGAGCCGGGCGGGGACCTTCGTAGTCGGTATTACGGGCTGCGGTAGTGGTCGCGCAGAGGGCGAACAGTGTCAGTAGTGTCAGTAATGTCTTTTTCATATTCATGGTTTCAAGTATTTTTCAAATGGGTCATGGGTCTGTTCGAGCCATGAAGAAAGAGTTCGTTTCAGTGAATCACAAAGAGCTGGCTGACTTTCCGCAAGGTTGTGCAGCTGGTTCGGGTCGTGAAGCCGGTCGTACAGCCATACGTGCGTGGGCTGGCCTTCTTCCACCTCTGTCACATACGTGTAGCGTGCGGTGCGGATGCCGCGTCGGCCAGAAGTAGAATCCGAGGGTACGCAGAAATAATAAGGCTGGAAAGCCTCCTCAGGCGTTTGTATTTCCTTGTTCAGCAGCAGTGGTCCCCAGTTGTGTGTCTGTACGGATGCCGGTATCTGTGCTTCCATTCCCATGAGCGAGAGCAGGGTAGGATACAGGTCGGCAAACGCCATGGGCAGGTCACTTTTCTGCGGATGCAGCTTGCCCTTCCAGCAGCAAATCATGGGGATGCGCATGGATTCTTCGTAGAACACGTTCTTGCCTTCCACTCCGTGTCCGCCCATGCAGACGCCGTGGTCGGAGGTGAAGACGATGAGGGTATTGTCGTACACGCCGCAGTCTTTCAAAGCCTGGATGATGCGTCCCACATGTTCGTCTACTCCGGTGATGCAGGCGTAGTAGTTGCGGATGTTTTCGCGGAAGTAGTCGCCTTCAGGGGTTCCCTTTTCCGGAATGTAGGGCAACTGTCGGGCCAGGGCTTCCACATCGAGCGAGTCGTACAGCCGCTTGTAGGTTTCGGGCACCAGTTCGTAGCCCGTATGCGGAGGATTCATAGACACCACCATGGCAAAGGGATGGTCAGTTTGTGTGCCTTCCGTACGGATGAACTCGATGGCCTGGTCGGCCTCGTAGGCAGGTCCCCACTGGTTGACGTAGTAGAACTCCTCCCGTCCGGATTTCGTATCCCAGTACATCGGTTTCAGGTGATTGTCGTACGTGCCGTAAGCAATCCACTTGTCGAACCCGTGGCGACGTTCAGGCGGACACCATTCGTTCCAGGCCACTTCTCCCTTGTTGTTGTACGTATCCACGTAGGGGCGGTACGGGGCATCGAGATGCCACTTACCGATGTAGGCCGTGCGATACCCTTCTTCCTTCAGCACGTCGCTCCAGCATACAGCCTCTTCCGAAAGCTCCACGCCGTAGGGGGTATTCTGCGAGTTGCAGTTGCCTGTCACCCCGTTGGCTGCCGGATACATCCCTGTCATCAGCATGGCCCGTGCGGGCGATGATACCGGATAGCTGCTCACGGCATCGGTAAAGAGGATTCCTTCGGAAGCCAGACGGTCGAGGTTCGGAGTCTGTACGGGTTCCTTTCCCATGCATCCCATGGCATCGCCTCTGAACTGATCGGCCATGATGAAGACCAGGTTGGGACGCGAGGGCTTGGATTCCGGGCGGGAACATGCCGAGAACGGAAGCACGACGCCTAAGGCAGAGGTATAAACGAGTAGTGTCAGTTTCATATCAATGGAGGTAAAGGTAGGAGAAAAATCGGAAAAAGGAGAAGTTTTTAAGAAGATTACAGGGGAAAAAGTGATCTTCATAAGAACTTCTCCTTTGGGGTTTACAAGGTTGGGATATTATTATTCGCCTTCGGGCAAACTGTTTGTTTCAATCTTCCATCCCGGATTCTGATAGATAGGAGAGGAAGTATAGTCACCTGAACCTTCCACTTCGGTTGTCAGACGGAAATGGTCGAACGCAATGGGGAAGAGGTAACGGTTCGGATTCCAGTTGTAGCCGTTATAGGCAATATTGCTGGAAATGACACGGTACGGAAGCAGGTAGTCACCATCGCTCTTGGCCGATACGTTGGCCCCTTCTGTGCCGGCTTCTTTAAGGTCAATCTTACCTAAGGCCTTATCGAAATTCTGGCCGTTGATGCCAGCATCTGGAGTAGCGTAACGTTTGTAGTTCTCTGCCCACAGGTTGAATCCTTCTACCTGATAGTTCTGCATCTTGTCGAGGGCACACCAGCGGCGGAGGTCACGCAGGCGGAATCCTTCGGCAGCCAGTTCCACGCGGCGTTCACGACGGATGTTGTAGAGCGTAACGTCTACCAGATTATTGCCTGAGTAGCGTGCCAGGTCGATTTCTTTCGTCAAATCCGTATTACGATTAGTCTTTTCGTAGTCGGTATCCATACCGGCACGTCTGCGGATAGCTTCCCAGTATCCTTTACTTTTCGCATCAAGTGAATGGTTCAGTTCATAGTCTGCTTCCATGTAGTTAAGATAAGCTTCGGCGGCACGGAAGATGACACATGCAGTAGTAGATGGCAGGGTAGGACCTTGTGAGGGATCGGTATTCAAGCCTTTTTTAACGGAATAACCGGTTGTACTGCGGTTTTCAGCCATTTCCGTAATCGGGGCGCGGTAGTAATAGCCGGCTCCGTCAATGATAGCTTCGGTCATGGCAGCCTTTTCAGTCAGCATGTCGCCCGGCATCAGGGTATTGTAGGTCAGACGCGGGTCACGTCCTTCTGCCACATCCTGATAGGTACGGTCGCCTTTGTAATCTGCTCCGGTAGCGTAGATAGGAAGTCCGTTCTGCATCAGGTATGTATTGATCATACTGCGGGTGTAACCACTATTTCCACCTCCGTTACGTTGCAGATAGCCCACTACGAAGTGGTTCACAGCCGGAGTCAGGTTGGCATCGTAAGCTCTCCACAGTAAGACTTCGGGCATGGAACTTAGTGAGTTGCTGTTGAACAGAGCCGGATAGTCATTGTATAGTGGATAGTTGTCGGCTACAATCTGTGCTGCCTGTTTGGCCTGGTTCAGGAAATAGCTGATTTCAGCATCAATGTCGATGGTGAAATCTTTCAGATACTCTTTCTGGGCACCTGGCCATCCTGGTCCGCCCGGAACACGTGCTGTGCCTTTGTGGTATTTTTCCCATGTACCTTCGAACAAAGCTATGCGGCTTTTCAGCAAGGCTGCACAGTCTTTGGTCAGTCGGTTGCTGGCTGGAGGTGTATTTGACATGAAATAGTAAGCTGAGTCAAGGTCTTCAATAATGAAGCGGGCCACTTCGTTGCGTGGACGGCGTTGACTGGCTTGTTTTACAGCCTCATAATTGTCGGCAATGGTTGTCTTGATGATAGGGAAGTCGCCCAGTGAGTCCAGCTTGTTGGCATAATAATATGCACGGAAGAAATAGGCTTCACCCAAATAATGCTTGTTGTTGGCTTCATTTCCAGCCAACTCGCCGGCTTCAAGCAACGGACGTACACGGTTGATGAAGTAGTTTGCCGAACGGATCTCGCTGAAGTTCCAGGCACCTCCTGATTGTGCCACACGGTTTTCACCGTTCACAAACAACTTTTCCGGATTGGAAGCTGCCTGGTTGTCGCTGTTGTTATCGGCTGCGAAGACACCGATGTCGTATACGCCAGGTTTATGCGAAGGTAGTGCGTTATATAGGTTGGCTGTATAGGCTGCCAGGTCGTTTTCGCTGAGCAAATATTTTTCTACGGGTACTGCATCTAGTGGCTCTCTGTCCAGAAAATCGTTGCAGGAGCAGGCCAGGGCTGTCATACCAATGGCGAATAATATATTTTTTTTCATGGTTCGTTCAAATGTTTAAAGGTTAGAGTGTCACGTTGATACCGAATGAGAAGGTCTGTGAAAGCGGGTAAGTTTTTCCGCTGGACCATCCGTTGGCTGCAATGGCTTCCGGGTCGAACATATCAGCAATACCGCTGATGGTAAACAGGTTTTCTGCACTGAAGTACACGCGTACTTTTTCGATATTGACTTTGCTGGTCCATGCTTTCGGGAAAGTGTAACCCACTTGCAGGTTCTTCATACGCATGTAAGCTCCGTTTTGCAGGTAACCGGTCTGTGTCAGTTTGTTCTTATTTCCCTTGTCGCCGATATAAGCTTTCGGGTAGTAGGCATCTGTGTTCGGGCCGAAGATAGAAGTTGTGTTTTCCGGACGCCAGTAATCAAGGTGTTCTTCGTAACCTACAGACTGCCACTCTCCTCCGTCAGCTCCCCAGAATAACGGACCGCTGAGCCAGAGATCGCGTTTCAATACACCCTGGAAGAACATCTGTACATCGAAGCCTTTCCAGTCGGCACTGAGGTGAAGGCCAAAGTTGAAACGAGGTTCGCTGTTACCGATAACTCTCAAATCACCGTGGTCGTCTACTGTCTTGGAACCATCGTCAACCACTTTGTCACCGTTTAAGTCCTTGTACATGATATCACCAGCGCCCCACTGAGAACCCAGTTTGCTCTGATCGTTTGCAGCCTGCCATTCCTGCATCTGCTGGTCGCTCTGTGCAATACCCTGAGTTTCATATCCCCAGATTTCACCGATAGTCTTTCCATCGTAGTAAGCATAGGTTACACCGTCGGCCTGATAGATAGCTTTTGAAGCATTCGGATATTTTTTCACTTTTGCACGGTTGTCAGAAAGGTTGAAGCCCAAATCGTAGTTCACTTGTCCGATACGGTCTCTCCAGGAGATGTTCAGGTCCCATCCTTTGTTTTCCAGTTCGGCATTGTTGGTGTTAGGCAGTGTAGTACCCAGAGCGGCACCGATTTCAGCCGGAGGACCTACCATACCTTTGGTACGGCGGATGAAGTATTCAAATGAACCTGTCAGGCGGTTGTTAAGCAATCCGAAGTCAAAGCCGATATTGGTATTGTAAATCTTTTCCCAGGTAAGTGTACTGCTGACCAGTCCCGGCACACCGGAAATGGTAGGACGTACGCCGCCCATCAGCCAGTTTCCGCCATTGGCTACTACGTTTTGTGTCAGATAGAACGGATAGAACGCATCAGTGTTCTGGTTACCCAGCATACCCCATGATACACGTGGCTTGAACGTATTGATAACTTTGGTCAGCGGAGCAAAGAATGATTCGTGTGCCATGTTCCATCCGAAAGAGAATGACGGGAAGAGGTTCCAGCGCTGGTCGCGAAGGAAGCGTGAAGAACCATCGTAACGGAGGTTGGCTTCAAACAAATAACGTTCTTTATAAGAGTAGTTGATACGTCCGAAGAAGCCGGCTGTTGCCCAGTTTCTGTATTGGGTAGGATTATTGTCATCATTGTTGATTTTATCTTCACCTACCGAAGCGCTGATTTCCGGAATCAGTCCAGAAATGACATCGCTGCGTTGTGCTGACAGAGAACGTACAATGTATTCTTCCGTATTCATACCCAACATTACTTTCAGGTAATGGTCATTCTTTTCGAGTGTATAATCGGTATAGAAAGAAGTGGTGTAGAAGTTGCTGTTCAGGTAGTTCATGCGGGCAAAGGTGGCTCCCGGTGCATAGCTACCGCTGAATGCCAGTTCCACAGGATTGTTGTTTATGTCATATTCATAAATCTTGTTCAGGTTCACCTGCTTGTTCTGGTTAATGACGCGCATGCCAGCTTCCGCATAGATATTCCAATTCTTAAGCGGGTGGAGTATCACCTGTCCTTGCAGATAGATGTCATCGTTGTGTGTTTTGGAACGACCGCCGTCAGTCAGCTGTGCCAGCTTTCCGTTGCGCATATAGTGTCCGTTCGGATCTTTAAATGGCATTGTCGGCCACATACGGGCAATGTCATGATACAGCAAGCCGCCTTCTTCCAGATAAATTGGGTTGTCAAGGTCGTAGCGGATGAATTTTGTGCTCAGGTTGAAATCAATATATTTATTAATTTTTGTGTTGATCTTTGCACTCAGGTTGTAACGTTTCATGTTATCATTACCGTAGCGCAGGTTACCGTTCTGGTTCAGGTAACTTCCTGATACATAATATTGCAGCTTTTCGGTTCCTCCGCTCATGCTGAGGTTGTGTTCCTGGCTCCATGCCCAGGTGAAGTGTGTTTTATACCAGTTGACGTTGTCATTGGCTTTTTCATGGAAATGCCAGTTGCTGCCGTTAGGAATGGTAGTGGTAGTGATTTTACCTGCCATGTAGTCCTGAATACGTCCGATAGTTTCTTCGTCGAAAATGATTTTATCACCCTGATTTACGGCTGCTTCGTTGAAGAAGTTGGCAAAACGGTAAGAATCAAGCTGATTCGGCAGGTTGGTCGGGCCGGAATAACGGAAACTGTTGTTGTAGTTGATGGTCATTTTTCCAGCCTTACCTTTTTTTGTAGTGATCAGGATTACACCGAATGCAGCACGTGAACCGTAGATAGAAGAAGATGCAGCGTCTTTCAGTACGGAGATGCTTTCAATATCTTCTGGGTTCAGGGTATTCATGTTTCCTTCCATTCCGTCAATCAAGATAAGAGGTTCACCCTTAGAACCGGTACCGATTGTTCCTGTTCCACGGATGTTTACTTTCATGGATTGTCCGAGCTGTCCACCCAGGTCGGCAGTTGATAAGTTTAGTCCCGGCACGGTACCCTGCAATGCCTGTCCCACTTGTGACACAGGTCTTGATTCCAAAGCCTTGGTGTCGACTGTGGCCACGGCCCCGGTCAGGTTCACTTTCTTCTGTGTACCGAAACCTACTACTACCACTTCATCGAGTGTCTGAGTATCTTCCGACAAAGTTACCTGATAAGAAGTCTTTCCTTTTTGTACGGGGATTTCCTGGGTTTGATAACCGATATAGGAAACTACCAATGTACTTCCTGAGGCAACGTTGTTCAGCTGGAAGTTTCCGTCCAGGTCGGTGATACAACCGTTGCTTGTACCTTTAACTACTACTGAAGCTCCGATGATAGGCTCGTTCAGTTTTTTGTCTGTAACAATTCCGGAGATGCTCACCTGTTGCGCTTGCAGTGGTAATAGTCCCGCCAGCAAGGCTATGAGCAGAGAGATGAATTGTGTTTTCATGTGACTCATGGTTTTAAGATTAAAGTTTATATTTAGATGGTTAAATAAGTTTTCAGGTTTCCCTGTCGCAAATCTCCGAAATAAATGGTGTAAGGGCGGTGGGTAAACGTTGCATTAACAGTCGGTATTCTTCTTATCTGCATTTTTATGGGGGTAAAAACTGTTTTTTTTACCGGTATTCTGACTTTTTAGACAAGATTTTTGTTTCTTTGCGTAGCCATTATATAGCTTAATCTGAGAAATGAAAAATATATACTGCCTGCTCATTGTATCTTTCCTTTGTATTTTCTCGCTTCTTCCGGCGGGTGCACAGACACTTTCCGAGAAGGATTTTCAGGTACTGAACATGAACGACGGATTGTCGGACAACGACATTCATTCCGTGGCAAAAGATACGGAAGGCTTCATGTGGTTCGGAACCGGTAGCGGACTGAACCGTTACGACGGACTTACCTTCAAAGTGTTCCGGATGCCGGGAATTTCTTACCGGAGAATTGACAGGGTGGTGTCGCTGGATACGGATTACCTGCTTCTCCGTTCGGAGCAGAACCTGTTCTTGTTCGACAAGAAATACGAACGTTTTCTTCCGGTATGCGATTCGGTGAGTAAACAGCCTGTGATGTTCGCCGATTTTGTGGCCGATTCTGACGGCAGTTGCTGGGGCGTATCTTCCGGTGAACTGTCGGAGGTTACTTTTCTGTCCTCCTATGTGCAGGACACAGCGTTTGTTTCTGTGCGTCATGTGGTAAACAATTCACAAAGCGATCCGTTTGTGGTGCTGTGTATGGCAGAAGATGGTAAAGCGTTATATTGTGCAAGCCGGAATGGAACGGTCTATCGTTTTACCCCCGGGCAAAAGCAGTTGAAGAAAGTTTGTGACGGGCAGTTGTCGTCTAGTAAGTGGGTCTCCTCTGTACTGAACGGTGATTCGTTCATCTGGATTCCTACCGTGGGCGACGGATTGTATGGTTATGACCTGACAAACGGAAAGTTGCATCACTGGCAATATATTTCAGAAAGAATGGGGGAGCAGCTGTCGCATAACGATGTCTTTCGCTTGCTCCCGATAGGAAATTCCCGGTACCTGGCCGTTACATGGAACGGATATACTTTGTTGAGTCTTACGCCGGAACGGGAAATCAAGTTGCGCGATTTTCAGTCTTTCCTTCATAACGGGAAACAATATTTCGAAACACGCATGATTTCGGGCTATTACGACGAGGAAGGATTGTTGTGGATTGGCACCGAAGGAGGAGGGGTGCTGTTTTCCGACCTGCGCCAGCTGTTTTATCACCAGTATGCACAGACACGTTCCAATGAAATCTGTGGCATCCAGATGGACGAAGAAGGTTACGTCTGGCTGGCTACGTTTCACAAGGGCGTGTTGCGGAGCACGCAGCCTTTTGACGTGTCGCATACGCTGTCGTTTGAATCATTTGATACTGGTATTCCCGGCCTGAAAACCGTGCTTTGCAGTTCGTCGGACAAGAATGGAGGTTTTTGGTTCGGTACGCAGGACGGACGGGTGCTTCGTTACGGAAAAGACCGGAAATGGGATGACATGCGGATTGGCACTCTCGGACAGCCTTCTCCAGTGGTATGGAGCCTGCTTATGGTTTCGGACGAACAGTGCTGGGCGGGTACTAGCGACGGGTTATACTGGGTGGACTTTCAGCGGGGAACTTCAACGCACATCGGCTGGAGTAATCCGCAAATTCCGGATCCGTTACCGAAGTTTTCCGCCATTTACCTGAAAAGGACGGGCATATCGGTAT
>OHBJ01003560.1_pt1 | contig 10218 bp, 10 predicted proteins | sample 1577241 | NCBI WGS metagenome assembly OHBJ01 (sample SAMEA3541594, study PRJEB24748) | human gut metagenome | biome: human gut; feature: human-associated habitat; material: faeces | place: China | collected 2012
GCCAAGATGATGCTAAGCCCCTTGTTTCGCCCCACAGCAATGAGGTTTCGAAGCGGATGGTTGTCAAAGTCGAGCATGTAGTGCGCTTCATCGATGATGGTAAAATGGCGGATTTGTACGTAGTCATCGTTGACAGCCTGTTTGGAAAGCTGTTCGTAGATGATATTCAGTTTCGAAATCACAAAGTAAACGATGGCTTTGGCTATCGGACCATCTTTCGGGAAAGAGTCCATCTTGACAATACCCGTTGGCGGAATTAATTTAGTGCATACTTAATTCCGCCAACGGGTAACTTTAGCTGCGTATTGTATCGCCGGGAGAGGTCTTTCGTTTCATTGATGCTGGCTTCAAGTACCTCAATCTTACGTTCAGTTTCTGCAGAGTTTTTAGCACCTTCTTTAGCTGCATTATACTCTTCCTGCATGTCAACAAGATACTTATACAGTTGATCCTGTTTTGCCGTATTGTCTGATTGGATTTGAAGCAGGTCGTTGCGTTCTTCGCACAGTTGGTAGTATTCTTCGGCTTCCTTCTGAGCTTCCAAACGTTGGGCTGCCCACTCCTGCTGGATATGCTCCGAGGCATTCTTCAACTGGAGATACTTATTGAAACCCATTACATTCTGGATGTTGTCCTTAATGATTTGTGCAAATACGTTCTCCTTCAGCAGTTCACTTGATTGCATGGCGTCGAACAAAAAATACTTGCTCAACTCTTGCGGCAGGTTGGCCTTGATAATCTTGTTGACTTGCTGCTCGCTTTGCGCACGTTGAGACAGGGGCATGGCTGTTCCGTAAATGAACTGATTGCCATTCATGTTGAGCATTACGCTTTCTACCGGCTTATCGGAAGGATTCAACTTGTAGATACGGCGCAACACATACTTTTGGTTCTGTCCCAAAACCATTCCTTCAAAAGCCAGTTCCAGTTGAATTTCCGGTGCCACTTTGCCGATGGAACCATTATTAAGCAGTTCATTAAAATGAGCCTTGTCCTTTATTTTCAATCCATAAAGTGCGCCACAAATGGCTTCGAACAAAGTAGTTTTACCACCACCATTCATACCCCCAATCAGGATAATGGGTCTGTCTGCTTGTACAGAAAGGTCCAAATCCAATGTTAGGTAGGTCTTGTAGTTCTTGATTTTGATACTTTTGATAATCATACTTTTCCTCCTATACTATTTGATGAGTTGAATGGCATCATTGATAACCTTTTCCGTATCGTTGTCGCTTATTTCTATCTTATCTACTTTGACAGCATGGAATTTACGAAGAATCTCTTCGCTCATCCATTCGAAGTCCAGACCATGCTTTTCGCATAATGTACGAATTAGCTCCAGGTCTTCCTTGCGAATGCCGTAGTGCAGAAATTTTTGATCCAGTCCTTTTGCCATGGTATTCTATTTTAATATTCATTGGGATAGAAAGAATCCCATTGGGTAATGTCTTTTGTATTTTCTATTTTCATAGGAGAGTATTTCCAATTTTCTCCCATTTGAATGATGACTCCGCCTTTCAGCTTCTTATCCTTGTTTTTATCATCACGGATATAGTCAATCAATGCGTTATGCTTGTTCACAGCGTTTCTGTCACTTTCCACGCTCTTGGTATCAAACAAGAACACTTGACCGTTTCGCATACGGATAATGAAGTCCACATAAAAGAGTGATTGTTCTCCATCCACATTCGTGTAACTGATGGCATAATGCTGCTTGCCGGAATCTCCGTTTTTATACCACCAGTCAATGTATGCCTGATGTGCTTCCAGGAAAGCCGTAAATTGCAGTTCCGGCTTCGAAGCACTGCTGAGCTCAATATAAGGAATGAGTGCATGGTTTTGAACACTTTCCTTTATGCTGTGTGTATCTTCTTTGTAGAAGCGGTCGGCAGGTACTTCCCACTGGTAGGACACAAATCCTTTGGCTTTAAAGGCACGCTGTCGTTCTGTCAACACACGGCTGTAACGATGAAGGGCTCTCTGAATAATGTCTGCAAACTTAGGACGGTTGGTGTGGTAGAGGATAATTTTCACTGCATCGGTTTCAAAGGTTTCAAACAGCTCTTCCATCACTTCTTTCAGTGCTACGGCCAAAGTCTTGATACTGACCTTTTCGAAGGCACTACCCATCATTTTACTACAGAAAGCCAGAAAGGTAGTGTCCAGTTCCTGCATCGTACGCACATATTTGGCTTTATGATCAATCCGGCTACACCCCATTTCACCCGTAATCTCCAAATCTTCTACCAATTCGATGCTGATGCTGCGCACGTTGAAGTTTATTTTATCCTTCACGGCTTCTCGGTTCTTGAATGCCTGGCTTTGAACATCTACTTCATCGCACTCCTCTTCATCCATGCCATCTAATTGGGCTGCCGTAAAAAGCGAAGTACTTCGGGTTGCTACCAGCCAATTATCCATAAACGTGTGCAACAAATGGCGCTTAAAGTCTGATCCCAAACGGTTACGCACTGCAGCAGTGTGCTCATTGTATGCTGACAGCAGGCTGACGTTGTTCAGGTTCTCGCGTCTGACAGCATGCAAGGCACTCAGATAATCCATATCGTCGCGGACGATTTCGATAATATCCTTGCTCAGGTTTGTATAGACATAGCCATGGTTCAGCCGATCGTCTTGATAGAATTTCTGCTCTGGCATACGCAAAATCCGGCCTACGGTTTGTGCCGAGAACGTGAAACTTTCTATTTTACGGAATATGAGCAGCACGGCTGCACGCGGGCAGTCCCACCCCAAGGCAATGGCTTGTTTGAAAAGCAGCACTTCGGTTATGTCGTCCGGGTTAGCGATGGTATTCAGATTGTCGGTCTTTTCCTTACTCAACCAAATGGCCAACTTGTTGTTTTCTGTCGAAATGCCTTTAATCACATTCAAATAGTTGATAACTTCATCCTTTACCGCATTATCGTCCGCATTCATGCTTTCTGAGTCGTTGGGCAGTTGAATCAAAAGCAGCGGATTGATATTTACGCCAATGGCCTTGTAGGCTGCAGCCAACTCTTCACGCTTTTGCAGTGCCAAATGAATCAGGTGTTGGTTAAGCGACCCGAGTGGGTTGTTGAATTCCAACGCCGGGTTCAATACCACGCTTTCTTTGATCATTTCTTCTGCAATCACTTTTTCACGTGCTACGATAACCGTTTCTTTGGCCTTGGCCATCGTTTCGGGCAGCGGTGTGGCCGATATGCGGATTTCAATCTTGGGTTGAATGTGGCTCAACACTTTTTCTGACTTCTTGGCATTGCGACTACCAAACATGTGTTCCTCATCAATGATAACAATGATGGGGATGTTGTGTTCTTCCTGCGTGCGGCGCGTAAGGTCATATAACGATGCCGACAGTTCGGTGTCGCGCACCATCACGGCGTTGTCTTTGTTGATGCTTTCCCAATTAACAAACAGGATTTGTCCCGGCAGGATATAGCCATCAATGGAATGGTCCAGTTCATCGTAAATCACTGGCTGAAGGTCGCGAGTTTCGGTGAAAGCATTTTTCATTTTGAAGTAGCTCTGTTCGTGGAGTTTGTTGGGTGCAATCCAAATGTAGGCCACTTCGTTGGTAGGCGAACCGGGGTTCTCGGACAGTTCGTTGTTTAACTGGCGCAACATTTCTGCCGCCATCACCGTTTTACCGGAACCTGTGGGCGACTTAAACACCAAAATTTGCCGGTTATTAGGGTATGAAAGCAACGTGAGGGTTTTGCTGACCAATTCCTTAACAGCTTCCTGTTGATAGTTGATGTATTTCATGCTTCTCCGTTTTTTGAATTCAGTTTTCTGATTTCTTTGTCGAAATCAGAGTCAATTTTTTGAGTGCGGTTAAAGATGTCGTATTCTTCTTCCGCTTTCTTCTTGGCTTGTGCTGCCGAAATTTTACCCTTGCCAGAAAGAATCCGGTAATCGTTAAAAGCCAGGAATTTATCTACACTAGCGGCAAATTGCTCCATGGTGAAAGCATGATGCCGCTCTATTTGGTTTTCAATGTAGTCAAAGTAGGAGGTAACGGCACGCTCTAACTGACGGATTTCCTTTTCTTCCAGATAATTTTTGGCTATCGTTACATCCGATTTCAGAATGCGTCCGTCCGGTGCATGCTTCCACGTGGTCAGTCCCATGTGTTCTTGGCTGTGGTCGGCTTTCTGGTAAATGATTTCGGCTGCCGTCTGCCCCTTGATGGCATAATGAAAACGGTTCTGAATCATGGAGTAAAACTCCTTGGTGGTATAGGCATCGCGGTCGTAGTCCAGACTGCATTCTGCATAGATGTCGGTAATCTGCTGCCAGATGCGGCGTTCACTGGCACGAATGGAGCGCACCCGTTCCAGCAATTCACGGAAATAATCAATGCCAAATACTGCCGTACCTTGTTTCAAGCGGTCATCATCGAGCACAAACCCCTTGCGGATATATTCGTTCAGTATTTGAGTGGCCCATTGGCGAAACCTGGTGGCTTTGGCTGAGTTGACACGGTATCCCACGGAGATGATGGCATCCAGGTTATAGAAATCGGTAGAACGTTTCACAGTTCTTGTTCCTTCTTCTTGAACTATTTCCATTTTGGAAACAGTTGCCTCTTTGTTCAGTTCGCCTTCATCGTAGATGTTGTTCAGATGCTTACTGATGGCCGGAACACCCACGCCAAACAAGCAAATCAACTTTTTACTTTACCAAAATGCGCTTCGTTTCAAAAAATAATTGTACATTTGCAACCGCTATACTACAAATCGGCCCCGTAGCTTAGCTGAATAGAGCGTCAGATTCCGGTTCTGAAGGTCTTGGGTTTGAATCCCAACGGGGTCACCACATGTTACACGCGGAAATTCTCACACCCGGGAATTTCCGCTTTTTCTTTTTCACATCGGGCTGTTTACAGGCCGCGTCCCACTCACAGCGCCACATACAGCTCACATCCCCACTCTTTGTCATGGCACAAAAATTCATCATCACAGCCCAAGGCCACTTCCGCCTGGGCGACGTCCGACTACACAAACACCTGCTCGAACCCGGCGACACTTGCTACGGTGGCGGATTCTACCAAATTGACCACCTCAGCAATCGCCTGCTGCTCGACGGTGCGTCCTACGACTACGGCCGCCCGCTCTGGGACCGCCTCATCTACCGCCAAACCCCACTGAAGGTGCCCGAAGCTTACCGCGGTATGCAAATCGTGTATCACCCCGAAGATCAATTTGCCGACGACCTTGTCATCACCCACGAACTCCCCATCGAATACGTCTAACCCATCCCCTCATTTCTCCGACAGATGCACACCCTCTCGCCCACCCTACGCACCTACATCGAAGCGCACATCATTCCGCTTTACGACACCTTCGACCCGGCACACCAGCGCAACCACGTGCTAAGCGTCATCGACCGCAGCATGGCATTAGCTGCACATTACGATGTCAACCCCGACATGGTTTACACCATTGCCGCCTACCACGACACCGGCCTCAGCCGCGACCGCCAAACGCACCACCTCGTTTCGGGCCACATCCTGCGCGGCGACCGTGCGCTGCAGCAATGGTTCGATGCCGAACAAATTGAAGTGATGGCCGAAGCCGTCGAGGACCACCGTGCCTCGAACGCACACGAACCGCGCAGCATTTACGGCAAAATCGTAGCCGAAGCCGACCGCCTCATCGACCCCTACACCATCCTATCGCGCACCCTGCTCTTCGGCCTTTCGCACCACCCCGAATTAAACGAACAAGCGCAAATTGCCCGAGCTACTCACCACCTCATCGAAAAATATGGCGACAACGGCTATCTCAAACTCTGGATTCCCGAATCGCCCAATCATCAACGGCTGCAGGAAGTCAGATCACTCCTCAACACCCCAGCCCAACTCCGGCAAACACTCCAGCAAATTTATGCCGAACTCACGGCCGCATCATCCGCCACAGAACCCTCAACCTGCGAAACATCAAACTAACATTCCTCCCCCACCTTCCACCTAAAGAAATCACACAGCCCCGGCAAACGAAGATACAAGTTTTCATTTGCCGGGGCTGTGTACTTTTCGTCACTTCACATTTGTACTGCTTACAGCACGCATGCTCAAGCATGTAAAGGGCATATGCTTAGGAAACGATAGCCCAAGGCGATAATCATATCGAGGTTGTAGTAATTGGTCAGATAAGACTTCCCGTCTGAAGCAGTTGTTCGGAAATTCCGAACAACTGAATCTTCCTGCAAATCCCCTTCTTCAAAAATATTTGTCGAAATATCCCCACACCTTTTTGCTACTGATTCGAAAAAACATTGAATAATTTGTCAATTGGACCATTAAACCGGCCTTTTGTAACCTAAAAAAGTAGTATTACATACATGCTTTTTGCCCACTATGCCAAGCCCCTTATGCCCATATCAGAATTAACACTTGTACCAACAGATGTAAAAATAAAAAATTCACTCCTGCGGTCATTGAGGGGCAAAATAAGCGTATGCACTGCCGTTTTTTGTGAAATTTCAAAAGTGCTGATTATCAGTAATTCCAAGATTGTCAAAACTAGGTCGGAACTAATTCAAACTAGCTCGGAACTAATTTCAACAAGGTCGGAACTAATTTCAACAAGCTCGGAACTAATTTCAACAATCGGGGAGTAAATTTTTGAGAACAAAGAACCTCGTGAATTAAACGGCTGAAAACGAAGGTTTTTGGTGGAGCTTATTTTAATCTTAAATAAGGGTAGCTGTTAACATTACCTCTGAAGTGGAATGTGGAACAACAGAGGGTTACAGGAAGATACCTACATATAAAAAAAACCGCCGTTCGCAGGGGGAACTGCGAACGGCGGCTTGTTATGGGGGAATGGGCTATGGAGTAAATTCAAATTGCATGAAATTACTGGGAGCAGAAGCGGAGGGGGTGGAGTTAGTCGCGGTGGAAGATGTCGCGGGTGTAGATTTTTTCGCGCACATCGTTGAGCGATGGATCGTAGCGGTTGGCTATGATGGCATTGGCTTGCTGCTTGAAGGTGGATAGGTCGTTGATAACCTGACTGCCAAAGAAGGTGGAACCATCGGGAAGGGTGGGTTCGTAGATAATGACTTCGGCTCCCTTGGCCTTGATGCGCTTCATGACGCCCTGAATGGACGACTGACGGAAATTGTCGGAATTGGACTTCATGGTGAGGCGATAGACACCGACTACGCAGCGTTTTTCCTGACCGGGCAGGTAGGCACTGTTGTGATAATAGCCATAGTAGCCGGCTTTTTTCAGCACTTGGTCGGCTATGAAGTCCTTGCGGGTGCGGTTGCTCTCGACAATGGCGGTCATCATGTTTTGCGGCACGTCCTGATAGTTGGCAAGGAGCTGCTTGGTGTCTTTGGGCAGACAGTAGCCGCCGTAGCCAAAGGAGGGATTGTTGTAATGCGTGCCGATGCGGGGGTCGAGGCCTACGCCCTGAATGATGGCTTGGGTGTCGAGGCCTTTGACCTCGGCATAGGTGTCGAGTTCGTTGAAGTAGCTTACGCGCAGGGCCAAATAGGTGTTGGCAAAGAGCTTGACGGCCTCAGCTTCCTTCATGCCCATAAAGAGGGTGGGTATGTCGGGCTTCAAGGCGCCCTCTTGCAGCAGCGAGGCAAAGGTGTGGGCGGCGGCGGTGAGGGCGGGTATGTCGGCTATGCGGCGTATGGCTTCGTTTTCGGCATTGAAACGGGTGTCGCTGAGGAGCTTGGGCACACCGATGATGATGCGGCTGGGGTAAAGATTGTCGTAGAGGGCTTTGCTCTCGCGCAAAAATTCGGGGGCAAAAAGCAGGTTGAAACGCGATACGCCGCGAAGGGCATATTTGGCATACAAACTGCGACAGTAGCCTACGGGTATGGTGGACTTTATCACCATTACGGCGCGGGAGTTGACGCTGAGGACGAGGTCGATGACGTCTTCAATGTGATGGGTGTCGAAGTAGTTTTTGACCGGGTCGTAGTTGGTGGGCGCGGCAATGACTACGAAGTCGGCATCGGCATAGGCTGCGGCTCCGTCGAGTGTGGCAACGAGGTTGAGGGGCTTTTCGGCCAGGTATTTTTCGATGTACTCGTCCTGTATGGGCGACTTTTTCTGATTGATGAGGTCGACCTTTTCGGGAATAACGTCGACGGCCGTTACCTGATGATGTTGTGCTAAAAGGGTGGCTATGCTCAGTCCGACATAGCCAGTGCCTGCCACTGCTATTTTCATAAACTCTGACTAATTTAGGGTTGCCACGCTAAGGGGCTATTCGTGTGTGTGCTCGGCAAACTGCTGCATGAGCCATGCTTTTTGTTGGGCGATGGTGAGGTTGGAGTTGTCGAGCAAAAGGGCGTCGTCGGCTTGGCGCAGGGGGGCTACAGCGCGGTGTGAATCGATGTAGTCGCGTTCCTTGACGTTGGCGAGTATGTCGTCGTAGCTGACGGTTTGGCCTTTGGCGGTGAGTTCGTCGTAGCGGCGCTGTGCGCGTACTTCGGCCGAGGCGGTGACAAATATTTTGAGTTCGGCCTGGGGGAAAACAACGGTGCCTATGTCGCGGCCGTCCATGACGATGCCTTTGTCGCGGCCCATGCGTTGCTGTTGGGCGGTCATGGCTGTGCGCACAAAGGGGAGGGCTGCCACGGGGCTGACGTGTGAACTGACTTCGAGTCCGCGAATTTCGTTTTCCACACATTCGCCGTTAAGGCAGGCTTGGGGGAGGTTGGTTTCGGGGTCGAGCTTGAAGCTGACTTCGATTTGGGGCATGAGGGCTTCGAGGCGGTCGGCCTGGATGGTGCTATCGGCATTGAACAGCTGATTGCGCAGGGCAAAGAGGGTGACGGTGCGGTACATGGCGCCGGTGTCGACGTAGATGTAGCCTACTTCGCGGGCGAGGTCTTTGGCCATGGTGCTTTTGCCGCAGGATGAATGGCCGTCGATGGCCACGATTATCTTTTTCATACGAATAGATGTATTATCGGAAAGGGTTCGTTATCGGAAATGGTTCGAAATGAGAGGGTGAAAAATGGAGGGGGAGGCTTAAAGGGTGTAGCCGGCATTGAACATGAGGGAGTTGCCTGCCTGATGGTAGCGGGCAAAGGTGGCACCGAACTTGAAGCGCTTGAGGGTGAGTCCGCCACCTATCGACAGGCCGGCCATGTGTGATGAGCCGGAGGCTTTGAGTTCGTAGGCGCGGCGGAAGTTGTAGCCGAGCGAGAAGTAAAGGTAGTCGGTGGGGAGGACGTCGATGCCGACGACGAGGTGATTGAGGAATTTTTTGGTGAAGCTCAAATCGTCTTTTTTCTCGCCGTATTCGTTGGTTTCGTCATCGGGCAGAGCAAAATAGCTCGACTTCCAACGGGTGAGGTCGGTGAGCGTGATGTGAAAACGAATGGGCAGATGGGCCATTCCTTTGGTAAAGCCGAAGGCGAGGGTGAAGGGCAGATGGGTGCGTATGCCTCCGTCGTAGGCTTTGAGCTGGGTACCGATGTTCTGTGCGGCCAGCGAAAGCGAGAGGTCGCCTTCTTCGTCGTAATAGTTGAGTCCGAGGTCGACGGCAAGTGCCATGCTGGAGTAGTCGGCCAGTCCGGAATAAATGAACTTGAGGTTGGCACCACCGGTCCAGCGGTCGCTGAAGAGATAGCTGTAGCCGGTGCCGACGATGATGTCCTTTGCCTTGAATTCGCCGGTAACCTGTCCGGTTTCGTCGGTTTCGTCGAAGCTTCCGTAATTCATGTACTGTATGCCAGCTGCCATGGTGTGACGTTCGCCGAAGGCTTTGGTGAAATGGGCTCCCATCCAGCTGCTTCCGGCATGATATGTCATAAAGTTTAGGCCGAAGGAAAGGTCGTCTGCATTGGCATAAAGTGCCGGATTGGCCCAACCTACAGTGGGGTCGGCTTCAATCAGGCTGACATTCACGCCCCCCAGGGCTGCTGTGTGGGACGACACGGGCATACGCACGGCATTGAACGAGGAGGAATACTCCTGGCACAGGCCGAACAGGGGCAGAAGGCCGAACATGAGTGTGCAGAATAACTTTATTTTCATTTAAGTTTTGATTTTTGTGCCCAAAGGTAGTAAGAAAAAATTTATTTGCCGTATCTTTGTTCACACAAATACGACTGATGCTGAAATGAATAAAGCTGTGGGTGGTTCGAAAAAGACTGAAGTTTTTTTCGCCCTGAAAGAAATAGAAGTCGTCTAAACTTTTCTGACGAAGATTTGATATGGAGATTTATCTCTTC
>OHBJ01003563.1_pt1 | contig 10214 bp, 6 predicted proteins | sample 1577241 | NCBI WGS metagenome assembly OHBJ01 (sample SAMEA3541594, study PRJEB24748) | human gut metagenome | biome: human gut; feature: human-associated habitat; material: faeces | place: China | collected 2012
TATTTTCTAATTATTGGGTGAGAACCGGGCGTTCGCACAACCGATCCATCTTCCCGGAACGACCGACGATGCCGGGCTCGGCACTCCCTGCGCATTGGACGCGAAGCTGGAAAAACCGCAGCTGCTCCACCTGACGCGCAAACACAGTTACATCGGTCCGGCGTGGTATACGCGCGAGGTGGAGATTCCGGAGGCAATCGGTTTTACGGATGATCTTGAGGAAGCCATGGAGGATAAGGACCTGCTGGTCCTGGCAGTGCCTTCTGTATTTGTCAGGAGCACGGCCAAAAGGATGAAGGCATATCTCCGGCCGGGCCAGGTCATTGCCAATGTGGCCAAGGGAATCGAGGAGCACACCCTTATGACCCTGTCACAGATCATAGAACAGGAACTGCCCGAGGCAGAGGTGGCGGTCCTGTCCGGCCCAAGCCATGCGGAGGAGGTAAGCCGGGGACTGCCCACCACCTGTGTGGCGGGCGCGCATAAGAAGCATGTGGCGGAATTGGTACAGGGGATTTTCATGAGCCAGGTGTTCCGGGTGTACACGAGTCCGGATATCCTGGGGATTGAGCTGGGCAGCGCCTTAAAGAACGTGATTGCCCTGGCAGCCGGTATGGCTGACGGGCTGGGATACGGTGATAATACAAAGGCGGCCCTGATTACCAGGGGGATTGCGGAGATATCCAGGCTGGGAATCGATATGGGAGGCCGGCTGGAAACCTTTGCAGGGCTTACGGGAATCGGTGATCTGATTGTCACCTGTGCCAGCATGCACAGCCGCAACCGACGGGCAGGCATACTGATTGGCAGGGGATACACCATGGAGGAAGCCATGGCGGAGGTGAAGATGGTGGTGGAAGGCGTCTACTCAGCCAAGGCAGCCCTTGCCCTGGCTGAGAAGTATAACGTATCCATGCCCATTGTCGAACAGGTCAATGCCATACTCTTCGGCGGCATGCCGGCCAGGGAAGCCGTGTCAGAGCTGATGCTCAGGGACAAACGGATTGAGAATTCCGGCCTGGAATGGGAAGCGGAATGACAAATGCCATGAAAATTAAGGGAGGGAACGCCTGGATTGGCGCCCCTCCCTTAAAAAATGGGGGCTTTTGCGGTAATAAGATGAATTTGGGCACAAATTTTCGGTCATTCACGAAAAATAACCTATAATTTTTATGAAAAGGTTGACAATCCTCCTGCAACTACCTATAATATAGAAAGCTTTATAAAGAAAGTCCGCGGTTATTCAGACGCGGAAGGGTAAGGAAAAGCAAGAGGAGGAAAAATTATGAAAAAGACTGCGGCTTTGCGTTCGGCCCGGCTGCGGGATTCATCGTCACGCTGATCGCCGCATTCATTCAGGGCTTTACCGTGAGCGCCCAGAGCGGGATCTACGGCATCATCATGCACATTGTCGCAACGGGCGCGTATGTGCTCTCGTCGAGCCTTTTCTACCGGAAACACAAAACGAAGAAAATGGCCGCGGTCGCCATCGGCATCGGCACGCTGACGATGGTCGTGTGCATGTTCTTTGCCAATCTCGTCATCACGCCGTATTTTCTGATGGGCGCGGTGAACAGCGGCACGGTGTCCGCCGTGCTCTCGCTCATGCCGTTCATCCTGCTTTTCAATCTTATCAAAGCGGGCGCCAACGGCGCGATCACGTTCTTTATCTATAAGCGCGTCAAGCACCTGTTCTTCAAAGACTAAGAAACCGAGGATATCTCTTCATGACCGAGGACTTTTCCCGCCGGTTTGCCGCCGCGCGGCGGCAGATCATTGAAAAAGAATATGCCAATCTGAACCCGGAACAGCGCGAAGCTGTTCTGACGACGGAAGGCCCGCTGCTTCTGCTCGCGGGTGCCGGCAGCGGGAAAACGACGGTCTTGATCCACCGCGTGGCCAACATCCTGCAGTTTGGCCGCGGCGCGGACACGAGAGAGCTTCCGCCCGACGCAGACGAGACGATGCTCGCCGCGCTCGAGGACGCCGCAGCCGGACGCACGGACGTGACGGACAATATCCGCCGCCTGTGCGCCGTCGATCCCGCGGCGCCGTGGCAGGTGCTCGCGATCACGTTTACGAACAAGGCTGCGGACGAGCTGAAAAACCGTCTGGAAGCCAAGCTCGGAGAGATCGGGCGCGATGTCTGGGCGCTCACGTTCCACGGCACGTGCGTGCGCATCCTGCGTCGCTGCGCCGACCGTCTCGGTTTTCCGAACAGCTTCACGATCTATGATCAGGCGGACAGCCTCTCGGTTATGAAGCGCATTCTGCGCGATATGAACATGGACGACAAGGTGTTCCCGCCGAAGGCCATGCTTGCCGCGGCGGGCCGGTACAAGGGCTCGCTCGTCTCGCCGGAGGAGGCCGTCGCCGCCGAGGAGCGCTCCGGTGATATCCGCCGCATCCGCACGGCGAAGATCTATGCAGCCTATGCCAAACACCTGCAGGACGCCGGAGCTATGGACTTCGACGATCTCATATACTATACCGTCCGCCTTCTGCAGGACGAGCCGGATGTGCTCGCGTATTATCAGAAAAAATTCCGATACGTCCTCATCGACGAGTATCAGGACACGAACCATCTGCAATATCTCTTTGCCGCGCTCATGGCGAGCGGCAGCCGGAACATCTGCGTTGTCGGCGACGACGACCAGAGCATCTATAAATTCCGCGGCGCGACGATCGAGAATATCCTCTCCTTTGAAAAGCAGTACCCGGACGCACGTGTCATCCGGCTCGAACAGAATTACCGCTCGACCGGCAACATTCTCGCCGCGGCGAACGCCGTCATCGCAAACAACCACGAGCGCAAGGGCAAAACGCTCTGGACGGCGCAGTCCGGCGGCGACCCCGTCACGCTCTTCGAGGCGCGGAATGAGGATGACGAGGCCGACTTTGTCGCGCGTACCATCGCCTCCGCGCACCGGCCCATGCGTGATTTCGCCGTGCTCTACCGGACGAACGCGCAGTCGCGCAGCATCGAGCTTGCGCTCAAGCGCCGCTCCATCCCGTACCGCATTTTCGGCGGCACGCGCTTCTTTGACCGCGCCGAGGTCAAGGATATTCTGGCATATCTCAGCGTGATCGCGAACCCCACAGATGAAACGCGGCTTCTGCGCATTGTGAACGAGCCGCCGCGCGGCATCGGGGCGACAAGTCTGGAAAAGATCCGCGAGATCGCCGCGGCGGAGAACATTTCCGTTTTTGAGGCGATGACCACGGCATCTCACCGCACCGGCATCGCCGCCGGAAAGCGGATGGAGGAGTTCTGCCGCATGATCGCGGAGCTGCAGGAAGCGGTTTCTGCGCTGCCGCTTGATGAGTTTTACGACGCGGTGGTCGAGCGCACCGGCTACGCGCTGGCACTCGAGACGAAAGGCGGCGACGAAAATGTCACCCGCCTGGAAAACATCGCCGAGCTCAAGTCCAGCATCGTGAAGAGCGTGGAAGCCAACCCTGACCTCGATCTCTATTCGTATCTGGACGAGGTAGCGCTCTATACCGATCTGGACAATTACGACCGCGCCGAGGATGCCGCCGTCATGATGACGATGCACGCGGCAAAGGGTCTGGAATTTCCGGTCGTGTTCATTATCGGCGCGGAGGAGGGCCTGTTCCCGAGCATGCAGGCCATCGGCCAGAGCGAGGATATGGAGGAGGAGCGCCGTCTCTGCTATGTGGCGATCACCCGCGCGCGGGAGAAGCTCTATATCACCTGCGCCGCGCAGCGTATGCTCTATGGCCGCACTTCGGCCAACCTTCCGTCCCGCTTCACCGAGGAGATACCCCAGACGCTGCTTGACCGGCAAGGGCTTGCGAAAAAGAAAGCAAATCTCTGGGATGACGACGGCACATTCATCTCCGGAAGAAGCGGAACATGGGGCGGAGGCGCCTCCGGCTATTCCGGCGGAGGGGTGTCCTACCGGCCCGGCAGCTTTGGCACGAGCTATGCTGCACGCACCGGACGGACCGGCGTGGCAAAGCGCGCGGCTCCGGAAAAGCCGAAGACCGTCCTGTCCGCGCCGAAAGCGCCGGACTTCAAAAAGGGCGACCGCGTGGTACATAAGGCGTTCGGTAAGGGCGTGATCGAAAAGATGACGCCGATGGGCGGCGACGCGCTGGTCGAGGTAAAGTTCGATTCCGGGGAAACGAAACGAATGATGCTACGCGTTGCCGCGCAGCACATGACGAAGGACGAGTGAGAAGTTATGGAACATACGGAATCCATGCATACGGAGGAGCACGTTCACGTCCATGCCGACGGAACGGTGCATTCTCACTCCCACGCGCATACGCACCAGAATACCAAAACCGTAAAGAACCGTCTGGCGCGCGTGATCGGACATCTGCACGCCGTTGAGCGCATGATCGACGACGGGCGCGACTGCGCCGAGGTGCTCGTACAGCTTGCCGCCGTGCGCAGCGCAATCAACAACATCTGCAAAATAATTTTGCGCGACCATATGAACCATTGCGTCATCGACGCCGTCCAAAAAGGGGACACCGAAACGCTTTCTGAATTGGACAAGGCGATCGATCTCCTGATGAAATAATGATAGGGAGGTATTCTCCATGAAAAAATCCGCGGCTCCCATTCTGATCCTCGTTTTCCTGCTTGTCGCTGTCGGCATTTTTGTTGTGTTCCGTATATCGAAAAACAATGCTTCGGATACGCAAAATCCCGGGACGACGGCGACCGCAACGCCCGAACCGACGGCCACGACGCCCCCCACGGCGACGCCGGAGCCGACCGGGACACCTGTTCCGACAGCCGTCCCGACCGCGGTTCCCACAGCAACGCCCGTCCCGACCGAAACGCCGAGACAAAGGGATCGACATCTTCCAGTTCGACAAAGACAATAAACTATGGATACTGATGGACGGTAACCTGATCCGGTTCAATACGGAGGACAGCCAGTTCCGTATCTTCGCTCCGGAAGACAACCAAAGCTACACCACTTTTTGCATTACCCGCGAAAACAGTATCTGGATCGGGAGTTCGGACGGGTTGATTTCATTGTTGAATCCGGAAGACGAGACGATGGAGTCCTATAATGTATTCGCCCACTCATCCCCGAACACGCCACGGAAACTTTCCATGTTATATCCCTCTCCTACGACCGATCGTATTTACATCGCTTTCGAACATGATGACGTGAAGATATTCGACCCGGCTACACGCGACTATCAGGATCTGAACATTCAAAAGATCAACCAGCTTACGATCCTGATCAACAGCTTCCTCGAAAAAGACAAGGACGAATTGTGGATCGGGACAGACTCCGGCTTGTTTATCTATAAGATCAACACCGGCGAGTGTACCCGTATCCGCCAGGACCCGTTGGACCCATACGCCTTATCGAGCCATTTTATCTCTGCATTCTGCCGGGACAGGGAGAACGGCATCTGGATTTGTTTCCACCAAAATGGCCTCAACTACTATTCTCCTTTCCGTCCTTTCCATGTGCATTATCCTTGGGACGGGCAGTATTCGATGAAAGGAGAAGTGATCCGCGATATCTGTACCGATATATACGGTAATATATGGGTCGGGACGGAAGATGCGGGCATCAACTGCTTGGAAAAGAAAACCGGGACATTCACCAACTACCAGCCGGTTCCGGGGGGAAACGGCTTGTCGCACACCAATATCCGAGGCTTGGCTGCATCAGGTGACCGGCTCTGGATCGGGCACGTTATCCACGGCATCGACTTGATGGATATCAAGACGAGAAAGGTCATCAAGCATTACAACCTGCTGAAAGACTCGCTGACGGTAAAGAACAGCACCGTCCGCTGCATCAAAGTATTGCAGGAGGGACAAGTCTATGTCGGGACCGATGACGGTATCTATAAATATGACTTCCTGAACGACCGTTTCCTGTATGCCCCGCAATTTCCTCCTTTCGCAGTAAACTGCATCTACGAAGATCGCTTAGGAAGAATCTGGACCGGCATGTTCAACCGCAGTTTCTATTATAATCCGATCAGCAATACCGGCATGTATCTGCCGTACGACAAATTGAACACCCAACGCCACAATTTCGTTAACGACGCCTGCGAGGACAAAGACGGCAATATGTGGTTTGCTACCGTAGAAGGGGTTATCAAATACGACTTCCAAACCGGCGAATCCCTACATTACACCGTCAAAAACGGTATGCCGAGCAATGTTGCTTTCCGCATCCTACCTGACGAAAACGAAACCTTATGGATCAGTACGGCCAACGGACTGGTCAGCCTGGAAACAGGAACCGGTAAGATCACGACCTACACGGAATCCCACGGACTCATCACTCGCCAATTCAACGATAACTCTGCCTTCAAAGACAACGAAGGGACTTTCTATTTCGGTTCGGTCAAAGGCTTTATCCATTTCAAGCCATCCGAAGTAATCCCGGCAGCCGAGAAGATGAACGTCCACTTGGGAAGCCTCGAAATCCAGAATGAAGCCGGAGAGAAACGCATCATCAACTCTTCCGCCGAATCAGAGGCTAAGAAGATCACGCTGACCTACAAGCAATCCACATTCAGCATCAACTTCTCCGCACTCAACTTCATCGCCCCTAAATCCATCCAGTATGCATACAGGATGGGAAATATGGACAAGGAATGGATTCCGATCGGAGAACGCAACACGGTCTATTTCGCTGAATTACATCCGGGCGACTACACCTTCGAGGTACGGGCTGCCAACCTGTCGAACAACTGGAGCGACACTCCGACACGACTGAATATTACCGTTTTGCCCCCTTGGTGGGCATCGACTCCGGCATATGCTTCTTATATTGTCGTCACTCTCGCCATCATCGTCGGCTTCTTCTGGTCTTGGCGCCGGAAAACCAAACGGGCAATGGCCTACAACATGCAGTTGTTCGAAGATCAGAAAGAGAAGGAACTGTATCAGGCCAAGATCGATTTCTTCATCAATATCGCTCATGAGATCCGTACGCCGCTCACCCTGATCAAGAACCCGCTCGAACGTCTCCTGAAATCCGACAAGATCGGGGAAAAAGAGAATAAGTCGCTTACGTTGATGGATAAAAATGTATCCCGCCTCCTGTCATTGGTCAACCAATTGTTGGACTTCCGCAAAACAGAGATAGAAGGATACCGCCTCAGTTTCGTCCGAACGGAGATCGTCTCGCTCCTAAACGATACAGCCAAGCGGTTCCAAGAATCGGCAACGGCACACAACCTGTTGCTGAACCTCGACTTGTCTTTGCCGGAATTGTACGTGTTCGTGGATAAAGAAGCGATCACAAAGATATTCAGCAACCTGTTTACGAACGCAATCAAATATGCATCCGGCAGCATCATCATACGCCTGCAACTTTCTCCCGATTATGAGACATTCACGATAGACTTTATCAACGATGGCACTCCTATCCCTGCAGAATTAAAGGAAAAAATATTCGAACCTTTCTTCCGGGTGAAAGAAGGCGCTACGGATAAACCGGGGACAGGGCTTGGATTGCCCTTGGCACGTTCACTGGCAGAGATGCACCACGGTAGCTTGCAGTTGGAGACTTTTGCCGACAGCCCATCCATGACGATGTTCCGCCTGACCTTGCCCGTCAAGCTGCCCGAATCCATCAAGCAGACAGAAGAAGAGGCTATAACGCAAACCGTACCTCAAAAAATAGAATTCGTCCACGACGAATCGCGCCCGACGATCCTGATCGTCGAAGACAATAAAGAAATGGCCGTTTTCATCGCCGATGAAGTCAACCAGTTATATAATGTAGAGATAGCCGGAAACGGAGCCGAAGCAATCACGTTATTAAAGAAACGCAGCATTCAACTGATCATCAGCGACGTGATGATGCCTGTCATGGATGGCTTCGCCCTTTTGAAAGAGGTAAAGACGGAGATCGAATTCAGCCATATCCCAGTCATCCTGCTGACAGCCAAAAACACCATACAGTCACGCCTGGAAGGTCTGGAATTAGGAGCCGACGCTTACCTGGACAAACCCTTCTCCACCAACCTGCTGATGGCGCAGATTTCCAATCTGATCTCCAACCGCGACAATATACGCAAATTCTATTTCAACTCTCCTATAGCGAATATGAAATCGATGGCCTATACCAAAGCGGACGAAAGTTTTCTGGAAAAGCTGAACGAGATCATCAACGAGCATATCGGCAATCCAGCCTTAGATGTAAATATGATCGCAGACCTGATGCACCTGAGTCGCCCGACCTTGTACCGGAAAATCCGTGCCATCTCCGACCTGACTCCTAACGAGTTGATCAAGATAAGCCGTCTGAAAAAGGCCGCTGAGCTGTTGATACAGGGGAATATGAAGATCTATGAGATTTCGGAAGCTACAGGCTTCAGCTCCCAGTCTTATTTCTGGTCCGCCTTTATCAAGCAATTCGGTATGAGCCCGTCGAATTACGCGAAAGAGAATAAATAGAAAAAGGTGTGCCTAAACAAAATCCAACTTACTAACAGAAATAATTCAGGCCCGAATCACACGATGTGAAATCCGGGCCTGAAAGATCGTGATGAAACACGTTTGGCCTTATTCCTGATTAGCAAAAAAATTCTTCAATGGATTCGTATACATTTCCAAGATTTTCGTACGCAAAAAAGCTTCATCCTTGTTCGGTAATACGATCTTATCCAACTGACCTTGCAGATAATCTTCAAACTGCTTTTTATCTTTCAGTCCATAATGTTCGCTGAAACGGCGTGTGCCTGTCAGCATATCATAGGCAACATAGTTGCAGGGATAAAAACGATAGTGCTTGTAAATCTCCTTATCGATAATGGAGGCGATAGCGGCGATCAACTCGTTCTTTTCCATATTCGGATCCAATTGCGCCAACTGATCGTTAATCGGCGACGTCAAGGTGAAATGAACACGTCCCTTGTTATTCAGGATACCGGTTTCCATGCTCAACAGGTCGTCACGCTGGCTCTTCACAAAGTCCGGATCATCGCGTTTCTGCTGAAACTCCTTTGCTTTCAGGAAATCGCACGGATCGAACTCGTACGAGATTGCAACCGGAAAAATATTCAATTCCATCAGGTTTGACAGGATATCCTTGTCACCACTCATGTTCAGCATCTTCAAGATACTGCCCTGGGTACGGTCATCCGAATCCTTGGCACGACCTTCACGTTGCGCGATCCAGATGGATTCTTTCGTCTCCGTGATCGTACGACGGATATAAGCGGAAAGGACTTTGCTCACTTCCAACATCTGGCGCACCGGGACATTGCGTTTCACGATGAAGCTATTGTTCAAACGAACCAGCGTTTCGATCCACGGACGGATCAACAAGTTATTACCAATAGCAACCTGTGTCATTCCATACCCTACATCATACAGCATGACGTTCAAAAAAGAGGCATCCAATACAATATCGCGGTGATTAGAAATAAAGGTACAAGGCTTTTTGTCCTTCGGCAAACGGCTACGACCGGAAATCGTCAGTGAGAAAGTGGTTTTATTTGCCACCATCATTACCGCTTCATATGCCAACTTCGCTTTGAAATCCTCCTTTGTCTTGAAGGAACGCATGGTTTCTGAAAACTCTTTCCAATTCACATCCGGATTTATATACCGAAAGGCCCGCTCAAAATCTTCGTTGGCTATCAGCGATTCGATCGCGTCTTTCACCTCGTCGTTATTCAGCGGACGGATATCGTCAAAATCATTAATAGGAACTTCCATATTTTTATAATTGACAATTGACAATGGACAACTGACAATCGACAATTCGTTTCTCATATAATTGGCAATTGGCAATTGTTCATTGTCAATTAGTTAAACTCGTTTTCTATAATATCTGTCATCACATCTTTCATCTCCAGACCGGCAGCCCGTACCTGCTGTGGGATAAAACTGGTTGCCGTCATACCGGGAGTCGTATTGACTTCGAGCAATTTTGGTTCACCGTCCGCCGGAATGATATAATCCACACGGATCAGACCTTTCGCCCCCAATATGTCGTAAATCCTCGATGTCTCGCGTTGTACTTTTTCTGTTTGTTCTGCAGAAATACGGGCCGGCGTTATTTCCTGTACCTGTCCGTTATACTTGGCGTCAAAATCGAAGAACTCGTTATCCGTTACGACTTCGGTGAGCGGGAACACCACCTCCTTATCGGATGTCTTATAGCAACCGCATGTAACCTCGGTCCCGTCGATAAAACTTTCGATGACCACTTCCCGGCCTTCACTGAAAGCCTTGTCAA
>OHBJ01003569.1_pt1 | contig 10207 bp, 10 predicted proteins | sample 1577241 | NCBI WGS metagenome assembly OHBJ01 (sample SAMEA3541594, study PRJEB24748) | human gut metagenome | biome: human gut; feature: human-associated habitat; material: faeces | place: China | collected 2012
TACTGCGCCGGATTATGGGGGACTCAGAACGTATACAGCACGCCGAGCGCTGCTGGTAGTCACGCAGCAGGTTGACGACCTGCGCCTGAATGGAAACGTCCAGTGCGGAGATGGGCTCATCACAGATGACCAGCGCGGGGTTCAGCACCAGGGCGCGGGCAATGCCGACGCGCTGGCGCTGGCCGCCGGAAAACTCGTGGGCATACCGTCCGGCGTGTTCTGCCGTCAGGCCAACGCGGTTCAGCATGGCAAAGACTTTTTCGTCAACTTCCTGCTTGCTTTTGCAAACATGGTGGGCTTTCAGCGGCTCGGCAATGATATCGCGCACCGTCATGCGGGCGTTCAGCGAAGCATACGGATCCTGGAAGATCATCTGCATGTTGCGGCGCACCGGCTGCATCTGGCGGGGCTTGAGGTGGGCGATATCCTGCCCGTTGAAGATGATCTTGCCCTGCGAAGGCTCATAAATGCGGATGATGGTGCGTGCGCAGCTGCTTTTGCCGCAGCCAGACTCGCCAACCAGGCCAAAGGTGCGGCCGCGGCGCAGCGTAAAGTTGACGTCATCTACTGCATGAACTTCCGCGTGCGGGCCGACAGAAAAGAATTTTGTCAGGTGCTCTACCTGAAGAATGGGCTGTTCCATTAGTGTGCCTTCCTTTCGGCTTCTGCCAGTTTTTCATGCAGAGGATTGCCCTCGGCCGGGGCGTCCGGCTGCAGCAGCCAGCAGCGTGCCTGACGGCTGCCAACCTGGACAAACGGCGGGCACTCGGCTGCGCAGATGTTGCGCGCAAACTGGCAGCGGGAGGCAAACGGGCAGCCCTTGGGGGGCTTGGTCATATCCGGCGGGCTGCCGGGGATGGACTGCAAGCGCTCGCTCTTATCCTTGGTCAGGCCGGGGATGGAGGCCAGCAGGCCCATGGTGTAGGGGTGCAGCGGGTTTTCAAACAGATCGTTGATCTCCGCTTCCTCCATTACAAGGCCGCCGTACAGAACAACAACGCGGTCGCACAGCTCAGCCACAACGCCCAGGTCATGGGTGATAAAGATGATGCTGGTGCCGTATTCCTCCTGCAGGGAGCGCATCTGTTTCAAAATCTGGTGCTGGATGGTCACATCCAGGGCGGTGGTGGGCTCGTCCGCAATCAGCAGGTCGGGGTGGTTGGCCAGCGCCATGGCGATCATGACGCGCTGGCGCATACCGCCGGAGAATTCATGCGGGTAGGATTTCAGCCGCTTTTCGGCTTCGGGAATACGTACTTCGCGGAACAGCTCCAGCGTGGCAGCCTGCAGCTCGTCGCGCTTCATCTCCGGGTGGTGTACATGGATCATTTCGGCAACCTGTTTGCCAACGGGAATCAGCGGATTCAGGCTGGACATGGGGTCCTGAAACACCATGGCGATCTTCTGGCCGCGGATTTCGCGCATCTGCTTATCGCTGACTTTGGTCAGGTCGGTGCCTTCAAATTCAATTTTGCCGTTTTTAATGCGGGCAGTATCGGCCAGCAGGCGCAGGATGGACATGGAAGTAACGCTTTTGCCGCTGCCGGATTCACCAACGATACCAAGGATCTCGCCCTTATGCACTTCAAAGCTGACGCCGCGCACAGCCTGCACTTCGCCGGAGGAAGTCATAAAGGAGGTTTTCAGATCCTCTACCTTCAAAATCGTCTCGCTCATTTTGCTCTCCTTACTTCTTCAGCTTCGGGTCCAGTGCATCACGCAAACCATCGCCGACAAAGTTAAAGGCAAACATGATTACACAAATCATCAAAGCAGGGATCAACAGCTCGTGCGGGCTGGTGCGCAGGTTGGCAGATGCATCGTTGCACATGGTGCCAAGGCTGGCCAGCGGGGGCTGCAGGCCGATGCCCAAATAACCCAGGAAAGCCTCCATAAAGATGGCAGAGGGGATGAGCATGGTAATGGTAACAAGGATGGAGCCGAGCGCGTTGGGAATCAAGTGGTCAAACAGAATCGTTGTGGCAGAGGAACCAATGGTCTTGGCGGCAAGAACGAATTCCTGCTGCTTCAGGCTCAGGATCTGGCCGCGCACAACACGGGCCATATCCACCCAGTACACGCTGCCCAAGGCAACAATGATGCTCTGGATACCGGCACCCAGCACCTGCATGATCAGGATAACATACAGCGTCAGGGGAATGGTGGAGATAATATCCACAATACGCATCATGATCATATCCACGGTGCCGCCCAGGTAACCGGAAATACCGCCGTACAGAATGCCGATGATGAGGTTGACGAACGCAGCCATCAAGGCAACCAGCATGGAAATGCGGGTGCCGTACATCAGGCGGGTCAGCACATCGCGGCCCAGGGCGTCAGTGCCTAGGATGTAGGATTTGTTCCACATCGTCTTGGACGGGTAGATGCTGCCGGTGGCTTCATCGGCAATGACATAGGGGCTGCCGCCGTAATACAGGGCAACCTCGGTGCCGTCGGCATCAAAGATGGTCATGGATTTATCGGATTCATCGCGCACCTTGCGCAACTGGCCGCTCAGTTTGCCGTCCGGGGTAACGGAGATGACTTTCAGGGCGGTGGTAATGTACAGGTAGTCGCCGTTGGGGATCTGGTAAACCTTCATGACCGGCGGAACGTTGACAACTTCCAGATTCTGCACGGAGTAATCATACGGGGTAAACAGGGGGCCGACCAATGCAAAAAGCATCAGGGCGATAATAATTACAAAACCGGCGATGGCCGTCGGCTTGCGGCGGAAACGGAACCAGACGTCACCTGCAAAAGTGCGGCTTTTGGACCAGATTTTTTCACGGTCGCTGTTATCGGTAGCAAGCGGTTCCCACTTGTTCTGTGCGGTTAAATCTGCCATAAGTGTTTTCACCTTTCCTCAACATTACGCGTCAAACTTGATTCTGGGGTCGATCAGGCAGTAGAAGATATCGACCAAAAGCACCATTGCCATCAGGAAAGCAGCAAAGAAGATGGTAACGCCCATGATGGTGGTATAGTCGCGCTGGGTCACGCTGTTTACAAAGTAATAGCCAATGCCGGGAATGGCGAAGATCTTTTCTACAACAAAACTGCCGGTCAAAAGGCCAGCCACCGTGGGGCCAAGCACCGTAATGACGGGGATCAGCGCATTGCGCAGGGCATGCTTGCTAACAACGGCGAACTCGGTCAGGCCCTTGGCGCGGGCGGTGCGGATGTAATCCTGGCCCATAACTTCCAGCAGGCTGGAGCGCATCAGGCGAGCCAGGTAGCTGACGGAATAGCCGCCCATGGCGATGACGGGCAGGATGTAGCTCTTCCAGCTGTCCAGGCCGAAGGTAGGCAGTACGTTCAGCTTAAAGGAGAATACATAAATCAGCACGGAGGCGATCACGAAAGACGGAATGGTAACGCCGATGGTGGCAATGGCCATCAGCAGCATATCCTGCCATTTGCCGTTTTTCAGCGCGGCCAGTATGCCCATGGGGATGGAGGTAAGCAGCACAAACACCAGGGTGACAAGGCCCAGCTTGGCGGATACCGGCGCACCGGTGGCAATAAAATCGTTGACGGTTTTGCCGGTATATTTATAGGAAGGGCCGAAATCGCCATGCAGCAGGCTGCCCAGATATTTGACAAACTGCACCGGCATGGGCTGGTCCAGGCCGTACTTGGCTTCCATGGCCTGGGTAACCTCTTCCGGCACGCCCTTGGTGTTGGTGAACGGGCCACCGGGAATGGAGTGCATCAGGGTGAAGGTAATCAGAATGATCATGAACATGGCAATGATCATGGTTCCGATGCGCTTCAGGATAAATTTAACCATTACGTTTTCCTTCTTTCGTGTGCACGGCCGCCGCACAGGGAATGGCGCCCCGACGGCTGCTCTGTGGCCATAGTGTGCACATGCGTTGTTCCTGGCGGCGGTACAGACTGACAATCCAGCCGCCTTATAATTATCTTATTATATAGCGGCAGCTTGCGGTTGTCATCAATTTTTATTCATATTTTTTTTACCTTTATAAAAATATCCGATTTACATACAAAACAAACAGCGACGGTGAAAAAATGTGTAGAATAAGACCATGGATTATGAGGGAAAAAGCGATAAGCAAAGCAAATGTGTCCTTGTGATGAGGACAAAAAAAGAGAAAATATGGGAACGAATGCAGTATTGCCGACCCGGAAAGTTGGAAATTACAGCGGGGCGGGCTTTGTATGTAATGGTTTAAAGCTCTAGTGAATCGCTGTGATGGTTGAAACAAAGCGCAATGCTCTGCCGCTGGAACGTGGGAAAGCGCTTCCGGCGCAAAATCATGGGATCACTGCGGGAAACAAGCAACGTACAGGGGGATGTGGTGGACTGTTTATGTGCGGAAAAAGGAAAAGTGAGACGAATGGAGGCGGACGGAGAACATACATAAGCCCAAAGAGACGCCCAACTCATCAAGTGAAACACGGCGCGAAAAAGCATAACGGCCACAGCGAGATGGCCGAAACACAGACCAAAACGCAAAAAGGCAATGGAAACGCAGCAAAATAGCAGAGGTGAGGAACAACAGAGCAAAATATCTGTCCTTGAATGGAATACACAAAATACAGGGAGTGGAAACGGCGTATGCAAGCCCGCCAAAACTGTATATATAACGCAAAATCTCGAATATATATACAGTTTAACGGTAAAGACTCCTCCGATGATAAAAGCATAAAAATCGGCTATCCATGGCACAGGAAGCCAGGATGGCGGCAGGCGCTGCAAAGTCAAAAGGTGCAGAATCTTTCCCGATATGTCCTCTATTCAAAAACATTTTTGCTCTGCATCCCCGATTCCCGCACCTGTTCGGGGGGAGTTTTGGTATTTCCGTATCAGATAGAAAACAGCAGGCCTGTGCTGCGGCAGTACAGATTTGCGGGGCGTTCTGCTTTTCCTATACCGCAGGGGGGCTGCATATTGCAGAAAAATTACCGTTTCCCCGGTGCAGAATGGATGGCATATTCATTTATAGTGTGATAGAACGATTTCATTGAGTTAGTCAAAGCTAATGTTGTAGCAAAGAGCAGCACCACGAAAGAATGGCTGCCGGAAACCATGCCGTAACCCACGGTCCACAGCAGAATGTTGAACACCGTCACAAAAGCGCTGGCATGAAGTGCAACGGTTATAAAGTTATAAGCAGCCTGAAGGCATTGCCGCACATGGTGCAGGGAGGGTTTTTAAGCGATTTAAGGAGATTTAGAGATAGGAATGGGGCGATGGGCAGAATGTTTAAGCCAGACACGTAATTTCGCTAAAGCCCGGTTTAGCGAAATATAGAGGAGAGACAGAACAATCATCTTTATCGCACGAATTGCACTACTACTAAAAAGCGCAGAATCCACTGTCGCCATCGAACCAATAACACCGTACAGTATCAAGATTTTCATCTCATTTTGATACTGTACAATACGATCGGAAGTCTGCTGGATCATTTTTAACAAGAACGAAAATCTTTACGGCGGCAAAGAAATGCTGTATACTAAGGTGTAAAGACACCTTGGAGAAAATACTGTGGACAGGGAGCAAATGCTATGAATGACGAAAAAATCACCCTTGATCTTGTGATTGATGTGCAGAAAGATTTTATTACCGGGGCACTGGCCAACACACAGGCGCAGGCCAATGTGGCGCACCTGGCAGAGACCGCGCGGGCACACGCGCAGGCCGGGCACTGGATGTTCTTTACCCGTGATACCCACCAGGACAACTACCTGACCACGCGGGAGGGCCGCAGCCTGCCGATCGAGCACTGCATTGAGGGTGAGGATGGCTGGAATTTTGCGCCCGAACTGGAAAACGTCATGGCGGACACCGAGCCGGAAGTGTGCCACATTGTGGACAAACCCACGTTCGGCAGTTATATGCTGCCCAGTGAGATTCTGGATGAACTGATGGCACACAACAAGGCTGTTGAAGATATTGAAAAAATTGTTATTTATGGCTACTGCACCGATATCTGCGTGATTAGCAACGCCATGGTACTGCGTGCAGCTTTCCCGGAAACAGAGATCGAAGTTTTGTCGGACTGCTGCGCCGGGGTAACGCCCCAGAGCCACCAGACCGCGCTGGATGCCATGCGGGCCTGCCAGTTTACAATCATATAATAGGTGATGAAATAAAAAATACCGTGCAGCTTTTTTGAACTGCACGGTATTTTTATCTGTTTGTCAGCTGACGCAGCTGGTTCAGGTCCTCCCGCGTATCCACATCCCTCAGTTCGGCATCGTTCCGGGCGGACACAAGGCAGACGGAACCGGGGTGGGCCCGCGCAACGGCATTGCCGCCTCGGCCATCCGGCAGGTGAAGCAGCTCCGAAAAATAATCCGCGCCGAACAGCACTGGGCTGCCGGGGGTGCCATCGGCAGCGCACAGCCGCATAATGGCATCGGGGGCCGCTGCCAGCGCCAGTGCTTCCACACTTTGCTGCGTGAGCAGCGGCTGATCCCCCGGCAGAAACAGGCAGCCGCGCAAAGCGGGCTCTTTTCCCAGCAATGCCGCCAGCCCCAGCCGGACCGTATCGCTGCGGTAGGGCTGCGCGTGGCGCAGAACGGCAACGATTCCGAATGAAAAGGGAATCCGCCCTTTTAGAGGCGTTCGTCGTGCGGCCTGCGCTTTGCTGCACAAAACTGCATGACTTCGCCGTCGGCTTTCCCCGTTTCACTTATTCACTGAACCCGGAATTCACCAGTTTGATCAGGCCTTCGACAGCGGCCTGCTCGTCCGCGCCGTCAGCGATGATGCGAATCGTCGTACCGCCCACGATCCCCAGGGACAAAACGCCCAGCAGGCTTTTCGCGTTCACACGGCGCTCTTCCTTCTCCACCCAGATGGAGGATTTGAACTCATTGGCTTTCTGGATAAAAAACGTTGCGGGACGTGCGTGCAGACCAACCTGATTCTCCACGGTAACTTCTTTCACAAACATAACGAAACGCTCCTATTGTTTAATATTACTTAAAAAATACCAAACCCAACTTACCTTTGCACCTATTTTATACCAAATACCCGAGTTGCGTCAACAACTTTGGGTGCTTTGCACAATTTTCTGCAACAATGACACAAACAGCCGACCCGCCTTCCCCTTTCTTTGGCTATAATCACCAATTAGTTTTCAACATAGTCGGCGCATTATACAAAACGCTGAAGTTTTATTTATCTATTTTCGCCATTGACTTTTCTTCGTATTTCTCGTATAGATCCGGACGGCGGGTGCGCGTGCGCTCCAGTGCCTGTTCATGCCGCCATTTTGCGATGTTTGCATGGTGGCCTGAAAGCAGGATTTCCGGCACGCGGCGGCCGTTCCATTCCTCCGGGCGGCTGTACTGGGGATACTCAAGCAAGCCGCTGTAATGGCTCTCCTCCTCGTAGCCTTCCGGGCTGGAAAGCACGCCCGGGCACAGGCGGCACACGCTGTCCGCCACCACCAGCGCCGCAAGCTCGCCGCCCGTGAGCACGTAATCTCCAATCGAGATTTCTTCGTCCGCCAGCGCCTCAATGACGCGCTCGTCGATGCCCTCGTAATGGCCGCACACCAGCAGGAGGCTGTCCTTTTGGGCAAGCTGCTTGCACTTTTCCTCTGTAAGCGGCGTGCCCGCAGCCGTCATGAAAACAACGTGGGGCCGCGCATGGCCCGCTTCCTCCATCTGGCGGATGACATCCACACAGCAGTCGTAAATGGGCTGCGCCTGCATCACCATACCCGGCCCGCCTCCGTAGGGGTAGTCGTCCACCTGCTTCTGCCGGTTCGTTGTGTAGTCCCGGATCTGATGGCAGGCAAGCTCGATGTACCCGCGCTGGCGCGCACGGCCGATGATGCTTTCACTCAAAACGCGCTCACACATCTCGGGAAACAGCGTGGCGATATCAATCCGCATCGTCATTTCCCCCATCGTTTGTGAACATGCCCGGGATGGGGCGCACCGTCACCACGCCCTGCTCCGGCGAAAGCGTATCCAGAAATTCCGGCACGGCGGGGAAGAGGAACGTCTCGCCCCCGCTGTTTTCCACCGTGTAAACGTCAATGGCTGCCGGATGCTCCACCGCAGTGATCACACCGTATTCCACGCCGGTATCCGCGTCCTTCACCGTGCAGCCCACAATGTCCTGCACAAAATAGCGTCCCTCCGGCAATTTAACGTCCGCGCGGGAAAAATATGCCACCTTGCGGATGTACGGCCGTGCCGCGTCGATGCTGTCCACACCCTTCAGCTTCACAAGGCACATCCCCTTGTGCGCACGCACAGCCTCCACCTTCGTCTCCCGGCCGCCCTCGGGCGTAAAGAACAAGCGCGGCAGCGCGGCCACGAACTCTGGTCCGTCGCACCATGGGTACAGCTTCAGCTCACCCATCACGCCGTGTGTGGTGACGAATTCGCCCGCTTCGATAAATTGTTTCATTTTGAAAACCTCCTTGACGCGCCGCGCTCATTCGATGATCACGCCCAGCAGTTTGGCCAGTTCACAGGCCTGCACCGGCGTCACCTTCGCGCCGCGCAGCTCTTCCTCGCCGGAAAAGCCCGCGCCCTCGATATCACAGGTCGTCAGATCCTGTCCGTTCAGACTGGTGTGCAAAAACTCCGCCTGTACCAGGCAGCAATCCTGAAAGCGGAACACACTGCGCCGCTTTACATCCCAAAACACGGCGCTCCGCAGATTGTCTTTGCGGAAGATCACGTTTTTGAACACAGCTTCGCTGAACACAGCGCCCTCCGCGACGCATTCCTCAAGCGTCACATCGGAAAGCACGGCTGCCGCAAAATTCACCCCCGAGAGCTTACACCCCCGCAGGCGCACCTTCTGGAGCGTAGCCTCCAGCAGCTTTGCTCCGGAAAGATCGCAGTTTTCAAACACCGCGTTCTGGAACCACGCGCCCGAAAGCGCCGCCCCGGTGAAGCGGCAGTTCGTAAATATGCACGCCTTGTATTCCGTCTTTTCCAGCTGGTGTCCCGCCGCGCTGCCGCCCGCGAAGGCGTAACCGTACACCGGCTCCTCATAAGCCGCCGCCATAGCCAGCGCTTCTTCCAGCGGGATCGCCGTCTCCATTTCCCGGGGCAGGACAGGCTCCATGATACGCATACCGCGCCCTCCTTCCCGCTTCAAAAATCAAGCCGGAAGCGGCTGCCTCCGGCTTGATGCTGCATTGTTCCGCCGCCTGCGCACGTACGGCACAGGCAGGCTTATCGTCCTTGCTCCTCAGCGGATATGGGGCTTAACAGGCTTTTTCGCCAGCAGCAGGCCGACGACACTGAAGACGATCGCCGTGACGGAGACCACGGTGCCGACGATGCCAAGCACAAAACCTACGATACGAAATGCGCTGCCTCTTTTCATGTGCGCCAACTCCTTTCCGCAGGATGGGCGGCGCTGTGCCGCCTATCGGTGTTGTTGTTATCAGTATACTATATTTTTCACGCGCTTGCAAGAAATTCCTGTTTTTTGCGCAAACAGTCGCATTTGTGCTTTTTGTATATAAAATTTGCTAACATTCATCATTATTTTATTTATTTCACCGTATTCCTGTGTTATAATAAAAACAGGGAAAGTTTTCCTTCACCGTTTTTGAAAGGAGATGTTTTGTATGTCACGGCACTATGTCATCACCATCAGCCGCCAGTTCGGAACGGGAGGGCGCGAGATCGGAAAAGCGCTGGGCGCCGCCTTGGGGGTGCCCGTATATGACCGGGAGCTGCTGGAAGAGGCCGCCCGGACATACTGCATCCCCGTGAGCGTGATGGAGCGCAATGACGAGACCGCGCCCAGCCGCGTGCTGGAATCTTTTGCGCTGAGCGCCCCGTCCCTGAGCATGCTGACCGGCGCGGTGGATTATTCCACCATCGTCACCTCAGACACCACCTTTGCCTGGCAGTCCGCCACCATCCGCCGGCTGTCCAAAGAAGGTCCGTGCGTTATCATCGGCCGGTGCGCGGACCATGTGCTGCGCGGCACGCCGGGTGTGGTCTCGCTGTTCCTTTATGCCGATTACGAGGCCCGCGTGGACCACATCACCCAGAAATACCAGCTCTCCCGCGGGGACGCCACCATTCTTATCGACGAAACAGAAAAAGAGCGTGCCCGCTACTACAAGCGCCACACAGGGCAGGAATTCGCCCGCATGGAAAATTACGACCTCTGCCTGAACACAGCCAGCCTGTATCACCGCAGTCACCCATTCATTCTGATTGATGTGCATGTATTGTTCGT
>OHBJ01003571.1_pt1 | contig 10207 bp, 10 predicted proteins | sample 1577241 | NCBI WGS metagenome assembly OHBJ01 (sample SAMEA3541594, study PRJEB24748) | human gut metagenome | biome: human gut; feature: human-associated habitat; material: faeces | place: China | collected 2012
GTTATGGTGCCGCTTTATTTAAATGTCCTTTGCCGTAAGGATATAAAAACGAAAGCTTGCAAGCTGCACTCCCTTACGGTTGTGGTCTGCGTGGAATACATCGTGTCGGCTGTTCACATTCCAAAAGATGATGTTTGGGATTACATAACCGGCCTTGCGGAACTTATTTGCCATCTTGTCATAGAACGACCACTCACGGTTTCCGCAATAGTCAATTTCCATATCAGAGATAACAACGATTGCTTTCGGCATTTCCTCCTGCGGAGTATTATGCTTTTTCGCAATTTCAAGAACTCTCTCAAAAGCAGCTTTAAGGTCTGTGTTACCATCCCAATTTGCTCTGCTCACGTTGCAAATCTTCTGTTCAAGGGTTTCTCCCCTCAGAATAACCGTCTCCGGTCTGTCAGAGAATGTCATAAACAGATTGTGGTATGCACCCACATTTCTCTCTGCAAAATAGATTGCAAGACCGATTGATGTTGCCATAGGTCTGCCTCTCATGGAACCGGACACATCCGCCATAACTAAAGCGTTTGTTCCTTTCTCCACATAATCCGGCAAGGCTTTCCACTGGGCTTCAAGTACCTTGTTGCTCTCTCTGCCGTAAAGGATCTTCTCAACAATATCGTAAGGGAATAGTGTTGAGGCATTGATCTTTACCTCTCCCTTTTGTGCTTTGTTGATAAACTCTCCAAATCTCTCAGCATCATGTTTCATAAATGCCTTGCGGTAAATCATCATCGCACGGCTCGGAACTTCCGGGTATTTGATTTCATCCCATCTTCCTGCGGACATGAGGCTTTCAACGACACCAATCTGTTTTCTCATGCTGCGAACAATTCTCTTGAAATTGTAGATCGGATAACCTAATTTCTGTGCTGTAAGTATGCCGAGTTTTCTTGTGGCAGGACTGCTTGCATCTGCAGTTTTAATCCACTTTGCAAGTAAAGAAATTGCATTTCCGGCATTGAGGTTCTGTAAATCTTCCTCAAACTGTTTCTTCATTGCCGCCCACATATCGTCCTCCAATGGAGTTCCGATAAGCTCATACAGATCATCATATCTTCCGAACACACCGACCAGATCAAGGTTCGGTCTGAGTGCTTCCGGGTGTTTCTCTGCCATATAACGAATAATGGTTCTGAAAGTCTTTCTCTCTCCAAGACCGCCGCGAATGTCTCTTGCATAGAACGCAATCTTTGTAGCAAAGAGTTTGTCCTGTGCGTATGCCTCCGCAAACAGAGTGGTAATTCTGTTCTCATCAGCCGCTCTCAGCGATCCGATTGTACCAAACAGATCCAATCTGGCATCGCCAGAAGTATTCAGTGCCACCGCACCATTTTCAGTCCGGGTAAATCTACCCTCTTCTCTCATTGCATCTGCAAAGCTCATGTTTTCCTACCTTTCCAGGACTCTCATTTACGGAATTGAACCGTTTCACATTGTTTTTTAGACATTTGCTTTAACCATTGTGATTGCTGTAGGAGTCCCTATAAAATTGTTTACTGTTTCATTGTCAGGACACTATTGGGGTTTATGATTAACAGTCATATCCAAAAGGGTTGCTGTAAGTGTCCCATGTAAAGTTTTATGCCTATCTGGCTAACTTTTTAAGTTCATACCGCCTGTTATGTATCGCTCCGACAGAACGACCAATTTTCTCAGACAATTCAGAATCGGTAATCTCATGTTTGATTACCAGTGCATCTTCCTCCGCAGTCCACGGATGAGACGGATATAGAAATGACGTTTTACTGTAATATCGCCTATGCTGTCTCTGACACGCCTTATGATACTTTTCCATATCCCTATAATCTTCTTTTCGGTTCATAGGCAACCTCTTTCTTTTTACATGACGCTGTTTCAAACGGGAAAATATTGTCAATGGAATTTTCTGTTTTGAAAGATTGCTGTAAGCGTCACTTAATTGCCCCGACAGGACTTGAACCCGTATGCTCGATTGCTGTAAGGAACACTCCTGTCAACCATGTTCCATCCGGTTTACCATAACCGGCAATCGGGGCAGAGACGATGAGAGGAATCGAACCTCTATCCGCAGCTTGGGATTGTTATTGAAAGGAGTTTGCTGATTATGCCACTAACATGACATTCTTCTTAACAGAGCTGCTGTGCTCCCTTTGCACCACATCGCCATATAGAGTGAGGGATGGACTTGAACCACCGACAACGTCCTTAGCATGGAATGAAAGCTTGCTGTTCGGACCACAAACATGATCCATTTTTCTTTCGTGCTCTACCAACTGAGCTACCTCACTCATGTGATTGGCGCATCTTCTTGATTTGTAAGGACATTTGCGCCATCGCCTTGATTGGAGAGGGATGGATTTGAACCATCAATGAAGCAGGCCCCAAGCTGTAATATATTGCCGTCAACGCCACGAACATGACGTATTGTACATAACTGCCGCGTCTACCGTTCCGCCACCTCTCCATATTCAGTTTTCAATACGGAAATCCGTATGAGTTGCGTGGGAGGGAGTCGAACCCTCATCTCTTCGTTACCATCGAAAAAGAATTATTGCTGTCCGTGTCACATGAAGCATGACAACCGCTCATAATGTTCTCTCCGTTGAACTACCACGCAAGATTGCGGAGACAGGATTTGAACCTGTGACCTCCGGGGCATGAACCCGGCAAGCTACCACTGCTCCACTCCGCCATAATGCAACCTCGCCCCTAGGCTGCTTTGTAAGTTCTGCTATGTCGTTCCTTGCGTTCCTCACTTAACCGGTGCTAACTACGACAGTATGTGACCGGCGGACTTGATTAAACATTTCCGTACACCCGCTTAGTGCCCCGTATTGGCGGTTCTGCCGAGACCAATGACAATGTCGATAGGAAATATCTTTCGGGGAATCTCTCTAACCCAACTGGTTTATCGTCCGAAGTCAGGACGGCTTTTTATAACACTCTGGATATTGTCTTTCCAGAATTATTCAGAATGAATACCATAGTATCAGGAATACCAATGCGGCTATACACATAAGTAACTGTATCTAAAGTAACCACCGTGAGTGAAACATTCTTCTCTAATGGTGGATCGCCAAGATACCAAATAATGTTATCTCTGCACAATCCAGTAGCACCAATAAGTTCCTTTGCCTTGTTGAAATTCTTCTGTCTGATTTCCAATTCTTCGTCTGAGGATTCAGCGTTGGATATTTGAAGCATATCCTTTTCGATAATAACGTCAAAACACTGAATAACCTGAGATTCCTCAAAGGTATCATTTCTGACACCCTTTTTAATTGTTTGTAATATCATACCTTTCTTCCTCTCTGTCTACGCCTTTCGGCTTATTGTCCCGTTCCGGACCGGGATTGGATAGGTAAGGAATCGGACCTTACACTGGAATATTACGATAGTCGCAGATTACCTCATGTGTTTGGTGCGTACGGATTTTTGAACCTATCGTATCAAAGGTGGATGGCTGCCATTCCTGCTTATTCCAATCACTGCACTTTGCGCTGTTGCCACATCGGGACGCACCTTTTCCTCAACCGTACTAATATTGCAGTTACCCTTTACTGCCTACTATCCAATTCTGAAACCTCCTCCACCGGTGGAATACGGTTTCATAGCGGTGCATACAGGAATCGAACCTGTACTGCATTTCTGCAGGACGACTTAGCAAGACGCTCCGCTACCATTACGGCAATGCACCATAACGACTCTATTGGGAATCGAACCCAAATTTTCCGATAGACAGTCGGGCGTAATAACCTTTATACCATAGAGCCATATAAACGCCGTGTTAGGGATTTGAACCCCAGAGACTTTTATATCCAGACGGTTTTCAAGACCGCACCCTCGACCAACCGGACACACGGCAGAGTAGTTTTCCCTTGGTAACGTACAAGTCGGAGCTTCTCTACCCGCCGGTCGTAAACGCCCTTTCGTAACCTTTTTGTGGAGTGCTTTGAAAGAGTAAGTCAAGTGTCTCCAACTGGCAAGGTGGGGATCGAACCCACGACATTCTGATTAACAGTCAGACGCTCTACCACTGAGCTACAAGCCATTATTGGAGTAACAGGACTCGAACCTGCGCTAACCAACATCCGTAGTGTTGTGCTCTATCCATCTGAGCTATACTCCAATGCAGTCCGGCGGCAGCTTGGATGGTTGCCACTACCGAACCGATGCAACGTGTAAGACAGTTGCCAACAAAGGTATTTCATTTTTTAATGTGGTTCTCGGACCTTGCACCCCTCCACATGGTTCTCATAATCCACCGACTACATACTCAAAGAACCTTTGACGAGTCCAACTCTTTATCGCCTTACCTCGGATGTACGTTGTTATCGCAGTTCTCCGCCTCTACTACATTCCTCTGCGCCTGACTAAGCATGACGGCTCGATTGGTTACGGCTCACGCACATCTATAATCAGGTCTTTCTCGGAAGTTTCCACCGCCGCTTAAATCGCTGTAACGCTCATGCACTCTAAGCAGTAAATTTTCCGCACCGGAGTTTTTCTTGAAAACTCTTGGTAATGTAAAAGCACTTGGTGATCACCGGAACCTCGCCACCGCCAATTTTCTTTCCTGTTAAAGCCGGACTAAGAAAATCAGTTAAGAAATCCGCTCGTCCTACGGTGGGGAGTCGAACCCCACTTTCCCCGGCATGGTGTCCGTGGCATTTCCAGTTATGCTATCGTAGGCACCGTTGCAACAGTGGTCTTTAGCGTGACTTACGCAAGCTCTCCAATTTTAAGTCCTGTCGGCTTTCCCTGACTGCTCAAATAAGCCTCGTCAATGAGCTTTGCAATCTCCCTATTTCCCGATTGCTTCCCACGGCTTTCGCCAAAACTAATTATCAGTGAATACTAAACCAACTGTAAACAGTCAGCGTAATTCAACCGAAGTGTTCGGTATGGGATTTGAACCCATGTTTCCACCGTGAAAGGGTAGTGTCTTGACCGCTTGACTAACCGAACCGGTGCGGTTGTTGCTTTTTGTCTGGAAGATAGGATCCATTCAACCGCCAAAATCATAACCAGGTTCTTGCTGTTCTCCGCAAAGAAAGTCTGTCCGCGTCCAAAACATTCAATGTGGATAGGTTGCAATCTACCTAAATGGGCGAAAGAGGAATTGAACCTCCAATGTTTACCACGAGGGAACGGATTTACAGTCCGCCGCAACACCACCAATCGTTGCCGTTCGCCCGGAATTTTCTTTGTATCGCCAAGAACATTAGGAAAGAAGCGGTGGGAACCTTAATCGCAAGAGCTACGCCCACAGGTGGAATCGAACCACCACGCTACACCAAGTTCGCTCCGATCATTTAGCGATTCACTTCATCTTTCAGAGCCTTGCCTGCTTTGAACTTAGGTGCCTTGCAAGCCGGAATGGTAATCTCTTTTCCGTTCTGAGGATTCTTTCCAATTCTGGCAGCACGCTCAGTAACTTCAAATGTTCCGAAACCGACCAACTGTACCTTTCCACCTTTGCCGAGTTCTCCACCGACAACCTCCACAAATGCGTTGAGTGCCTTTTCAGCATCACTCTTGGAAAGTCCGGCTCTTTCAGCCATAGCCTGTACTAATTCAGCTTTATTCATTGCTCTGTACCTCCGTTGTTGATGAAAGATCTCCAATGTCTACGATTGTGTCTGTGCCATCAGACAGCGACACTTTCGGCAGTGCGCCGTCCCACTTCTCCAAATACATCTGCTGCAAAATCTTATCCGTCAGCGAATCATTCAACAGCTTATTAGCATCCGCCTCTCCCTGTGCTTTAATAACGGCAGCATCAGCTTCGCCCTGTGCCTGAGTGGTTTTTACCTTGGCATCTGCCTCAGCGGCTTCAATCTTTTTCTGATTTTCAATCTGCTGCTGTTCGTAAGCTAACTGTGCAGTCTGTTTTTCAGCGATTGCCTGATTGTAACTGTCCTCAAAATCAGTATTTGCAATTACTACCTTGTTGATGATTACAACATCCTCTCCGTACTTCTCGTTGAGGGCTTTCTGGATGTTCTGCATAGAAATGGGTTCTACAATCCCTCTGTTCGTTGCATCCGTTGAGGTCAAGGACTTACTGCTTGTCTTGATTGCGGAAGCCACAAGTGTCTGCGTCACAAGGTTTTCCTTGTAGTTGCTGACGTTGGCATAAATCCATGCAGACATTTCCGGGTTGATCTGGTATGTAACTGTGATGCCGTCATAATACAGTGCTGTTCTTTCTGATGTTTCAGACCAAATCTGTCCGTCAAATACAATGTCCTGCTGCTTGTTGTTGACTTTCTCAATCTTCTGGATGAATGGAATCTTCCAGTTTGCACCATTCTGTATTGTTGTCTCATCAATCTGTCCGAATGTGCTCTTAACTCCGGTATATCCGGTCGGTATAATCACAAGTGAATTTCCTACTCCGAATACAATCAGACCAACAAGTACCACAACAACAAAACCTTTTGGGAATTTTGCTTTCTCATTTCCCTTTTCCTCGATTTCATACTGTTTCATCGAATATCCGGCAATGATGCCACCGAAGAAAAGCACAATACCGATGATTGTCAAAATGATACTCATTTCATTCTCCTTTTCCATTTGTATTGCTACCTCTGGTAGCCGTCACGGTCATGCAGTGAACATCCCGTTTTTGTTTGCACCGCTGCACTCAGCCGCCTTACATCCTCCGGTGTACCTCGGCGTGGCTTCACTTCCTAGGAAAGTGCCGGATTGCCATGCGTGGACCATCAGGGACTCGAACCCCAGACCGTCCGGTTATGAGCCGGATGCTCTAACCAACTGAGCTAATGGTCCATACCTCACACTTGGGAGATTCCATGTGAGGTTTCGGCGGTTCATTATAAACGTGAACCCTCCGATGTGGGATTGCTGTCGGGGAACAACAATTCCTAAGTGGGAAGTGTTGGTGTCGAACCAACTCCTATGGATTTTCAGTCCATCGCTTCTACCGAGTTAGCTTACTTCCCATATTACGGCACTGTTGCTGTGCCGTAATGGTTAGGAGAAACTTTAATGCCAAATACCTTGTGTTCACTCCGCTTAACTTATGTCCGTGTCACTTGGTATGGTCGTAGTATAGCGTACTAAACATTCTTTGTCAAGTGGAATAAACAAAATTTTCAAAAAAATTTGTTTTTCTGTGTGCAGTCGGCTTTACAACCATTTTTCTGAACATCAGAAATCAACTTGCTTACAGGGATTTTGAGAAAATTTGCTATATCGTATATCTTGTCGATCGACGGATAACTTTTGCATTGTTCCCAATCGCTCACGGTATTCTGCGCCACATGAACGCCCGTTGCAAGTTCGTGTTGTGTAATTCCCCTATTCGTTCTTTCTTTTTTTAAGTTGGTGGCGAAACTATATTGTCCCATGCTATCCCTTTCTATATTCCTAAGTCACTTCTCTTTACTACCTGTCCCTCTCCGCCAAGAAGAGCATCTACAAACTGGGCGAACATTGCCAGAGTGTCCGGCGCATCATCATGTTTATTCTTTCCGAGCTGTGTATAACTGCAAAGGAATGACATCATCACACCGTAATCACTCTTAGGCTCATATTCTGTAATATCCTTGAATATGACGTGTTCCTTAACCCATGAAGAATTGACGATGATCTTGGTCTCTTTGTTCTGAGTAGTGTATTTCTTCGTGATATGGCATCTGCCGCCTTTTGCTTTGACAAGTCTCTCAACTTCATTTGCGGTTCTGCTACCCTCTTTGTTGCTCTCGAACTGTGCCTGCTGTACATGATGCTTAACAAGCATATCTGAGTTGAGTTCGTCCAAGGTTCCAGGGTCGATGTTCTTGAATACCAGATCTTCCAGATAGTATCTGTCTCCGTACTGATAGAAAACTCCGAGGAAGTTGTAGTCTGTACCGGTGTCCTTGGTATCGCAGATTGCCAATATAGAATCCGGTTCTCTGTCCGGCAGTCCTCCGATATATCTCTGCAATTCTGTTGGATGATACAGAATACCCTCTCTCTCAATCGGATCGCTCTTATACAGGCAGCGATATGAAACATCATCCATCGACATTTCCATATCGTGGAAGTATTTCTCATCGAATCCAACATCATAATCGTAATCAAAGTTGCTTTTTCCGGTCTGAGGATCAATGTCTGGAACAGCAATGAACTCTGCCCTCGGATTGCCCTCATACATTCTTTCAAGCCGGCCAATAACATCATGCACGCTCCATCGGGTTGCAATGTGGATCTCTTTTGCTTTCTTCTTTTTACGAGATTTAAGGTCTGTGGTGTACTCTCCGTACAACTTATCCAGACGATCAATAGACAGAGCCTCTTCGATACCGGAAACCAAATCATCCACATACAGAAATCCCTCACAGCGGGTAACACCGGTAAGGGAACCCCTGATTGGTCTGCAGGTCAGTGTCTTAAACGGTTGCCATCTTCCAAGGTTTATTGTCTCTTCTTTTGCATTGTTTCCCTCAAATACAATGTCCGGGAACACATCACTCCAACAATATTCATTACTGGTAATTATGTTGAGAACGGCATCATAGAACATTCTCGTCATAAATCCAGAATGTGAGGACATAAGGTTTGGTGTGTTTGGGTAATGCCCCATTACAAACGATATAAAAAACTCTCCCAGTGTGGTCTTGCCGGTGCCAGGAGGCATTGATATTGATAGAATATCCAACTCATCATCAATAAGCCTCTGCATCTTCTGTACAAGCCAATAAATCTTATTTCTTCGTGGCTGATAGTATCTGTCCTCGGGATCTCTGTTCTTTTCCACATAAAGCAGATAAGAGTCAAAATCCTTATGTTCCTGTGCCAAGAACAAAAGAGCCTTATTGTACAAATCGTAATATTTAATATCTCCTGTCGCACATAGTCTCAGTGCAAGGAATCTGACCTTATTCGCTAATTTCCGTGAAAGTTCTTTATCTTCCCGAATAACCTCATTTGCCATTCCGAGTAAGGACAGAAGATTGTCATAGTCACTCAGATCGCTTTTCAGAAGCCTTACGATAATCTCTTTATTCGATAGTTCGTGTTGAGCCATGAAAATTCATCCTTTCTCACGGCTCTACACGGCTCTGTAATATACCTACGGCATAACGATTTTAACTTTCGCATCCACAATAATTCCGCATTTCATAGGATCATCGTGTGTTTCAAACTGAATTGCGCCATTTTCTTTAAGTGCTCTGCCAATTCCAACTGCCATTCTGTCTTTTATGATTTCTCCCATATTGTCACTTCCTGCTTCAAATATTGTGAGTATTTTGCGTTCTCCAAATGTTCTAATCTCTTTTCTGCCATACACCGATTGCCAACCTTTTAATCGGCGGTTTTCTTCTAAGATTGTGTTATACGCTGCTTTCAGGCGTTTCCTTTTCAGGCGTGTCTCTTTCCGTTGCTTTTTCACGTTTTTCCTCCTGGTCTTTTCTATCTCGTACACTCTTACTGCAAACACTCAGAATAACCATATTAAGATGCTTATTCTGTTCTTTGAGCTGAGAGTTCTGTTCCAACAGCAGCTCATTCATCTGTGTAATTTCTTTCTTTACTTCATTGTTGGACTTTGCATCTTTCCAACCCACAACAATGTAAAGTGCCAATATCGCAATCCAAATGATTGCTAAAATAACATCTACCATTCTTTTATTCCTCCGGCATATAATAAACTCCGCAGCTATACGCTGTAACATCCGCCTGTCCGTTGCCACGAACCATAATAATGCTATGATCCATTGCTAGGTCATTTACGGCATCCTCGGATATGTTGCAGTTCTTGGCTACTATCATATCAGGAGGAAAAGCATTCCCAAGTAACTGTTCAAATACTTCTTTCCCTCTCTGTTCTGTATCGTAAGCCGCAAGTGTGTAATCATCGGCGGTAATTCTTTTTCCGCTGAGTGCAATGCTTTTAACGTTGCCGATGTTCACTACGTTGCTACGATCCTGGTCTACAATATACATCTCTAATCCTCCAACCACTTATTATCAAAATAGCAGAACCCGAACACGGCTGCTCCGATCAGAATTACCCATACAACCCAGAAAATTACCAGCCCGGCAGTTCCGTTTGAAACCATATAGTCCACCGCTTCATCTATCGTATCTGCCTGAATGAACGGTGTTCCGTCCTCTATGGTATTATCTTTGAGATTGGCATAGATAACTCCGCTGTATTCCGTGTTGATAACATAGTACAAATACCTCACATGGGACGATTGCT
>OHBJ01003574.1_pt1 | contig 10200 bp, 8 predicted proteins | sample 1577241 | NCBI WGS metagenome assembly OHBJ01 (sample SAMEA3541594, study PRJEB24748) | human gut metagenome | biome: human gut; feature: human-associated habitat; material: faeces | place: China | collected 2012
AGCATTGCGGCAACATCATTGCCAAGGTCAAGGACACGGGCGTTCCCGTCATCTGTTGCGGTGAGCCGATGAGCGAGATCATCCCCGGAACGACCGATGCATCTGTTGAAAAGCACGTCCCCGTCTGGACGGTGGAAAATGGCATTGTCCATGTGAAGGTCGGTTCCGTGGAGCATCCCATGCTGCCGGAGCACTACATCGAGTGGGTGTCCATTCACACCAAGCAGGGCAACCAGCGCAAGGAACTGCATCCCGGCGAAAAGCCGGAGGTCTGCTTTGCGCTCTGCGAGGGCGACGAGGTAGAGGCGGTCTACGCCTACTGCAACCTCCACAGTCTGTGGAAAGCGTAATTTATCTGACCATTCTTTGCGCAGCCGGTGGGGGCTGCGGATGCGGCTCGCCGGCGAAGCGATCCGGAGGTGAACCATGGCAAAGCGGAAAAGGGATCTGAATACCGTTTATATATCGGAGCGGCTGCGGGAGAGCCTGCGGCCTATTTCTCGCTGCGCGCTGACCACTGTGGTGGCGCCCATGGGCTACGGTAAGACCACGGCGGTGAACTGGTATCTGGCCGAGCGCGCCGGAGCGGAGGCCGTGAAGATCGTCCGGATCAACGTGTATTCGGACAATCTGGCCATATTCTGGCGAAGCGTGCAGGACGCCTTTGCCCGCGCCGGCTTTGATATGCTGCGGGACTATCCATGCCCTGTGGATGCCGCCGGCGGCGGGCTGCTGGCGGATGATCTCTGCCACGGGCTGGCGGGGGAGGTGCCCTGCTACATCTTCATAGATGATTTTCACCTGCTGCTGGATCAGCGGGCGTCGGCCTTTCTGTGTATGCTGGCCAACCGCCTGCCCGACAATGTGCACCTGATCGTGGCCAGCCGGGATCGCTTCCTGCCTGACGCGGAGACAGTGCGGCTGGGAGCGAAGGTCTATCCGCTGGGCACGGAGCAGCTGCGGCTCAACCACACGGAGCTGTCCGTCTACGCCCATCGGTGCGGCACGGAGCTGTCCGACGCGCAGATCGACGAGATACTCTATTCCAGCGAGGGCTGGTTTTCCGCTGTTTACCTGAATTTGCGCACATTTTCCGAGCATGGTGTGCTGCCGAGCCGTCGTTCTGACATCTATTCCACCTTTACGGCGGCCATGATCGACCCGCTTCCGGAAAAGCGGCGGGAGTTTCTGGCGGTCATGGGTCTTGCCGATGAGTTTACCGTGGAGATGGCGTGCTTCGTCACCGGTGACGCGGACGCAAAGCAGATCCTGTCCGCTCTCACAGAGCAGAACGCCTTTATCAAGTGTCTGGAGGACGGCGTTACATACCGGTTTCACCACATGATGAAGGAATGCGCGGAGCGCGCCTTTGCCGCGCTGGACGGGGAGAAGCAGACCGTATATCACACGCGGTTCGGAGAGTGGTATGAAGCCCGCCGCCGGTATCTCCACGCCATGACGTTCTACCGGCGCAGCGGCGACTACGATGCGCTGCTGCGGGTGGTGCAGGAGGACGCGGGCATTCTGCTGGCCTCTGTTGCCCCCGCTGCTGTGCTGAAAACGCTGGCGCAGTGCCCGGTTTCCACGCTGAAGCGGCACCCGGCGGCGCTGCTGGTGCTCATGCGCAGCATGTTCAACTGGAGGAATATCCCCAAAATGATGGAGCTGAAGGGCATTCTGCTTGCCGCCATCGGGGAGCATCCGGAAATGCCGGAGGAGGAACGAGGCGATCTGCTGGGTGAGTGCGACCTCATCATGAGCTTTCTGTGCTACAACGACATCAGCGCCATGAGCCGCCTGCACCGCAGCGCCAGCGCGCAGATGTCCCGCCAGGCCATCAGCATCCGGAACAGCGGCGGCTGGACCTTCGGCTCGCCGTCCGTGCTGATGATGTTCTACCGTGCGCCGGGGAAGCTGGCAAGCGAGTTGGCTGAGATGGACGAGTGCATGCCGCACTATTACAGGATCACCGACGGTCACGGACAGGGCGCGGAGACGATCATGCGGGCGGAGGCGCTGTTCTGCCGGGGACGCTTCACCGATGCCCATATCGAATTGGAGCGCGCCTATGCCCAGATCAGGGACAACGGGCAGGAGAATATGGCACTCTGCTGCGATTTTCTGGCGTGGCGGCTTTCTCTCTGCGCGGAGGTGGAGCCGGAGCTGACCCTTGAGGAGCGCCGCGAGGCGCTGCTGCGGCTGCACAACGCCTCGTGGCTCAACATCTGGAACGCCACAGCCGCGTATTATCATGCGCTGCGGGGCGAGCCGGAGAGGATACCGGAGCTGTTTGCGCAGCACAGGCTTTCCGCGGTCAATATCCTTGCGCCGGGCAAGCCCATGATGGAGATGATCGAGAATCAGGTGTATCTGGCGCAGGGCGCCTGTGCCAAGGTCATCGGCCGCAGCGAGGGGCTGCTGGCGATGTGCGAGGGGATGCACTACGCGCTGGTGGCGCTGCATGTCCGTATCCAGACCGCCGCCGCCTACGAGCGGTTGGGCAAGCACACGGAGGCGCAGGCGCTGCTGCGGCAGGCGCTGTCCGATGGGGAGCCGGACGGACTTGTGATGCCCTTCGTGGAGAACTACGACGGGCTGGCGCCCTTGCTGGCGCAGGAGATACGAAGCGATCTGATCGACAGGATCGTGGAGCTGGGCGAAGCATCCCGGCAGCGGAAAGTGAGGAACGTCAGACCCCGTGCGCTGTCCGCGCTGACGGAGAGGGAGTTCGAGATCGTGCGCCTGATGGCGCAGCGGCTGAGCAACCGCGAGATCGCGGAACGGCTGTTTCTCACCGAGGGCAGCGTGAAGCAGTACGTCAAGCAGATCTACTCCAAGCTGCATATCGACGGGGACACCCGCACCAAGCGCAGGCGGCTGAACGAGCTGCTGGAAGCAAAAGCCTAACCATTGGGGAATGGTCATCCATACAAATCCACCGTACAATGTCTGTACGGTGGATTTTTTGCCGCTATGAGATAAGAGGAAGGGAGGACGCGCCTTTGAACCGAAGGTATCTCACAGCCGTTGCACCGTTGGCTGACTACATTCTGCAGGTCGATTTTGTGTCCGGCAGCCGTCTGCTTCTGGATATGAAGCCATACCTGGACAAAATGCGCTTCTGCACGCTTTCCGATCCGCAGGTATGGAACAGCGCCGTGACCAACGGCATCTTCGTTCGCTTCGGCAACGTGGAGCTCAGCCACAACGAGATATTGTCCATGGCGGAGCAGGAGCCTTGAATTATCAGGAAAAAGGAGAAAGACGATGAAAAGAATGAAAATGTATCTGACCCTGCTGCTGGCGCTGGTGTTGTGCCTGAGCATGGCCGCCTGCGGCAGCGACGGCGCAGACGAGGATAATCTGTACGATGTCCCGGATTCCTTTGAGGGGCTGGTCAAGGACAGTGAGCAGATGGCCAACCTCTACGTCTACGGCGGCGCATGGAGGGGCGAGGACGGCAGCACCATGATCGTGGCCACCAGCGACAGCGGCGACGAGGTGCGCTTCGCCCTGTATGACGCCGACGAGGAGGTGACGGCCAGCGGCTTTATCCAGTTCGTGCCGGAGTACGACTACGATTATTTTTATAACGAGCACGACGGCGTGGCCTACCGCAGCTGGTTTGACGAGGTGGGCGCGATGTATGTGGCGTCCATCGGCACATTTACGAAGCTGACGGGCGACGCGCCGGGCGAGAACATCGGCGACGGCGATTACGGATTCCTGACCGGTGTGTGGTATCAGGATGGGGAGCCGGGCGCGGCCAGCATCATTGAATTCGATGCGACCGGCAGCTGGACGCTTTCGGAGCGTCCCGGCGGCGACGGCGACCCCGCCGTGGTGGACAGCGGCACCATTGAGGTAAACCCCGATGGCGCGGGAACGTATTTCGCCGTTTCCGACATGTATGAGGACGTGGTCTACGACATGACGCTGGTGGGCGACGATGTGATCTACTGGGGCGGAGAGTACGACTACTATCAGAAGATGGCGTGAGCGCAGAGGGAGAGGAGAGAGGTATGAAAAAGCGATTTGCAATTGTATTGGCGCTGCTGATGGCGCTGACGCTTGCCGCCTGCGGCGATCAGAATGACGACCCCAATGATGTGGTGGGCGGCGATTGGCGCGTGACCGGCGTTGTCCGGGACAGCGGCAGCATCACCCGTAACGGCGGGGATATCGACGTGCTGGTGTGCGTCAACGCGGACAGTGCCGACTTCTGCTACGACGACGAGACGTATGCCATATACGACTATGTGGACTATCCCATCACGCTGCAGGGCGACCCGTGGGAGGAGTTCCGGAGCATCGACTTCGCCGACCGGAACGGTGACGGCGACAGCGACGTGGCCATGCTGTTTGAGCTGGATGGTCAGCAGGTGCTGATGGTGTGGTTCTGGGATGCGGAAGCCGAGGGATTTGTGTTCCAGCCGGAGGAGTCCTCCGTGGAGGACTTCGGTGGGGAGAGCGTGTCCCACGTGGGATTTGAGGGCACGTGGTATCTGGATGGCGACGAAACGGAGGAAAGCGTTATTATCATCGGCGTTGTGGGCGACTGGGTGCTGTACGACCAGCAGGGAGACACCCGCACCGCCATCGACAGCGGGCTGCTCCGCGTGGTGGACGAGACACAGGGGCACTATGCCGCCGATTCCGAGCAGTTTGACGGCGTCTCCTATATCATCGCCACGGCCGGAGACAACGGCATGTACTGGGGCGTCACCGGCGATTATGACTACTACGAACGCCTGGACTGAGGGCAAACAGGGACAGAATACAATAAAACAACGCGGGCATAGCCCGCGTTGCTTGTTGTATATTCAGACTCAGTCGGCGTCCTTGCTGGTGGCCTTGTCGAAGATCTCAACGGCCTCGGCGTTGGGAGCCGGCGTCAGCTTGGTCACCACAACGGCGACGATCAGGCTGGCGATGAAGCCGGGCACGATCTCAAACACGCCGGTGGAGGCGGTCAGACCGGTCAGCAGCCAGCCCAGATCCACCACGAAGCCGGAGACAACACCGGCCACGGCGCCCTTGTAGTTAAAGCGCCGCCAGAACAAAGACAGCAGGATGGTGGGGCCGAAGGAGGCACCGAAGGCACCCCAGGCGTTTTCCACCATGTCCATGATGGCCTGCGCACCGCTGCCCTTGGAGTTGGCAATGAAGAAGGCGATCGCGGACAGCACCAGCACCAGAACACGACCCACCATCAGCGTTTCCTTCTCCGTGGCGTTCTTGCGGAAGAAGGGCTTGTACAGGTCGGCGGTGAAGGAGCTGGACGCCACCAGCAGCTGGGAGTCGGCCGTGGAGATGGAGGCGGCGATGATGGCCGCCAGCAGCAGTCCGCAGATGCCGGCAGGGAAGAAGCGGCGGGACATGGCGATGAACACCAGCTTCTGGTTGCCCGCCGTCAGCAGCTCCTCGCCCATGACCATGCGGCCAAAGTAGGCGATCAGCACGGCGGCGAGCAGGGAGATGATAACCCAGACAATGGCCACGGTGGAGGATTTGCGGATCATGGAGGGCTTCTTGATGGACATGAAGCGCACCAGAATGTGGGGCATACCGAAGTAGCCCAGACCCCAGCCCAGACCGCTGAGGATATCCTGCCAGCTGGCGCTGAACAGGCCGCCGCCGAAGCTGCACTGGGTGACAGCGCCGGACGCGGCGTCGGTGTACTCGTACACGGTGGTCAGCGCAGTGGGATCCAGCAGGTCGCGGTGGCCGAAGTAGACCACGATGGGCACCAGCATCAAAGCCAGCATCATCAGCATGCCCTGGAAGAAGTCCGTCCAGCACACAGCGGTGAAGCCGCCGAAGAAGGTGTACGCCACGATGATCAGCAGGAACACGAACATGGCCAGCTTGGGGGACACGTCCGGGAACAGGGTGGTGAACACGGAGGTGCCGGCCACCAGAGCGGAGGCCACATAAATGGTGTAGGCAAACAGGAAGATCAGCGCGCACACCAGCTGCAGGGAGCGGGAGTCCACCGCGAAGCGGTTGGTCAGGTACTGGGGCACGGTGATGGCATCGTCAGCAGCCTTGGAGAAGGTGCGCAGACGCTTGGCGCACAGGATCCAGTTGGCGGCGGTGCCCAGCGCCAGGCCGATGCCGATCCACATCTGGCCAAAGCCGAAGGCCAGAATGGAACCGGGCAGACCCATCAGCAGCCATGCGGACATATCGGAGGCCTGAGCCGACAGCGCTGTGACCCACGGGCCCATGGAGCGTCCGCCGAGGAAGAAGTCCTCGGAATTCTTGTTGGAGCCGTTAAAATAGAAGACCAGCGCTACTCCCAAGAGAATAATGAAGTAGCCCAAAAATACAATGATTTCCCAATTCATGATTTCTCCGTCCTTTGCGTAAGTTCAGTCTGCCTATTATTAAAACACACTAAAGCGTAGTATACAACAATCCTCACCGTTTGTAAATCGCCATTCCAAACTTTTTTGCTTTAATTTGACAGATGAGCGCCTTTTTCCCCGCTGTCCCTTGTCAATTGCCGCCGATTGTGGTATGCTATATCTAATAACACGAGAGGGAAGGTACATGCCATGGATGCCAGCTTCAAAACATGCATGTTCGGCGGGTTCGACCGTCAGGATGTGGTGGCGTTTATCGAGAAAACGGCGGAGGAGCACCGCGTGGAGACGGAGACGCTGCGCACGGAGAACGACCAGCTGCGCCGCGACCGGGACGCCGCTGTCGCCGAGAATGAGGCGCTGCGCTGCCTGACAGAGGAGGACGCCCGTCTGCAGGAGGACAACAACCGGCTCCAGCGCCGGGTGGAGGAGCTGCAGGCGAAGCTGGCGGAGGTACAGGCGGAGAACAACGCTTTGCGCGGGCCGGCGGGGGAGTACCAGTCCCTGAAGGAGCATATTGCCGACATCGAGATCAGCGCCCACCGCCGCACGGAGGAGTTCCGCGCCCGCGCCATGGAGCGGCTGGGACAGTGCATCGCCCAGCAGCGCCTGTGGTGCAGCCAGCGGCGCAGCACCTACCTGACGATGAACGCAGCCCTGTCCCAGCAGCTGCGCGCCGCGCAGGAGGAAGTGGACAACGCGGACTTCACCGCCTTTGACGACATGATCGGGGAGCTGCAGCGTCTGGAGGACGAGCTGAAGAAGCCCGACCCGCAGATATGAGGGAAAAAAAGAACCGCCCGCGGGCGGTTCTTTTTTGCGCACATAGCCGGCTGCGTTTATATTTCGCTCTTCATACAAAACAGGTGGATACCCAGCGCCGCGTTGAAGCCCGTAGCCGCAAACACGCTGAAGCGCTCGACCACGCCGAAATATGCGGCAGGGACGAGCTTCATCCCCATTGCACCCACAAGCATCATGGCCAATGCGACAGCGGCGCACACACCGTAGGAACGGCAGCTTTTGCTCTTGGCTCCTGCGACGATGATGATCACCAGCGATACGATGGACAGCAGCACGACAAGAGCAGTGACGGCCATGTGCATCACGTCCTGAAAGGTGCCCGCGTAGCCGCTGTCGCTCAGCGGGAACATCCGATATCCGACCGCTGATATCCACTCCATGACGGCGAACAGAAAAATGCCTGAACGGAGCAGCTTGGTTTTCCACCCTTGGATGCCGATGCAGACAACGGTCACGCAGACGACCTCGCACACATTGTAAAGGGCGCTGAGCTGATTCCACAGCGCCAGCGACGGCGCATTGGCGGCGCTCAGGTCGCTGACCGCCTGCGCCATCCAGTTGTATCCGGGATAGGCCAGCGGCGCGAACACCACCGCCGCCGTGTACGAAAGAAAGCTGACAACACCCAGCAGCCCCAACCTTTGCAGCAATGTTTTTTTCATGATTCTCCTCCTAAAAAGATGCAGTGCTGACCACAGAAATTGCGGTCAGCACTGCGTCTTTGCGTCTGGCTGATAAATGGCCTCGATTTGAAAATGCCGCGCGTGGATGATGCGCTCCTGTCCGCACTGCTTCATCATCACGCCTTGCTAACTAATGTTCGTTAGTCGCATTATAGACGCTTTTGGAGGAAAGTCAAGTAGTTGTTGGACGCCGGATGATCCATTCATCCAGAAAAAACGACCAATTCTAACGCCGTTCCAACGCGAAAATCGGAAAATTCAAGGAGTCGGACAAAAAAGGAAAGTCCAGCAAACCGCTTGGTTACTGGACTTTTTGGCGGAGAGTTAGGGATTCGAACCCTAGGTTCCTTTTGGGAACACGACATTTCGAGTCTTTTCAACCATTATGACTTTTGTGGTTTTTTCGTATCGCTTTCAGGCTGTTTTGTCCGCCCAAAACCATAGCTGTATCAAGGTATTTTGGCATTCACCCTTGAAAAAGCTTGATTTTTCAAGGGGTTCGAATGAAAGCTAAAAATGAGCCGATTTTGGCAGTTTTGTTAGAATTCGCGTTAGAAATGTTAGAACGATGTTAGAACAGCATAGCATACACAGGCGTCTTCCACCGAACAAATGACAGAGGTGTATGTTATGAAAATCAATGACATTGATTGGTCGAAAGTGCCGGATATTCTTGCTAAGGAACAGGTGCGCTTGCTTTGCCATTGCAGCAAACGAACAGCACTCTATTATCTGAAAAGCGGAAAGCTGCCGTGCATTTATTCGGGGAAGAAAACCCGGTGCTACAAAATCAGGAAAGAAGATCTGATGGCTTTCATAGAAGATCGGGAGAACCATCCCGAGTTCTACGCTGTACCGGAGGGATGGTACAAAGAAAGCGAAAGAACGGTTCGGCAACATTATTCGTCGGAAATTAAAATCGACGGCGAAGATTTGCATGAGTATTATCGGTTCCTCCTCAAAGAATACCCAGATGTTCTTGAAGTTAAAAAGGTCAGTGAGATCACCGGGTATGGTATTCCGGTAATTAACCGCTGGTGCAACAAAGGCAAGGTGAAGTATTTTTCCATCAGGGCGATGAATATGATCCCCAAGATATACCTGATTGATTTTTTCTGTTCAAACGCATTCAGGACGATACCCCGAAAGAGCGAGTGGCACATCAGCAGTCTGCAAAACTATCGACGCTGGAAGTACTTAGACAGCCTACAATCAAAATGAGGTAAGGACGAGCTATCCATATCGGGAGGCTCGTCCTTTTTTGTTTTAGCCATCAGCCCATTGGCTACGCAGGCAAAATTGTGCCCCAAAGTATCAAGTAGCGCATTCCAAAGTATCAATTTGATACTTTGGAATTTGTTCCAGAGAGACAGACAACCTATCGACATTTCTTATAGGTATTCCGCACCCGTCAAGGGTGCTTTTTTATTATCTCAGAATCAAGTGCGGACTCGCAAATCTGTGTTTTTCAAAAAAATCGAAAAAATTTTTTGGAGGGGGTTAATTTTTGCCCGTTTTCGTTGCCTACCAAGTGAGGGACAAAACAATCGCCCTCGTGAACCTTGAAAACCGAATACACATTCAACAGGTACATTCCTGATCGGGGGCGAAGGCCCCAGCCGGATGAAGGTGCGCCACGAACTTCCTGCCCACAGGGGTTATCACGGAAAGCAAGGTTGGTAGCGATTCCGAACCATTCTGAAATATCCGCTTGCTACGGATAAGGCGATGAAACGATTCAGGGACAATGATACTTCCCTATGGGGCTGGCGGAGTACCCGGCAGAGGTGAGATTCCTATGAGTTCGGTCAGCAGCCGAACGCCTGTTGACTTCCTTTTCTGCATTTTGGGTTCGAGGAAAAATGAAATGCAGCGACGAAAGCCCCAAAAGGTATTTTGAGGCTTTCGTGGATCAGAAATGATTCAAATAAAGAGAAAGGAGGAAAACCCCATGGAAAACTGTAAGGTGATCGCCATCACGAATCAGAAGGGCGGCGTCGGCAAGACGACAACCGCAGTCAATCTCGGCGTGGGACTTGCAAGCTCCGGGAAACGGGTTCTGTTGGTGGATGCTGATCCGCAGGGCAGCTTAACGGTGAGCCTCGGCATAAAGAACCCAGACGAGCTGGATGTATCGCTGTCTTCCCTTATGCAGTCGGTCATTGATGATGAGCCGCTTGCAGAGGGTGCAATTATCCGGCACCAGGAAGGTGTGGATTTGCTTCCCTCGAACATTGAGCTCTCCGGTATGGAAACGGGCCTGTTCAATGTCATGAGCCGCGAGTATGTTCTGAAGAACGCCATCGACGGCATGAGAAAAAGCTACGACTACATTCTGATTGACT
>OHBJ01003578.1_pt1 | contig 10196 bp, 9 predicted proteins | sample 1577241 | NCBI WGS metagenome assembly OHBJ01 (sample SAMEA3541594, study PRJEB24748) | human gut metagenome | biome: human gut; feature: human-associated habitat; material: faeces | place: China | collected 2012
GGTCAAGGGGGCGACCGCAAAGCCCCCTTGTCGCGCCCGCAGGCGCGATTCCCTTTGCAACAAATGGAACCAAGCAACAAAAGAAAAAAAGGATGCCGCTCATCCACTGACAAGCAGCACCCAAGGTTGCTTATACCTTTCTCACCGGATGCCGAATCACGGTTTTCCTTTTCTCCGCCGCTGTCTTCCGCGGGTCGGAAAGATAAATCTCGTGATGCAGCCGCTCCGCCGTGAAGTCATTTTCATACCCGTTTTCGCGCAGAAACGCATCCATCTGCGCCACCGACGCGGGTTCGTCGTCGTATGCGCCGATGTGCATCATCTGCACGCAAAGACCTTCGCGAATCGTGCGCAGTTCAGCGCGGGAGCAGTCCAGCTTCTTCTTTTCTGACGCCGTTTCCACCGCCCAGCGGAAATCCTCCGCCGTCACGAAATCCGGCACACGAATCACGGACAGCCAGCGGAAATCCGCCTTGCGCTCGTAGTCCATGCCTGATACGCCGTCCTGCTGCCAGAAGCCCAGGGTGCGGAAACCGGGATTGTAGCCGTTATCGGCCAGGGCCGGGACGGTGATGAACAGGCAGAGCAGGGCCATGATGACGGCGGAACGGACAGGCATGGGACCTCGCGAGACGGGGAAAGAGGTGGAGGCAGCCGCAAGCGGGGACAGGGCTGCTGTAGGTGTTGTGCCACAGGCATGGCTGGGATACAAGGGAAAGGCTTTCAGTCCAAATCCCTACCGAGGTGTACATGGAATTTTTGACATATCTGGTGGACTTCATCCTGCATATCGACGCCCATCTCTTCGAGCTGGTGGAACAGTACGGGATGTGGATCTATGCCATCCTGTTCATCATCGTCTTTTGCGAGACCGGCCTCGTGGTCACGCCCTTCCTGCCGGGGGATTCCCTGCTTTTTGCCTCCGGTGTCGTGGCCGGTGCCGGTCTCATGGGCTACGGCCATGTGCTGCTGGTGCTGCTGGCCGCCGGCGTCATGGGCGACGCGGTGAACTACTTCATCGGTCGTCATGTGGGCCCGGCCATCTTCCAGCGGGATTCCCGCTTCATCAAGAAGGAGCATCTGCTCAAGGCGCACCACTTTTACGAGAAGCACGGCGGCAAGGCCATCATCCTGGCCCGCTTCGTGCCCATCGTGCGTACCTTCGCCCCCTTCGTGGCCGGTATCGCTCTCATGTGCCCGCACCGCTTCTTCCTGTTCAACATCACGGGCTGCGTGCTCTGGGTGGGCGGTCTGGTCTCGGCCGGCTACTTCCTGGGCAATCTGGAATGGGTGCGCCAGAATTTCAGCATCATCGTCTACCTGATCATCATCATCTCTGTGCTGCCGGTGGCCATCGAAGTCCTGCGCGCCAAGCTGGGCAAGAAGCCGGAACAGGTGGAAGAGCTGAAGAACCCCTTTGAGAAGAAGGATTAAGGCGGTTTGACGGGGGAAGGGAGGGCCCTTTTGAAAAAGGTGCCTCCCTTCCCCCGGGCCCCCATCCCTCTCCGAAAACTTTTTTTCTGGTCCCTGACGGACAGGGCAGCACGGAAGGATGTGCCCGCGGCATCTGTCCCCCGGTGAAGCTGAAAACAGTCTGTCTGTTTTTCACGGTTGTCCGCTATCCCGTCGTCATACTGAAAAAAGCCCCGCGCAGTGCGGGGCTTTTTTTGTGGGCGGGTTTTGGGGAAGGAGGGGGTACTCTCCCCCGTGTGTCCCTATGCTAAAATCTCCAGACGTCCCTGATGCATGCGCGCCCGGCGGTTGATGCAGGACGGCGCGTCGCCTTCGAAGTGAGAGACGAAGACCAGCGAGATGCCGCGGGCGGCCAGCTGGTCCAGCAGATCCAGATACTGGCGGCGGGATTCTTCGTCCAGGGCGGAACAGGGTTCGTCCAGCAGCAGGATGTCCGGTTCGCCCATGAGGGCGCGGGCCAGGAACAGGCGGCGCAACTGGCCGGTGGAGAGCAGGCGGATGGAGCGTTCCGCCAGATGGCCCACGCCCAGCTCGCGCATGACGCGGCGAGCCTGTTCCTGTTCGGCCTTGCTGTAGTCGCGGTAGACGCCCACGGTGTTTTCCAGACCGGTGCAGACCAGTTCCAGCGCCGTTTTGTTTTAACACATTGATATGTTAAAAGTGCTCGTTTTTTCAACGAAAAACCAAAAGAAGTGTCGCATGGTGGTGAATTGTGGAGAAAAGTTACTATTTTTGTCTGTTAATATACCAGCTTGAATAAAAAAGAGGATATTATGCGTTTTACCGGAACAATCGAAGCAAAGGCCGACGCCAAAGGACGTGTGTTCTTTCCCGCTGTGTTCCGCCGTATTCTCGGCGAGAGCGCGGACGAAAGGCTTGTGCTTACGAAAGATGCCTTTCAGTCTTGCCTCGTGGTGTATCCGTGGAGCGTATGGAACAGCCAGATCGATGAGTTAAGCCGGAGGCTTAACCGCTGGAACGCTGCTCACCGAGCGCTGTTGCGGCAGTTCGTGTCGGATGTGGAGGTAATCTCGCTCGACGGAAACGGCCGTTTTCTTATTCCTAAGCGTTACGCCCAAATGGCGGGAATAACGCAGGAAGTAGTGTTTCTCGGCATGGATGATACCGTCGAGGTGTGGTCGAAGCAGGCGCTTGCTTCGCAGGCGTTGCCGGCCGACGATTTTGCAAGGCAACTCGAAAACGTAATGGCCGATAAGGAATGAACGGATTGGAAACGGTTTATCATGTGCCGGTAATGCTCGTGCCGAGCGTCGACGGACTGAATATCCGCAAGGGCGGCGTGTATGCCGACATGACGTTCGGCGGCGGAGGACATACGCGCGAAATATTGCGGCGAATGGACACCGGAGGCCGTTTGTTCGGCTTCGACCAGGACAGCGACGCTATAGCCAATGCTCCGGACGATGCGCGGTTTACTTTCGTGTACTCCAACTTCAGGCATATAGACAACTGGATGCACTATTACGGTGTGGAGAGATTAGACGGTGTTCTTGCCGATCTCGGAGTGTCGAGCCACCATTTCGACGCCGTGGAGAGAGGGTTTTCGTTCCGTCACGACGCCGTGCTCGACATGCGCATGAACCGTATGGCGCGTATTACTGCCGCCGAAGTGCTCAACCGCTACGACGAAGACCGCCTGGCCGGTGTGTTCCGCCTGTACGGAGAAATGAAAAACGCACGTCAGCTTGCCGCCGCGGTGGTAAGGCGCCGCAGCGCGCAACCGTTTGCGCGCATATCCGATTTCGTGGACGTTTTGCAGCCCTTCGTGGGGCGCGACCGCGAGAAGAAAGACCTGGCGCGGGCATTCCAGGCCCTGCGTATGGAAGTGAACGACGAAACAGGGGCATTGTGCCGTATGCTCGAGGGGGCGATTTCGCTGCTCGCGCCGGGCGGACGGCTCGTAGTGCTTACCTATCATTCCATAGAGGACAGGATAGTGAAAAACTACATACGCTCCGGAAACTCCCTCGGTAAAGTAGAACAGGATTTCTACGGCAACCGCCTCGTTCCGCTGAAAGCGGTGAACAATAAGGTGATAGTGCCCGATGATGACGAGATAGAGAAAAATCCGCGCAGCCGCAGTGCTAAACTGCGCATAGCCGAAAAAATATAACAGGCGGAAGTCTGTGTTTGCAAACACCTCCGAAACGAGAGAATGGAAGAACAACCTGAATACAACAGACAAGAGGAGACTGCTGACGAACGGCGGGCCTTGAAAAGCCTTCGCGAGCTTACGAGTGAGCGCGACGCTCCGCGCCGGCGCATAACCGTTGCGGGCATTCTCGGCGGCGACATACTGCAAGGCGAATGGGTGCGCCGCAATGTGGGGTTTATCATCCTGATTGTGGTGCTCGCATTGCTGTATGTGGGAAACGGATATGTGAGTCAGCAGGAAACGATAGAGATAGACAGACTGAAAAAAGAAATAGACAGCGTGAGGAACGTTGCTATCATACATTCGTGCGAACTGCTCGAACGCAGCCGCCAGAGCTACATAGAAGAATTTCTTAAGGAAAGAGGCGACAGTGCATTGCAGGTGTCTACCGTTCCTCCTTACATAATAAAAATCGATACAGCCGAATGAAGTTCCCCGTAAAAAAGATTATGCCGCGGTATAACGTGGTTGTGATTCTTCTCACGCTTCTCGGTGCGGGCATTATAGCCAAGACGGCTTATATAATGTTTGTGGAGCATGATTATTGGGTGGCTGTGAGCAAACGCTTCGTCGTGAAAAACATTCCGCTGCGCCCTGTGCGAGGCAATATATACTCGTGTGACGGCCAGCTGCTCGTATCGTCGCTGCCGGAATACTACCTATGCATGGAATATGTATGTACCGAGAAGGATTCTGCCCTACGCGCTAAAACGCAGCACTGGCGCGACTCCATGATAACGGTCAAAGCCGACAGCATTGGCGAAGGGCTGCACAAACTCTTTCCGGAAGTTAGCGCAAAAACCTTTAAGGACAGGCTTATTGACGGACAAAAGAAAAAAAGCCGCTATTGGCGGCTATATAACAAACGGGTGTCGTATGTACAGTTCCAGGAAATAAAGAAACTTCCGCTTTTCAGGGAGTCGAACAACAAAAGCGGCTTTTTTGGAGACCGTGTCTATAAACGCACAAAACCTTTCGGCTCGCTTGCAGGACGTACGCTCGGCGATGTGGACGGGAGCTCCGATACGGCGCGTTACGGGTTGGAACTCGGTTTCGATAGTGTGTTGCGCGGAAAGCCAGGCGTTTCGCACCGACAAAAGGTGCTCGACAAATATCTCAAAATCATAGACTGTCCGCAGGAGAACGGATATGACATTATTTCGACCATAGATGTGGAAATGCAGGACATAGCCGAAAAAGCTCTTGTGGATCAGCTGAAAGAAATAGACGCGCCTAAAGGATTGGCTATTCTTATGGAAGTCGGAACCGGCGACGTGAAAGCAATCGTAAACATGACGCGCGGCAGCGACGGTCTGTTCCGCGAGACGCGCAACTATGCAGTGAGCAATCTGCTCGAGCCCGGCTCGGTGTTCAAGACAGCTTCGTTTATGGTGGCTATGGATGACGGATATCTGCACATGAACGATATGGTAGACACTGGAAGCGGCGTGAAAAACATGCACGGGCGTAACATGAAAGACAGCAATTGGCGTTCTATGGGCGGCTACGGTGTTATTTCGGCATCGGAATGCATACAGAAGTCATCGAATGTGGGAGTAAGCTATTTTATCGACAAATTCTATTATAACAATCCCGAAAAGTTTGTCGACGGACTTTACAGGATAGGTCTGGCCGAAGATTTGAAGCTTTCGATACCCGGATATGCTTGTCCGAGAATACGCCGTCCCAATAAGGACCGTTCCAACTGGTCGAAAACCGCTCTTGCATGGATGAGTATAGGATACGAAACGCAGGTACCGCCTATAAGTACGCTCGCATTTTACAACGGAATAGCCAACGGCGGAAAGATGTTGCGTCCGCGTTTCGTAAGGTCGCTTATGAAAAACGGAGAAGTGGCGCGCGAATATCCGGTAGAGGTTGTGCGTGAGCGCATGTGCTCGCCGCAAACTCTTAAAGACATACAAACTTGTCTCGAACTTGTTGTTTCGAAAGGAACGGGCAAGAAAGTGAGAACTCCGAACTTTCTGATAGCCGGCAAAACCGGTACGGCGCAGATATGGACAAAGGCAGGCCGCACGTCGGAGTATCTCGTAAGTTTTGTGGGATACTTTCCGGCAGACAATCCCAAGTACAGCTGCATTGTGTGCATACAGAAAAATCCTCCCGCTGCGGGCGGAACGAGTTGCGGCCCTGTTTTCCGCCGCATAGCCGAGACCGTAATGGCCAAGACCATGCGTCCTTCTTTTGCCGACGTGCGCGATACGACAAATCATATCTGGCCTTATGTCAAGAGCGGAGACATGCATGCAACTAAGAGAGTTCTTACGGATTTGCGTGTTCCTTATCGTTACAAAGGTGCGGAAGATGCCTGGATTAAGGCAGAGACGCACGAATCAGGGTTAGTGCTCGAGGGAAATTCGACGGACAGGAATCTTATGCCCGACGTTATCGGAATGGGTGTACGCGACGCATTGTTTCTGCTTGAGAACAAAGGACTGCGGGTAAGCGTTTCGGGAGTAGGAAAGGTGGTGAGCCAAAGCATTCCCGCAGGAACACCGTTGAAAAGCAGGCAGAAGGTAGCGATACATCTTGAAATAGGAAAAAATAATACGGAAACAAAGCCGAATGTGCCCGTTGCGCCTCTTCCTGCAGAGCAAGGCACTACTCACGACAGCCTGAAAAAAGTTCCTGTTGCTGGGACTAACGATAACGTCAGGCGCGGTGGCTCGAAAATAAAAACACAATAAAAATATACGACGATGAAGCTGAAAGATGTTTTGCGGAAAGTGAGGCTTTTGGAAGTCATAGGTGATTTGGATACCGACATTACCGATGTGCAGATAGATTCGCGCAAGGTTACGGAAGGTTCTTTGTTCATTGCAGAGCGGGGAACCCAGTCGGACGGGCACGCGTTCATTCCTGCGGCTGTGAAAAACGGCGCGTTGGCGGTAGTGTGCGAGGAAATACCTGAGGAGCGCGATTCTTCAACGGTTTTCATTCGTGTGAAAAGCACCGAGGCGGCGGCCGGACCTATTGCCACGCAATTTTACGGCGACCCGTCGCGCAGACTGAAGCTCGTGGGCGTTACCGGAACTAACGGAAAAACGACCATTGCCACATTATTATATAATATGTTCCGCGAGTTCGGCTATAAGTGCGGATTGTGTTCCACGGTGTGCAATTATATCGACGACGAGGCTGTGCCTACCGACCATACCACGCCCGACCCGATTACGCTCAACCGTCTTCTCGGCCGAATGGCCGATTGCGGTTGCGAGTATGCCTTTATGGAAGTGAGCTCACACAGCGTGGCGCAGAAAAGAATAGGAGGATTATTGTTCGCAGGAGGAATTTTCACGAATCTTACGCGCGATCATCTCGACTATCACAAGACATTCGAAAATTACCGCGACGCCAAAAAAGCGTTCTTCGACAGTTTGCCCAAAACGGCCTTTGCCGTTACCAATGCCGACGACAAGAACGGAATGATAATGACGCAGAACACGGTCGCAACAGTGAAAACTTATTCCACCCGCTCTATGGCCGATTTCAGGGTTAAGATACTTGAAATGTCGTTCGAGGGAATGCTTCTCGATATCGACAGCCGCGAAGTCAGCGTGTCGTTCGTAGGAAAATTCAACGTTTCGAATTTACTTGCCGTTTATGGCGCGGCCCGTATGCTGGGGCGCGAACAGACCGAGATTCTTACTGCGCTGAGTACGTTGCACAGCGTGGCGGGCAGGTTCGAGACTTTGCGCTCTCCTTCGGGATATACCGTCATCGTAGACTATGCGCACACGCCCGACGCGCTTGTGAATGTTCTGAGTGCCATACATGAAGTTCTCAAAGAAAGTCGCAGCCTTGACAGTAAAGTCATTACCGTTTGCGGCGCGGGAGGTAACCGTGACAAAGGCAAACGGCCGCTCATGGCCTGCGAAGCTGCAAACAGAAGCGACCGTGTTGTCATTACGAGCGACAATCCCCGTTTCGAGGAGCCGCAGGCAATAATCGACGACATGACAGCCGGTCTGTCAGCAGCCCAACGTAGTAAGGTCATAACCATAGCAGACCGCCGTGAGGCCATAAAAGCGGCCTGCATGATAGCTCAAAAAGGCGATGTGTAGCTGGAATCCGCCAGAGAAGTCGTCGTGTCCTCTCCTGAGGCATGGGCATGTATCCGGGCAAGCTCCTGCGACTGCTCCAGCCGGGCAAGACGTTCACCAAGATCAGCATTTTTTTGCCACAACAACCTGTTTTCCCTGTTCAGATCCCGGCGCTCCGCTTCCAGCTGCTCCAGACGCTCCTGCAACCAGAGGCAATGGGCCCGCAAGGCGTCATTCTCTGTCTTGCAGTCCTGACCGGGCGCCATCTGACAGACCAATTCTCCGGTCGTCGGAATTTTGTCCTCACGGGGATTCCCCGGCCTGTTCTTCTGCCGATCCTCCTCTCCCGTGCCGTCCGGGGCATGCATGCTCCCCACCCCGGACATCAGCCAGGAAACATTGATCTTACATTTATTACAAATAGTTAAGACAACATCGGCATTGGGACAATTTTCCCCACGTTCATAACCGCCGAGAGCGCCCTTGCTGATGCCCAGCAGGCCGGCAAAAGCCTCCTGGGACATTCTGCCCCGCACATGACGGATGCGTTCTCCAAGTTTCTGCATATGTTTTCATCCTTGACCCACCCCAAAGAAGAACAATAAATCAGCTATAAACAAAAAATTAGATATAGACGTACATTTTTTATTTACTCAGTCTGAAAACTGTCCTAACAAAAGAGCGTGGGCGCTATTTTGTTCCATTCCCCATCATCATCAGGAACATCATAGCCGCCCACATTTGCGAACGCAATGCTGTTATGGGCAACACATCTGCAATATATTGCATTCATTGTCATTAGTTGCAGTATTTATCTGTCTCGCGCCCTGACAGCCTGCCTGTACATCTGACGCCCTTTGTTGGCTGGACGTCGCAAATTCGGGAGAAATCTGTATGCAACTGACCAAGGGAGCTATCGGGAACCTCATCAACCGCTACAAAGCGGTGCTGAAAAAATGCCATCTGCTCAACGTCTTCGGCTCGCTGGCCGTGGCCAGCATGCTGATCATGGGCGGCGCGGGGGGCGCGGTAGCTGCGGCAGGGGATGTGGCGCTGGGAGGCGGGACCCACGAGTCAGCTCAGGATGCCGACCATCTTATGGGCGGCACCCTTTACAAGGGGGATGTCAGCACTCCTGAAGCGAGCACTCCGGGTAACATCTCCCTCACCATCAAGGGCGGGGCCATCGAGGAGATCATCGGCGGCAGCTATGTGGCCGGTGACAATACCAGCATCAAAAGCGTCGTGCACGCCAACATCAGCACTATCATCGAAAGCGGCTCTTCCGCCGAGTTCGTGGTGGGCGGCAGCAAGATCGCCAATGACGCGGACGCCACCCTGACCACCGGCAAAACCGCCCTGACCATCAATGGGGGCAACTTCGGTCAGGAAGGCAAAGGCGCTGGCTACGAGCTGGTCATAGGCGGCAACTACGTCAAGACCGGCACGGATACCCAAAACACGGCGACCTCGGAAGGCGCCAGCGTCGTCATCAATGGCGGCACCTTCCACGCCTCCGTAGTGGGCGGCAGCGTTGCCCACAGATACGCTGGGAACAATACGCTCACGGTCACGGACAACGGTTCCACCTCTGTTGCCATCAACGGCGGCACCTTCGCCCCTTCCCAAAGCAGCACTGCCGAGAGTAATGGCGGCATCAACCTGTCGCCTGCCGTCATCGGCGGCGGTCTGGCCTATGGCGGGAGCAGCTCTGTGCTGGGTTCCCGTGACAATCCCGTCACCAGCAATGTGACCATCAGCGGTGGCGGCATCACCGGCAAGGTCGTGGCCGGCAGCGCAGCGGTGAACGGCAGTACGGCCATGATCCACGGCAACAGCCAGCTCAACGTCAGCGGCGGCACGTTCGCCGGCGACCTTATCGGCGGCGGATTCGCGGAACACGCTTTCACTCCTGATAAAGGCTACAGCCTGAACATCACCGGGGATACGGGCGTGAGTATGAGCGGCGGCACGCTTGACGGCGAGATCATCGGCGGCAGTTACATCAGCGCCGGTGGTACGGGCAAGGTCGCCAACAGCTCCGTGGTCATCAGCGGCGGCCGGCAGGAAGTACAAACTACCACAAAGGCCCAGTACGTCATTGGCGGCAACAAGGCCATGGCGTTCAGCGGAAGCACGACGACGGCGCTGGTGGAAGGCACCTCCTCCGTCAGCATCAGCGGTAAAGATACGCTTATCACTGGCGGAGCCGTGATCGGCGGCGGCATGGCCCAGGCCGCGGATAGCGGTCAGGCCGTATCGACTGTCAAAAACAGCCGCGTCTCCGTGGAAGACGGCAGTCTGGCCGGTATCATCGGCGGAGGTCTAGCCGAGACCTCCGGCATCGCGGACGGCGGTTCAGCCACATCCGAAGTAACGGGCACGTCGTCCGTAGCCGTCAGCGGTGGTACCATCACCGGCCATGTGGCACCTACTGCGACGTTTCCTACGAGGAAGGCGGCAGTCTGTACTGCTACCTCTGT
>OHBJ01003582.1_pt1 | contig 10185 bp, 10 predicted proteins | sample 1577241 | NCBI WGS metagenome assembly OHBJ01 (sample SAMEA3541594, study PRJEB24748) | human gut metagenome | biome: human gut; feature: human-associated habitat; material: faeces | place: China | collected 2012
GTTTTCTGAGAGCGGTTCCATTTTATTGTTTTTTACGTTGAAAATATAATAATTGGCAGTAAACGAACGACGATAAATCGGTTTGGTATCAGTCTGTATTAGAATCAGTTTCTCATCGGGTGACATGATATAGTCATCAAATGACTTGATGCTACAGTCACGGGCCGTATTTACATCGAAGATGGTACCTGTTTCTTTGCCGGTCTTGAAAGAATACTGCATGATTTTTTTGCCATCAGTACTCATTTGGGTGTAATGTTCTCCATCCAACATCGGTTTGATACCTCTGATTCCTTCGGCACGATACGTTCTGTTTGCTACGTCTTGCAAGCTTACTTGTTGGGCTCCGACTGTCAGCAGGCAGAAGAATAAAATAATAAATATGCTTAATTTTCTCATAATAGATAAATTCTTTAAATGATAATCAAAGACAAAGGTAAAACTTTTGTTTGAAAATACGTATCTTTGTCCCGCAAAATAAGTTCATGAACAGAGAGATGCTTTATAACGACTTATCCGGCTTTTTAGCCATGCACTTTCCTTGCAAAGTGCAGAAGATTTCTATTAATGCCGGATTTACTTGTCCTAACCGTGACGGCTCGGTAGGATACGGAGGTTGCACTTATTGTAATAATCAAACATTTAATCCGGCCTATTGCCATACGGGAAAGTCTGTTACTCAGCAGTTGGAAGAAGGAAAGCGGTTCTTTGTACGTAAATACCCGGAAATGAAATATCTGGCCTATTTTCAGGCTTATACCAATACGTATGGGGAACTGGAAGAGTTGAAAAGAAAATACGAAGAGGCGCTGATGGTAGAGGATGTGGTAGGGCTGGTGATAGGGACTCGTCCGGACTGTATGCCGATATCATTACTGGATTATTTGGAAGAGCTTGGTAAACACATTTTTGTATTAGTGGAGTATGGCATTGAAAGTACGGATGATGAAACGTTGCGCAGGATAAACCGGGGACATACTTTTGCCGTTTCTGCAGAGGCTGTTCGGAAGACTGCAGAGAGAGGGATTTTGGTAGGAGGGCATATAATCCTTGGTTTGCCCGGAGAAAAAAGAGAAATGTTAATCGGACAGGCCGGAGTACTTTCACAATTACCTCTGACTACTTTAAAGCTGCATCAGTTACAACTTATTAAAGGTACGCGTATGGCGAGTGAATATGTGAAAGATCCTGAAGCTTTCCATCTTTATACAGCTGATGAATATGTTGATTTAGTCATTGATTATATAGAACATCTTCGTCCGGACATCGTACTGGAGCGTTTTGTTTCCCAATCACCCAAAGAATTGTTGATAGCTCCTGATTGGGGATTGAAAAATTATGAATTTACGAATAAGGTGAAAAAGCGGATGAGAGAAAAAGATGCCTGGCAAGGCAAATACTATAAATATTAAAAGAAGGAAACAGATATGGAAATCAAAGGAAAAGTACATTATGTGGGAGTGAATGACCGTAACAAGGCTTTGTTTGAGAACTTGTGGCCGTTACCTTACGGTGTGTCTTATAACTCTTATTTGATTGACGACGAGATGGTCGCCTTGGTGGATACAGTAGATGTATGCTATTTTGAGGTTTATTTAAAGAAAATTCGTAGTATTATCGGTGATAAACCTATCAATTATTTGATTATAAATCATATGGAACCAGACCATTCCGGTTCTATTAGTTTGATCAAGCAATATTATCCTAACATTGTGATTGTCGGTAATAAGAAGACTTTCGAAATGATTGAAGGATTTTATGGTGTAGGCGGTGAGCGTTATGTAGTGGGTGAAGGAGATTTTTTAGCTTTGGGACACCACAGACTGCGTTTTTCATTGATTCCAATGGTTCACTGGCCCGAAACGATGGTTACTTTTGATGAAACGGAAGGTATTTTGTTTTCCGGTGACGCTTTCGGTTGTTTTGGTGCATTGAATGGTGGTGTGGTTGATACAAATATTAATACAGATATTTATTGGAATGAAATGGTGCGCTATTATTCTAATATTGTAGGCAAATATGGTGCGCCGGTACAGAAGGCCTTACAGAAATTGCAAAACTTGAAAATAACGACTGTTTGTTCTACTCATGGTCCGGTATGGACGGAAGAAATTCCTCGCGTGGTACGTATTTATGACCGTTTGAGTCGTTATGAGGCTGAAGAAGGGGTTGTAATAGCTTATGGCTCGATGTATGGTAATACAGAAGAAGTGGCAGAAGTTATTGCAGAAGAACTGAGCAAGCAGGGAATTCGTAATATCGTGATGCATAATGTTTCTCATACCAGTCATTCTTTTATTATTGCGGATGTATTCAAATATAAAGGACTGATTGTGGGATGCCCCACTTATAATACTCAGATGTATCCGGAAATGGAAGCTCTGCTGAGCAAGCTGGCTTCTCGCGAGATAAAGGGACGTTATCTGGGATATTTTGGCTCATTTACATGGGCTAGCGCTGCTGTGAAGAAAATTGCAGAGTTTAATGATAAGTTGAAATTTGAGCCTGTCGGAAATCCTGTAGAAATGAAACATAGCATGAAGGCCGAAACTAACACTCAGGCAAAGGAGTTGGCTAAGGCTATGGCTGATCGTTTGAAAGCGGATAGAAAATAAATCTTGTGATAGAACATAAATGACGCAAATGACACATGATTGGTAAGATCAAGCTTGTGACAATTGCGTCATTCGTGTTCTAAAAATTTCTGACGTTAGGCTTGATGTACAGTAAGCTGCGGGAATGGGAAGTTAATTCCTTCTTTATTAAAAGTAGTATAAACAGTCTGATTCATACTGAAAAATACGTTCCAATAATCCGAACTATTCACCCATACGCGGATTTTTATATTTACACTGCTGGCAGCAAGTTCTCCTAATTCAATAAAAGGGGGCGGACTGGTAAGAATACGTTTATCATTGGCAATGATTTCGCGCAATACTTTTTCTACTTTATTATAGTCTTCTCCGTAGTCCACGCCAAAATTCCATTCTATACGGCGGGTGTCCAGTTTACTGTAATTTGTAATGACCCCACTACTCATGGCTCCATTAGGTACATATATCATCTTGTTGTCTGCAGTGATAAGAATAGTATGAAAAATCTGTATTTCTTTTACTGTTCCCGAGGCACCGGTAGAAGCTTCGATAAAGTCCCCCACTTTATAAGGCCTGAACAATAAGATAATCAGTCCTCCGGCAAAATTTTGTAAGTTACCAGACAGTGCCATACCGATGGCAACACCGGCAGAAGCGAGAAGTGCGGCGAATCCTGTCAGTTCGATACCTAATTTCCCTATCACAGCAAGAATCAGCATGATGAGCAGTAAGATATTCACCATACTCTTTAGGAATGACTGGATACTCGGGTCCACTTTTCTTTTTTCCAAAATACGTGCAAAAAGTCTGTTCAGCCAATTTATGAGGAACTTTCCGATTATAAAAATAATAAGTGCTCCTAATACTCTTTCTCCTAATTGAATGCCGGAGTCGATCAGTTTCTCTAATGCATTGGTTAATTGAATACTTGTTTCAGATGCTAATAACATGATAAATTTACTTTAATTTGACATTTCTAATATATAAAACAATTCAGATTAAAAATCGTTCAGAATACCTTTGCCTTGGCGTACAATTTCTGCTTCTCCGCTTGTACAGTTCACAATGGTAGAAGGTTCTATGTTTCCGATACCTCCGTCAATAATTAGTTCTACCTCTTTCCCGAATTTTTCTTCTATTAGTTCTGGAGTGGTAATATATTCTATGTCTTCACCATCTTTCAGAGGCAACGTGGTGGTCATGATCGGTGCTTTTAGTATATGGCATATTTCTCTGATGATGTTGTTGTCAGGTACGCGTATACCTACTTCTTTACGGTTCTTGAATATTTTGGGCAGACGGTTTCCCGTATTCAGGATAAAAGTAAACGGTCCGGGAAGATTTCGTTTCATTAGCTTGAATGTGCTGTTATCTACTTTGGCATATTCGCTGATATTGCTTAAGTCGTAACAGATAATGGATAAATTGTTTTTACGTGGATCAATGTTTTTCAGTTTGCAGATACGTTCTATTGCACGTTCTTTCAGGCCATGACATCCTATGGCATACATCGTATCGGTAGGGTAAATAATTAACCCGCCCTCTTCCAATATCCGGATTACTTCTTCCAGATCTTTGGGATTATTATTCTTATTATAAAGTCTTAAAAGCATGTTATTTTAATTTTTAGAATTTTTTTCACGCAAGCGTTCCGCAATAGCCCATTGTAGGGTGGCTTCCTCTTCTTTTCCTACTTTCATCAATACGTCTCCGAAATATTCATGGGCCTTTGGATGTTCCGGTTTTAAAGAAACAGCCCGGTCAAAATCTCCCAAAGCTCCTTCTATATTATCTAGTGCTAGTCTGTTTTTTCCTCGATTATAAATAGCTTTGAATAAAGCGGGACTAAGGCGTACTGCTTCATTCAGACAAACTTCGGCTTCGTAATATTCCTTGTCATTATGTAATGTGATACCTTTACGCACCCAAGCGTCCGTATAAGAAGGATTCAATTCAATCGCTTTGTCATAATTGGCAATAGCAGCACGTGAATCATGTGCTTGGATAATACATTCATTTCCCATTAAATAATATTCGCGGGCATATTTTTCAAGATTTTTACGTTGTACATGGAATTGGTCTTTTAGCCGTTTGTTTTCGACCTTCAAATTGTTGATGATTCCCAGTTTCTTACGTATAAATCTTTTAATCAAAGGTTTTTCGATGTCATAACGTGAATGGATGGCAAGAAAGAATTGTTCTAGAAATCTTTCAAAATCACCTTTGTCGAAGTGTTGTACTGCTTCTACATATTGTACATCAGCTTGTGCCTGCTTCAATGCTTTTTCAATGGACTGGCGGTTGTTGAATCGTTGAGAGAACTTTACTATTTCCGGACGGACAAAGATATCTCCACGTGTAATTTGCTTTTTTAGTTGGATGCCGTTTAGTGAAGTACAGCGGCTCAATGCTACGTAGGCTTGTCCACCGGCAAACACCCCTCCTGTAAAATCAATAACGACCCTGCTGAAAGTCAATCCTTGGCTTTTGTGTATAGTGATGGCCCATGCCAAACGGATAGGATATTGTATAAATACTCCTAACTCTTCTTCTTCTATTTTTTTTTCTAGTTCATTGTACCTATATCGTATATTGCGCCAACTGTCTTTTTTAACGTCAAATTCCTGCCCGTCTTCTGTGATAACATATAATGTATCCTCTTCGTCTATACCTGAAATGGTGCCAATCGTACCGTTCACCCAACGGCGGTCGTAATCGTTTTTTATAAAAATAATTTGTGCTCCTGGTTTTACTTCCAGTTCCATTTGGGTGGGAAGGCTGCTTTCTGGAAACTCTCCATGTATCTCACCGGTCAGAATCGTTGATTCTCCAGGCAGTTCAGATAATTTCTTTTCATTGATAAAGTCTACGGTATCTCTCCGGGTAGCAAGTGTGATATACATATCACTTTCATTTTCTTCTATTTGAGTGTTGTAACGGGTGTTTAGTAGTTGTAAGTCAGCTGCTCCGGCAGTATTGGTCCGGATATGATCCAATACATTAACAAAAACTTTGTCCGACTGGCGGTATACTTTTGTCAGTTCTATGGATACCAACTCCATTTCCTGAAAGACTCGTGCCGAAAAGAAATAAGGGGTGGGATAGAAGCGGTTGATTATCTCACGTTCGTCATTTTTAATGACTGGTTCAAGCTGAAAAATATCTCCTACCAGCAAAATTTGTTTGCCTCCGAATGGTTCACGCATATTTTGTGAATATACCCGCAATATTTTGTCTATAAAGTCAATAATGTCTGCCCGAACCATGGAAATTTCATCGATGATCACTAATTCTATTTCTTTTATCAGTTTGCGATGGGCGGAAGTATATCTTAGAAAGCTATGTAACTTTCCATCTTTCAAACTGAATTTAGGATCATCCGGCAAAAGTGGATAGAATGGTAATTTAAAAAAACTATGCAGTGTGCTTCCACCGGCATTGATAGCTGCGATACCTGTGGGAGCCAGTACTATATGTTTCTTTTTGGTTACTTCGCAGACATATTTTAGAAAAGTAGATTTACCTGTACCCGCCTTTCCAGTGAGGAATACTGACTGACGTGTATATTGGATAAGATTCAAGGCATCTTGAAACTCTTTATTATGGGTATCTACTTGCATTTGTCCATACGTTTAAAAATGAATGAACAAAGATAGTGGAAATCCCGTAAAAGGGCATAAAAAAGACGGTTAAATAACCGTCCTTTTTTATAGTCCTACAGGGTGTTGCTCTGTATTGGTTCTAATTTACTTTGTTTCGTTCAACATAACGTAACCCCAAATCATAGGATCAGCGTTAGCGATTTTGTGAAAAATGTTTTTTACCTTTTTCATAATGTTATCCTTTCTTTTTTAATTAATACCTAAAAACACTCATAAATAGCAGGCATACCTCCCGGTTAGCCTTCTTTAAACAATCTTTCTTTTTACCTTAGTAGCTACTAAAAAATATCTTTTTATGTTTTACAACACAAAGATAAAGCTTTTGTTCGTTATAATATGTATTTTGCAGCATATTTTTAATCAATATCCCAATTTTATTGATTTAGGTCAACAAAGTAGGAGCTTCTTGTTGCATTTTGGTGAATATTTTGTTCGTTTCTGCCGTATAACATATAAATCAGTTTGCTTACCTCAAGAAATATTGTTTGATTTGTGATATCATAATAATATCAAAATAAATCATTATGGAAACAAAAGAAATGTCTTACAATGAGCTGGTAATCAATGGATTTATGGCTTTGTTCTTTAACTTGGTTATGTTGCCTGCACTAGTATTCCTGAACTTTTTGATTTTTGGACAACGACCTTGGTTATCTATTCCTGTTTTATTTGTGCTGGTATTGTTGTTTGTGCTGATGCTTCCGGGATATTTTTCTCAAGAACCTAATGAGGCACGTGTAATGGTGTTTTTCGGTGAATATAAAGGCACTTTTAAAAACACAGGCTTCTTTTGGGTAAACCCTTTCATGAACAAGAAAAAGTTGTCTCTTCGCGCCCGTAATCTGGATGTGGAGCCGATAAAGGTGAATGATAAGATTGGTAATCCTATTCTGATAGGGCTGGTTTTGGTTTGGAAATTGAAAGATACCTATAAGGCGATGTTTGAGATTGATGCGCAGACGATGGCGGACAGTAAAGGGACTGGGACGGCAAGTGTTAGCGTGGCAGGGCGTATGAATGCTTTTGAAGATTTTGTACGTGTGCAGAGTGATGCGGCTCTTCGCCAGGTGGCCGGACAGTATGCTTACGATGACAATGAGCATGATACTAATGAACTGACCTTGCGTGGCGGAGGTGAAGAAATTAATGACCAGCTGGAACGTCAGCTTAATGAGCGTCTGGCTATGGCCGGTATGGAAATAGTAGAGGCCAGAATCAATTATTTGGCTTATGCCCCAGAGATTGCAGCGGTGATGCTTCGTCGTCAGCAGGCAAGTGCTATTATTACCGCGCGCGAAAAAATAGTGGAAGGGGCTGTTTCTATGGTTAAGATGGCTTTGGATAAATTAGCCGAGGATGGAATTGTAGAACTGGATGAAGAAAAGAAAGCCGCTATGGTCAGTAATTTGTTGGTAGTGCTTTGTGCGGACGAGCCAGCACAGCCGGTAATTAATTCCGGAACGTTGAATCATTAATGTAGGAAATGGCAAAGAAAGAGATGATAAAAAGCTTTGTGCTCAGAGTGGACGCAGAAACTATGGAAGCTATCGAGAAATGGGCGGCAGATGAATTCCGTTCTACGAATGGACAGCTTCAATGGATTATAGCGGAAGCTTTGCGCAAGAGTGGCAGAATGAAGAAAAAGAAGCTCGCAGGCGATAGCGAAGGCTCCTGGAAGACGCGCCTCGAGCAGGCGGGCCTCTCGGTCACGCCAATCCTCGAGGGGCTCGGCGAGTCGCCGATCTTCCGCCAGATCTATATCGCGAAGGCGCGAAAGGCATTGGGCGAATCCTGATGCGCCCTGCCGCCCGCTTATCCTCATAGAATGATAAAAAGCTCTCATCCATAGCAGCTGCCCCGCGGCTTCATCTGGATGAGAGCTTTTTTCGCTGGTTGACAGTGGGGAGGGGAGAGGCTACCATGAAGGAGAGCCCGCAAGGTGCGGGTAATGTATCGATTTTCTTTCAGAAAGGATTGGTTACCATGTTAGGAGGATATTTGCGATGAAGAACGGGACTTTTTTTGGTATTGGCGTCGGGCCTGGTGATCCAGAGCTCCTGACCGTCAAGGCCATCCACGCCATACAGCGGGCGGATGTGCTGATTGCGCCGAAGACCGAGAAGAAGGACGGCAGCGTCGCCCTGTCGATTGCAAGGCCGTACCTCAAGCCGGATGTCAAGATCGTCTATCAGGTCTTTCCGATGGTCCGCGATTTCGCGGAGGACCCGTCGGCCTGGCAGGAGAACAAGCGAGAGATCCTCGCCCTCTTGCGAGTGGGCAAGAACGTCGCGTTCCTGACGCTCGGCGACCCGATGTTCTTCAGCACGTACATCTACGTCTACCGATTGCTCCAGCACGAGGATGTCACGATCGAGACCATCCCCGGCGTGCCGGCGTTTGCCGCGATTGCGAGCGCGAGCGGGCATCCGATCGTCGAGGGCGATGACATCCTCACGATCATCCCGGCGACTGCCCGACCAGAAAAAATCCAGCAGGCCATGCAGGCCTCCGACAATGTTGTCCTGATGAAAGTCTACAAGAACTTCCCGGCCATCGTGGAGCAGCTCAAGGAGAACGATATGCTGCGACGCGCCGTGCTCGTGAGCCGCGCAGGCCTCGACGGCGAGTGCGTCATCGAGGACCTCGAGGCGCAGAAGGGCAGGAAGCTCAACTATTTATCCACCATCTTGACGCGCAGGGAGACTGCGAATCAAGATGGCGCAGAGGAGCGGAAGGAGTGCGACAAGCGATGAAACGGATTCTATGCGCGCTCCTGAGTCTCTTGGCGCTCGCCGTGCTCGCGGGCTGCGGCGGGCCACAGCAGGCAGCGCCTTCTTCTAGTGCAGCGCCGTTTGCCGTGATCCATGATGCCATGGGCCGCGATGTCGAGCTCGCGAAGAAGCCGGAGCGCATTGTCGTGACGTCGGCGTCCTTCCTCGAGCCGCTGCATGAAGTCGGCGGCGATGTCGTCGGCCGACCCGACTCGAAGACGAAGATGCCCGACTACGCGAAGGACAAGGCGAGTGTCGGCAAGGTCTACCAGATCGATGTTGAGAAGGTCCTCGCCTGTGAGCCGGACCTCGTCATCCTCAACAAGGGCATGAACGAGAAGCTCGTCGGTACCTTGGAGCAGAACGGCATCAAGACGCTCGTGCTCGACATGAAGAGCTACGATGATGTCAAGGAGGAGGTCCGCGCGCTTGCCGAAGTCACGGGCGAGCGCGAGAAAGGCGAGGCCTTGATCGCCTCGATGGACGAAAAAATCGCGGACGTCCGCACGAAGATTCCCGCAGAGCCGCGCCGCGTCTCCATCATCCACAGCACGAATCAGGGCCTGACGGTGCAGCTCGACGGCAGCATCGCGGGCTGCACGGCAAATCTGCTCGGCTGGCAGAACGTCGCCTCGGGCACGGCACCGCTCGAGAAGAACCCCGATGCCGCGCCCTACAGCCTCGAGACACTCGTCGAGCAAAATCCTGAGGCCATCTTCATCACGAGCATGGGGGACATGGCCGAGGCAAAGGCCGGCATGGACCGCCTCATGCAGGAGAATCCGGCCTGGCAGACCATCACGGCCGTCAAAGAGGGCCGTGTCTACTACCTGCCGCAGGACCTCTTCCTGCTGAGCCCGGGCCTCCACTATCCTGAGGCAGCAGAGACCATGGCGAAGTGCCTCTACCCGGAGGCGTTCGCGAAATGATGGGCGCCAATCCGGGACGCGGGCGCATCGCCCTCGTGCTGCTGCTCTTCCTCATGCTGGCACTCGTGGGCGGCATCGTCAGCATGATGATGGGGTCGGTTGAGATCCCGCTGCAGGAGATCCTCGGCGCCCTCGCGGGGGCGGGCGGCACACACGCGCAGATCCTCTGGAACATGTTTATCGAATTGAATCTGATAGAGAACTTTTTGTTAGTAAGCTTTGGACAAAG
>OHBJ01003583.1_pt1 | contig 10183 bp, 5 predicted proteins | sample 1577241 | NCBI WGS metagenome assembly OHBJ01 (sample SAMEA3541594, study PRJEB24748) | human gut metagenome | biome: human gut; feature: human-associated habitat; material: faeces | place: China | collected 2012
CAGCGAATCAGTGACAACACCTTGCACTATGTATTGCGCTTTCAAAGGAACAACAATTATCTGCATCAGCAGAAACAGCCTTATAAACAACCTCATACCTAACCTATCTATCATTCAGTGCGCAAAGGTACGGAAGAAAACTTTTTCTAAAAGTCCGGTTTTGCGGAATAAATGTTCTAAAAAACCACTTTTATTCAAAACACTTCCCGTTAAAACCCGTTGTATAGCGAATACGACTTACAAAAGACGTACAAACCGACCTAAATACTTAATTATGGAATGGATTTTCAATCAACTCAGGGAACGTCCCGAATTAGCCATTTTCCTCACTATTTTCCTGGGGTTCTGGCTGGGTAAGCTGCGCATCGGCAAGTTTTCTTTAGGAACAGTTACCAGCGTACTATTGGTGGGCGTAATGGTAGGACAACTGAATATTGCCGTACCCGGTCCTATCAAGTCAGTATTTTTCCTACTGTTCCTATTTGCCGTAGGCTATAAAGTGGGTTTCCCGAACGACGGCGTTTCTCGACTCGATCCGACTGTGCGGAAGAAAAGCGGATCGATTCCCGCACCTCGCCGCATCCCGCGCTGGACGGCAGCGCCCACCCTCCGCTCCGCCGCATCGCTGCTCGGCATGGAAATGCCCGAGCGAATGTGACGTTAACAATATTTAAGTGTATGTCCGGTAACCGGGCACACCTTTTGCACATTACTATATTGTAGAAACTGAATAACGACAATGGACAACTACAACAACAACTATTACCGGCAACCGCAGACACCGCCCCCCTACCGCCCGGAGCAGGCGGCCGTGCAGACCCAGACCAACGCCGTGATGCGCAAAGTCTACGTGCGCATGTTCATCGGCCTGCTCATCACCGCCTTCTGCTCGCTGGGCATCGCCAGCAGTCCGACACTCTGCATGGCCCTCCTGGGCAACCGCATCGTATACTTCGGCATATGGATCGGCATGCTCATCATGGCCTTCGTCATCCCGGCCCGCATGAACCGCATGTCGTCGGGCGCCGTTCTCGGCCTCTTCTGCCTCTTTTCGGCCCTGATGGGCGTGCAGCTGGCGCCGATCTTCCTCGTATACCACATCGGCACCATCAGCTACGTCTTCTTCATCACCGCCGGCACCTTCGGCGCCATGTCGCTCTACGGCTACTTCACCAAGGCCGACCTGACCAAGATCGGCACCTTCTGTCTGTTCGGCGTCTTCGGACTGATCATCGCCAGCGTGGTGAACATCTTCGTGGCCTCCAGCGCCATGCAGTGGTGGATCTCCATCATCGGCGTGCTCCTTTTCCTCGGCCTGACCGCCTGGGACACCCAGACCGTCAAGCAGCTCGCCCGCCTCAATACCGACCCGGCCCTGAGCGACAAGCTCGCCACCATGGGCGCCATGAACCTCTACCTCGACTTCATCAACCTGTTTATATTCTTGCTCCGCATCTTCGGCGGCAGCCGGGATTAGGCTTGTGATAAAGGCGCATCTGCGGTGCTTTGGGAACCTCTCGCAGTCGGTTGAGCACTAAAGCACACGCCCTCCTGCCCGGAACCCCGAAGCGCCACACCTGCACCTTTCTGACAAGCCCCGGGAATTACCATTTTCGAAAACCAACCCCCAACCTCACATGAAACAAACCCTTACCTCCTTTGCGGGCATAGCCTTGTTAGCAGCGGCCATGCCCCTGGGCCTGATGGCAAAGAAGGGTGCGCCGCACTCCCTCGTGGCCGAACCCAACTACTCCACCATCAACCTGTCGTGGAAAGCACCCGACGCCCCCAAGCAGCTCCTGCGCCACAACGGCAAGGATTACGACGGCGACGCCGGCCGCGTAACCACCACTCAGCATCCGGCCGTCATCTACATCGCCGCCGACTTCCCCGCCACCGACCTCACCCCGGGCGACGTCATCACCTCGCTCGACTACTTCGAATACCGCCCCGTGGTCGGCCTGACGGCCCTCATCTACGAGGACGGCAAGCTCGTGCGCCAGCAACCCGGCGACCTGAGCGGCTACAAGGCCAACCAGTGGCGCACCGTCGCCTTCGAGCAGCCATACACCATCCCCGAGGGCAAGGACATCCGCATCGGCTTCCGCATCGACCACGGCTCCAACCTCGACTTCGTGGCCATCATGGACAACGCCTGCGACTCCCGCGGCGACCTCCGCAGCTACGACGGCCGCACCTGGGAGCACAACGGCCGCGGCACCTACCTCATCACCGCCAACCTGCGCAACGACGTCGACGAGGCCCCGACCGGCTATACCGTCTACGCCGGCGACGCCCTGGTGGCCGATAACCTGCAGGCCACCTACCTGAGCATCGGCAACCAGCCCGACGGCACCCGCGACTACCGCGTGGAGGCTGAATACGGTTCCGCCCGCTACGGAGTGTCAAAGACCGCCACAACCCTGGCACCCAAGAACTTCATCCCGGCCCCGCGCTACGTGCGCGGATACCAGGGAGGCGCCAATACCGCAGATGCCGAATGGCAGTCTCCCCTGTTCCGCACCGACGACAACCTGCTGCGCTGGATCTCAATGTCCGACACCCTGGCCAACTCCATCGGCGGCACCGCCTCCTCCAACACCAAGGTATGGGTACGCAACGAGTTCGCCGCCTCCGACCTCCTCTCTTTCGACGGCGCCCAGCTCACCGGCATCCGCGCCCAGTTCCACGAGAAGACAGCCCAGAGCATCATCGCATGGGTGATGGTCGACGGCGTAATCGTGCAACACGACACCGTGCCCAAGTCCGTCATCGACGGCATCGCAACGGACCAGTGGGTCACCTTCCCCCTCTCCCAGCCCGTGACCATACGTGCCGGCCACAGCCTCGCCTACGGCTACTACATGATCCACACCCCCAAGACGCACCCCGTGAGCGTGGCAGGCGGCAACCCATGCGGCAGCAAGGACAACTCCTTCTCCACCTCCTCGCCAAACTCCAAGGACTTCGCCGCCTCCAAGCCCTCGTGGAAGACCCTGGCGTCCGGCAACATCCCCGGACACTGGATGATGGTGGCCGAGCTCGCTCCAGCTTCCGCCGACACCCGCACGCTTACCGGCTACAACGTTTACTACAACGACTCCCCAACCCCGTCAACCTATCCTGCCGACCGCCAGAACGGAGGCTGGGTCGTACCTAACCGCGGCAAGTACAAAATCGGCGTCCAGGCCCTCTCCGGCGACCTCAAGTCCGACATCATCTACACCACCGTAGACGTCGAGGACGACCACTACTGCTTCACCCCCTCCATCATCGACGCCGCCTTCAACGACACCACCAAAGAGGTGTCCTTCGGCATGACCATCAACCGCATGATCAAGCACCACGGCGAAGCCACCTACAAGGCAGGATTCGACGAGGAAATGACCCTCAACTGGGGCGCCCGCTTCTCGCAGTCCGACCTCGACAACCTGCTCAGCTGGCGCATCAATAAGCTCAACTTCATCATCGGCGACAAGGTGCCCGCCGGTTTCTCCCTCCAGGTGCACAAGGCCGACGGCACACTGCTCGGCTCCTACGACATCGGCGCCGACGAGGTCAGTCCCCTCGGCTTCTACTCCCTCACCCTCGACGACAACAAGGAAATCCACATCAACCCCGAAGACGGTCTCATCCTCAGCTATAAGGCCACGCTCCCGGCCGGCTGCAAGGCACTCGTCCTCGACGCAGGCCCTCTCAAGACCGATGGCGCCATCGTCAAGCTACCCGGCCTCTCCACCTGGCTCAACCTCGGAGCCGTCAACGCCACATACAACAACTACAACATCGTAATCGGCGCCGAAGCCCTGCCTCCTCTGCTCTCAGGCGCTCCCGCCCAGAGCCGCGAAATCGGCTCCATCGGGACGGCCGAGAACCTCGTGCCAGTAGAGCTGAAAGCATCCGAGCTGAAGAGCGGTTTCGGCATCGAGGCCGACAGAGCCTGCTCCATGGCCCAGGCCATGAGCGATCCCACCAACTACCCCCTCTTCACCCGCTTCAACGTATACCGCAACGGTGAGAAGATTGCAGAAACCAGGGAAGGCAAGTTCTCCGAAACCATCACCCGCAACGACGCCTTCACCTACCAGGTGAGCGCCCAGTACCACGAAACCTGGGAGTCGCCCCTCTCCAACCCGCTCGTCGTGGCCAACGACATCAGCCAGCTGGCGCCCGCTCCCTACAACCTGCGCTTCGGCGACAACTTCAATCTCGTGTGGGAGGCTCCCGAGGATGCGCCCGTGCTGAGCTACTGCACCGCCGACCCGACCAGCTACGGCGTAGGCATGACCGGCGGCACCACCCGCACCACCTACGCCGTGCAGAAGTTCCCCGCCGACAGCCTCGCCGCCAACGTGGGCAACTCCATCAGCCACGTCCGCTTCGGCCTCTATTCCACCAACCTCACCTACGCCTCCGTAGTCATCCTCAAGGACCTCAACATCATCTACGAACAGCCCGTGCCAGTCGCCGACCTCAAGAAGATCCAGGAAGGCTGGAACCAGGTACGCCTCAACGAGCCCGTCGAGCTGCAGGCCGGCCACGACTACATGATCGGCTACCGCATCGACTACCCGACCGGCGAGAAGCCCATGCTCTTCGACGCCGGCCCGGCCGACGACAACCTCGGCAACCTCATGTCCGCCTCCGCCAGCCACACCTCGTGGAAGAGCCTCAAGAGCCTCAACTCCAGTCTGGACGGCAACTGGCGCATCTACGCCACCCTCAAGCACCCGGACATCTACGGCGGTCTCACGGCACCACGCAACACAGAGGGCCTGACCTACAACGTATACCGCGACGGCTCCAAGCTGCTTGAAGGTCTTACCACCACCACAGCCAAGCCAGAAATGCATTCCTGTGACAATGTCTTCACTGTCACCGCCGTGCGCAACGGAGTGGAGTCCGCCCACTCCAATAAAGCCACCTTCTTCGCGGGAGTAGACGGCATCACCGCCACCGCCGCCATCTACTACGACGCCGCCACGCGCACCCTCATCACCGACTGCGCCGGAACCGTCTACGACGCCGCCGGACGGGCTCTCCTGCCCATCCCCGCAGCCGACACCAGCGTAGCCGCCCTCCCCGCCGGAACATACATCTTCCGCGCAGCCGACGGGCGCACGCTCAAGTTCCAGCGATAGTCCTTTTGTGAATCCATCTTTGGATTATTGTTGATTTATCGATAGAGCGCTCCGACCCGTCGCAGGCCGGAGCGCTTATTCTATCCGAGGGAAGCAGCTATGCAATGATATCATAAGAACGCGAGTTCGGGATAAGAAAAAGTCTAAAAGATGAATCGGCAGCCCCGCACGGACTGCCGATTCCTTTTCCTCTCACGACCCGACATAGCGCGAAGATGCTCTCTCAGCTTTTCTTCAGCTCGGGGTATGTGACACGGGAGTGGTAGATGCTGGCCAGGCGCCGCTTGAAAGTGTCGCGCACCAGCTGCACGTCGCGGAAAGTGATGTCGGAGTCGTCGTAGAGGCCGTCCGCCTCCTGGCCGTCGATGATGCGGTCCACGAGGCTGGAGATGGACTGCTCGCTGTAGTCGTGCATGGAGCGTGAGGCGGCCTCCACGGCGTCGGCCATCATCAGCAGGGTGGTCTCTACGCTGCGCGGGTTCGGGCCGGGATAGGTGAACGGTGCCGGGTCCACGGCGGTCCCCTCCGCCGCCTCGTTCAGCGCCTGCGTGTAGAAGTACCTGGCACGGCCGCGGCCGTGGTGCTCGCTGATGAAGCTGCGTATCACGGCCGGCAGCTTGGCCTTCGATGCCAGCTGAAGGCCGGCGCTGACGTGACCTATGATCTTGCGGGCGGCCACCTGCGGCGGCAGGCCGTCGTTGGGATTGGCGCCGTGCTGGTTCTCGGTGAAGAATACGGGCGAGTCGAGCTTGCCGATGTCATGGTACAGAGCCCCGGTGCGCACCAATTGCACGTTGGCGCCGATGCTCCGGGCCGCCTCGGCCGCCAGAGTCGACACCTGCATGGAGTGCTGGAACGTACCCGGCGCCTCCTCGGCCAGGCGACGCAGCAGCGGGTTGTTGATGTCGCTCAGCTCAACCAGTGTCACCGACGAGGTGAAGCCGAAAATCTTCTCTATAAGCAATATGAGGAAGTAACTCAGCGAAAGCAGCAGGGAGTTGATGCCGAGCATGCCCAGGGTACGCGGGGAGAAGGCCTCGAAGTTACCCCCCTCTACAAGCAGTATGGCGGCGTAGGAGGCGGCATAGACCACAAAGGCCATCAGCGCCGACAGCAGCAGCTGCGACCGCTTGCTGAGCTGGTGCAGGCAGTAGGTGGCGGCCAGCGACGCCAGTATCTCCATGAACAGGAACTGGTACTGGAAAGTGGCCACCATGGCCGCTATCAGCAAGGTGGTGACGAGGCCCATCACGCCGGTTCGGGCGTCGAAGAAGACCATTATCACGATCGGCACGGCGGCAAACGGCACCAGGTAGATACCGTAGGTGAAACGCTCGAACAGCAGGATGGCGAACACGCCGAAGAGGGTGATATAGCTCACCAGGAAGATCATGACGCGCATGCTCCGCCACAGCCTGGGGCGGTAGTTGGCCAGGAAGTAGTAGAATATGAGCAGTGCCAGCAGCACCACCACCGCCTGGCCTACATAGAAGTAGGTGTGGCGAAGCTCCATCTGGCGCAGGCGCAGCTGCTCCTCGTAAGTCTGCAGGTTGGTGTAGACCTGCGGGGTGACGATCTCGCCGAGGTCGACGATGCGCTGGCCCTTTTTTATCACGCCCTGTGCGGCGTTGACCTGCAGCATCTCCTGGCTGCGGAACTTGTCGTTGGTGACGGAGTCCGGGACGACGTTGGGCATCAGGGCGACGCTGAGGGCTCGGGCCAGGTCGGCGGTCATGAGCTCGCCGCCGTGGGCGGCGCGGTACATGGAGTCGATATGCTGCAGGGCGGTGGCCGGAGAGCGCATGCCGCTGACGTCGATGAAAGTGGCCGTGGTTGGGTTGTCGCTGTTGTCCTCCAGGGTGTGGAGCTGGGTCATGGACCTGGCTCGGACGCTGTCATAGAGGGCCTGCGTGAGGATGCCGTCGGCGTAGACCTGGCGGAGCAGCCCGGTGGCGAAGTCGGCCTGGGAGGCATCGGCCTTCCCCTCCACGGCCTTGGCGAAGCGCTCCAGGCCCTCCTGCGGCGCGGAATGGTTGAAGACCACGAAGGGCACGAAGGAGCGTTCTATGGAGTCGCGCATGAGCTCGGCGCTGGCGCGGTCGCGCTGCACGGGGATGTCGAACTCGGCAGTGAGCAGGTGGTACTTCCAGGGCTGGTTGAGCTCGTAGCTGAACGACTGGTGGCCGGCGCGGGGCATCACGGCCAGGATCACGGCCACGGCGCCGACCAGCAGCGCCACGCGCACTAACAGTATCTTCGACAGGCCCTTGCGGGCTTTGGTTTCTTTCATGGTATAGCAGTGTAGGAACGCACGGGCCGTGCGTCCGAATGGGTTGAGGGGTGCGGACGCACGGGCCGTGCGTCCCTACAAGGCGGCGTCATGATGTCCTGTTTGCGAATTGGACGTTCTTGACCTTCTTGAGCGCCTTGCAGAGTGCCTCCACGGTGCGGGCAGAGTCGACCATGAGCTGCATTTCGCAGTGGAAGACCTCGTTCTTGGCGCGTATGTTCATGGACCGGACGTTGAGCTCCATGTCGAGGGTCACGACTTTGACGATGTCGGAGAGCATGCCTCGGCGGTCGATGCCGTCGACGCTGACGGAGACGGCGAAGCGGTCGGCCTTTCCCTCCCAGCGGGTAGCCACCAGGCGGGAGCCGTAGGTGCTCTTGAGCTTGCGGGCCACCGGGCAGTCGGCCTTGTGCACGACCACGTGCTCGTCGGCGGTGACGAAGCCGAGCACGTCGTCGCCGGGCAGGGGCGAGCAGCAGGTGTCCAGGCGGTAGTTGGGCGGGGTGGCGTTGGGCAGCAGCACATAGACCTCGCGGCGGTTGACCGGCTCCGGCTCCTTGTCGTGGCCCGAGCGTCGCCGCAGGGTGAAGGGATTGCGCAACAGGCGCGAGAGCATGGAGGGGCTGGCCTTCTGCGCCTCCTTGCGCAGGGCGGAGGTGTCGGCGAGGTTGATCTCGTCGTCGGCCATCATCAGGAAGAGCTCCTCGGGGTCGTGCAGGTGGTAGTAGCCCAGGATGCGGGCCATCGTCTCGGAATCCACGACCACGCCCTCCTTCTCCATGAAGTCGTCGAAGAGCTTACGGCCATGTGCTGCCAGCGACTTCTTGTCCTTCTTCAGCACTGAGCGGAGGTAGTTACGTGCGCGGGCCGTCTGGCAGCGGTCGAGCCAGGCGCGTTCGGGCTTCTGGGCCTCGGCGGTGATGATTTCCACCTGGTCGCCGGAGGTAAGGCGGTGGTCCATGGGTACCAGGCGATGCTGAATCTTTCCGGCCACACAGTGGGCGCCCACCTGGGTGTGGACGGCGAAAGCCATGTCGAGCACCGTGGCACCCTGCGGCAGGGTGATGAGGTCCCCCTTGGGCGTGAACACGTAGATGTCGGCCGAGAAGAGGTTCATCTGCACCGTGTCGAGGAAGTCTATGGCGTTGGGGGTGGGGTTGGCGAGGATATCCTTGACCTTGCGCATGAGGGCCTCCAGGCGCGGCTCCTCGTCGTATTCGCCGGTCTTGTACTTCCAGTGGGCGGCATAGCCGAGCTCGGCTATCTCGTCCATGCGGCGGGAGCGTATCTGGACTTCGATCCAGCGCCCGTCGGGACCCATGACGGTCAGGTGCAGGGCCCGATAGCCGTTGGGCTTGGGCGTGACGGTCCAGTCGCGCAGGCGCTCCGGGTGGAGGCGGTGCCCCTCGGCGAAGAAAGTGTATATCTGCCAGCAGCGCAGAGTCTCACGGTCGTCGTCGTCGTTATCGAAGACCACGCGCACGGCGTAGACGTCGTAGATGTCCTGGAACTGCAGCTTCTTGCGCTCCATCTTGCGGTAGATGGAGTAGGCGCTTTTCACGCGTGCCTTGATCTCGTAGCGGAAGCCGGCGGCATCGAGTTTCTCGCGCACGGGGGCGACGAACTCCTCGACCATTCGCTGCCGGGCCTCCTCGCTCTGCTCGATGAGGCTCATGATTTCGGCGTACTTGCCGGGATGCTCGTAGCGGAAGGCGAGGTCCTCGAGCTCCTGCTTGATCTTGAACAGGCCGAGGCGGTGCGCCAGTGGCGCGTAGACGTATAGGGTCTCGCCGGCGATCTTGTACTGCTTCTCGGGGCGGAGGGAGCCGAGGGTGCGCATGTTGTGTAGGCGGTCGGCCATCTTGATGAGCACCACGCGCACGTCGGTGCTCATGCTCAGCAGCAGCTTGCGGAAGTTCTCGGCCTGCAGCGAGGCCTTGTTGCCGAAGATGCCGCCGGAGATCTTTGTGAGTCCGTCGACTATGGACGCGATCTTGGAACCGAAGCTGGCCTCGATGTCCTCGAGGGTGTACTCGGTGTCCTCGACGACGTCGTGGAGCAGTGCGGCGCAGATGGAGGTGGAGCCCAGGCCAAGCTCGGAGATGACGATCTGCGCCACGGCGATGGGGTGGAGTATGTAAGGCTCGCCACTGCGGCGGCGGACGCCGGCGTGGGCGTGGCGGTCGCGGGTCTGATTTACGTTGTTGTCGCGGGTCTGTTCAAGATCTTCGGTGCGCAGAAGGTCATGCGCTTCTTCCCACCGATTGTCACCGGCCCCATCATCATCTGCATCGGCATGACGCTGGCAAACTCCGCCATCAACAACTGCACCGGAAGCTGGGATATCGCGCTGGTCGCCATCCTGACGGTTGTCATTTTCAACATCTGGGGCAAGGGCATGCTGCGCATCATCCCGATTCTGCTGGGCGTGGTCGGTTCTTACGCCGTCGCGGCGGTGACGGGTCAGGTGGACTTCACCCCTGTCAAGGAAGCGGCTTGGCTGGGTCTGCCCTTCCAGTGGAAGGATACCGCGTTCTCCCTCTTTGGCGGCTGTGACGGCACGCTGCTGCTGAACTGCATCATCACTGTTGCCCCGATTGCGCTGGCGACGATGATGGAGCACATTGGCGATATTTCTGCTATTTCCGCAACGGTTGACCGCAATTTCATCGAAGACCCGGGGCTTCACCGTACACTTCTGGACTGAACAGGTGAAGTTTGACAAACGCTATTTTCCACAACTGTGTACCGG
>OHBJ01003584.1_pt1 | contig 10182 bp, 8 predicted proteins | sample 1577241 | NCBI WGS metagenome assembly OHBJ01 (sample SAMEA3541594, study PRJEB24748) | human gut metagenome | biome: human gut; feature: human-associated habitat; material: faeces | place: China | collected 2012
GCCGCTGCCCGGGCCCGGCCCCCGCGCGCCGGCGCCTTCGCCGTTCTTGGAAAACGAGTGGAAAAACGGGGCCTACAACCGACTGAAAGAGTATCGCTGGGAAAACCTCAGCCCGCAGGCTCACCGCTGCCTGAGAGCCGCCTATTGGGCGATGATCGATCTGCTGGACCATCAGATCGGCCGCATTCTGGACGCACTGGAGAAAAGCGGACAGATGAAGAACACGATCGTTGTATTTATGTCCGATCACGGCGAAATGCTGGGAGATCACGGCGTGTATCTGAAAGGGCCCCATTTTTATGAGTGCAGCGTCCGGGTGCCTCTGATCCTTTCCTGGCGCGGCAAACTGAAACCTGCGGTCAAAGAAAACGCGCTGGTGGAACTGACGGACGTGGCGCCCACCTTGCTGGAACTGGCGGGTCTGGAAGTGCCGGAAGGGATGCAAGGGCTCTCCATGAGAAGTTGGCTGACGGAAAGCTCTGGTGCCGACGAGTTTCGGGACACCGTATACAGCGAATACCTGAACGCCATGTCCTGGCATACCGAGCCCGCCGCCTATGTCACCATGGTCCGGGACGATCGGTATAAACTGATCTGCCACCACGGAAAGGGTCTTGGCGGAGAATTGTATGACCTGCTGGCAGACCCGGAAGAACTGCATAACCTGTGGAACGAGCCCAAGTGCGGAGAAATACGTTTTGCTTTGCTCAAAACATTGTGCGACCGCATGGCCTTTGCCTGTGACCCTCTTCCGGTGCGCAGATCTGATTTTTAAACAAGAGGAGACGGAAAAATGAAGGAATGCCCCCGCGGCGAATATCCCCGGCCGATGATGGTGCGGGATCACTGGGAAAATCTCAACGGAGCGTGGGAGTTTTCCTTTGACGAACCCGCCTTTGACCGGCAGATCCTTGTGCCGTTTGTATACCAGTGCCCGAAATCGGGCATCGGCAGGAAGGAAAACCATGAAACGGTCTATTATCGGAAGCGGTTTTCGTGGCATAAAGGGCAAGAAAACAGCCGGGTGCTGATCCATTTCGGCGCGGTGGATTATGAATGCGACGTATGGGTCAACGGAGAACATGTGTGTCACAACACGGGCGGCCATCTGCCCTTTTCCGCCGAGATCACCCGTTGCATAAAAGAGCACAACGAGCTCGTCGTGCGGGTCCGGGACGATCACGCGGACCTGGAAAAACCCAGAGGCAAGCAATGCTGGACGGAAAAGCCCGGCGGCATATTCTATACGCCGTCCACCGGCATCTGGCAAACAGTCTGGCTGGAAGAGGTCCCGGAAGAGTACATAGAATCCATTCGCTGGAATACGGACTACGACACCAGGACGGCACGGCTTTGCTGCAAAACCAGCGCCGCCGGGACGATACGGGTGAAGGTCTCCTTTGAGGGCAGACACATCTGTACGGTGTCCTCTGACGCGGCAGATAAGGACGGGGAAGTCTTCATCCCTTTGAATCACCGTGTTCTGGGTCACTGGAATTTCGAGCGATTTTATGCCTGGGCGCCGGAGCACCCCAATCTCTTTGATGCGGAGATTGAGTTCCTCTCTCGAGAGGGGCGGCGTGACTGTGTGCGCTCTTATTTCGGCATTCGAACGGTGTCGATCGAGAACGGAATGTTTTGTCTGAACCACCGCCCCTGCTACCAAAAACTGATCCTTGACCAGGGATATTGGCCAGAGACCCTGATGACCGCGTCCGAAGACGAAGACTTCCGTGAAGACATCCGTCTGTGCAAGGAGATGGGATTCAACGGTGTAAGGTTGCATCAAAAAGTCGAGGATCCCCGTTTTCTGTATCATGCCGACCGAATGGGCCTCCTCGTCTGGGACGAACTGCCGTCGGCCTATGTCTTTTCGCCGGATGCGGTGCAGAGAGGCTGCGCGGAATGGACCCGCCAGATTCTGCGGGATGTCAGCCATCCCTGTGTGGTCGCGTGGGTGCCCTTGAATGAGTCCTGGGGCGTACCGCAGATCGAACATGACCACACCCAACAGGCATACAGCGTGGCGCTATACAGTATCGCCAAGGCGCTGGACGGAAGCCGTCCGGTAATCTCCAACGACGGATGGGAACACACTCAGTCGGATATGCTGACCGTCCACGACTACCGCGATGCCATGGGCTGCGACGAAGGAACGTACGGCTCGAAGGCGACCATCGTTGGGAGAATGCCAGCCGAGCGCAGGCTGTTCGCGAAGGGCTGGCATTACGAAGAACAGCCGATCCTGATCTCGGAATTCGGCGGCATCGCCTACCAGAGCAGAGAGGCAGAGGGCTGGGGATATTCCCGCGTTCAGTCCGCCCGGGCACTGGAAGAGGGATACCGTACCTGCGTGGAACCGCTGTTGAAAGAGAGCGCGGTTCAGGGGTTCTGCTACACGCAGCTGACGGATGTGGAGCAGGAGGTCAACGGCCTTTTGACAGACAGGCGGGAGCCGAAGGTGCCCGTGGAACGGATACGGGCGATCAACAGAGTGGAGAAAGAGGTGAAAAACGATGACTGAAAAACGGATGAAAATGCTGATGGAATTTGCACAGCCTGAAAGCCTCATCCCGCAGAATGTGAAACCGCTGTTTGACGTGTGGCTGCGGGATACCCACATCATCCTTGCCCGGGATGGATACTATTACTGCACCGGCACCACCCGCGCTCCGGGCACAGAGAATGCGAAACTGTACAATGACGGTATACGCATGTGGCGCTCGCCCGACCTCCGGCAATGGGAAGACATGGGCCTTGTGTGGTCATTCGAAAAAGACGCCACGTGGCAAAACAGGTGGTATGCCCCCGGTGGCGGCGGCCGGGAATGTGAGCCTTTTTCGGATCAGGCTCACCGCGCGGTCTATGCGCCGGAGATCCATCAGATCAATGGTGAGTTTTACATTGCCGCAAGCATGAACTGGCCGCCGCAGGAGCCCGGTGAGGAGGGAAGCTGCACGTTCCTCCTGAAAAGCGCCAGCGGTACCGCGGCGGGACCGTATGTGGATGTGGGCAACGGCCCGCTGACCCACCGCATTGACGCCTCGCTCTTTGTGGACGATGACGGAACGGTGTATTACGTGTGGCAGGACGGTCGTGTGGCGAAAATGAAAAGGGACATGTCCGGATTTGCGGAGGACCCTCATCGGGTCCCGCAGCAGCACTTTTCCCCGGAGCCGTACTGCGAGGGCGCGTTCATCTTTAAGGCAAGGGGCAAGTATCACCTGTGCCTTGCCATCTGGACCATGGATGAAGGGGACCATCTGGAATATTCTGTGGGCAGCGTTCCCCAAAAGGTCAGCTATGACTGTGTCATAGCAACAGCAGATTCGGTTTACGGGCCCTATGGGGAACGCTATACCGCCATCACCGGGGGCGGCCACAATAATTTCTTTGTGGACAAAGACGGCAGACTGTGCGCCACGATGTTCGGTAACCCAGTCAATGAAAGCTATGCACCTTTCTATGCGAGACCCGCGGTCATACCGATGGAGTGGAAAGGCGAAAGAGTCCACCCGGCGCGGAGAGAAAACGATGGATAAACGAAGAGACCGACCCAACATCCTGCTGATCATGACGGATCAGCAGGCGGAACGGATGCGTAAAAGCAGAGGATATCCGCTGGATACGATGCCCTTTCTGGATGCGCTTGCCGGGCAGGGGGTCCAGTTCACCAACGCCTATACCGCCAATCCCACCTGCATGCCTGCCCGGGTGAGCCTTTTTACCGGCCGCTACTCAAGCTGCCATCAGGTGAGATGCAACACCTCCGATCTGGCGGCGTTTTACAGCAAAGACCTGCTGGATGTGTTGAAGGAGGCTGGGTATCGCACGGCGCTCTGCGGAAAAAATCATTCCCACCGGCGTTCCGAGGCGTTTGACTTTTGCAGACAGAACACCCATTGGGGCTCGTCCGACCCGAAAAGAGAAAACCAGGGCCGGCAAAGCTTCGACCGTTTTCTGCGTGCGCTGGAAAATGGCGTTTCCATGGAGCCTTCTCCGGGTGGAGTCGAGGCACAGCTGCCCTATCGGAATGTGTCGGATGCGCTGGAGTTCATCGACAGTGCAGACCCTCGGCCGTTCTTCCTGTGGCTTTCCTTTGCGGAGCCGCACAATCCGTATCAGGTGCCGACGCCCTATTTCAACCTTTTCCCTCCCGACTCACTCCCGGTTCCCACGCCGCCGTGTGCAGGAAAGGGTATGCGTTTTTCCTGGTTGAGGGCACAGTGGGAAACACTGTACGGAAAAGAGCGGTGCGATGCAGTCATTCGGCGTTGCCGCTCCAATTATCTGGGCATGCTGCGCCTGATCGATGACCAGATACGGCGCCTGATGGACGAGATGGAAAAGCGCGGCCTTCAGAACGACACCATCGTCATCTTTTTGTCCGACCACGGCGATTTTGCCGGTGAGTACGGCCTTGTACGCAAAGGTGCGGACCTGCCGGAAGCATTGGTGCGCATTCCCATGATCTGGAAAGGCCCCGGTATTGAGGCAAAGGGCGACTATGAGGGGTGCTTTGCCAACATCGTGGACGTGCTGCCTACGCTTTGCGAAGCGCTGCGGGTCTCTGTTCCGGCGGGTGTGCAGGGAAGAAGCCTGTGGAGTGTTCTGACCGGGCGGCGAGGTGCCGGTAAGCCAGAAAGCATCGCCTACAGTGAGGCAGGATACGGTGGTGACTATTGGAGTGATGAAGATGAGCTTCCGCCGGTATGCAGGGGCGTACACAAAGAAGGGGCGTTTGATTGCCTGAATTCCATCACCCAGAGCGGTCAGGTGCGAATGGTGCGCAAGGGCCAATGGAAATTGCAATACGATATGAAGGCGCAGGGGCATTTGTATGATTTGGGCACAGACCCTTTCGAGGAGCATGACCTGTGGCGGGACCCGACTTGCGAAAAGAAAAAATGTGAACTGCTGGAAGTGCTCGCGCAAAAGTGTCTGCAGTTGACTGATACGCTACCTGTCCCGCCGGATCGGTTTGCGGTCAAACACTTCGTCCCAAACGATGGAAAAGGAGGAAGCGCTGAATGATGGCACAGACAAATGCCGGCGGACAAACGTCCTTTCTCACGGACCAGCCTCACCCTGAAAACCCGCAGGCCCGGTGTACAACGGACGAAAGTTCGCCGCTGGTAGTAGCAGTGGATGAGCAAGCGCGCTGTTGCTGCGGATGTTTTTGGAAAGAGGAGCTGTGGCTGTTCGTTGCGGCACAAAATGCCGCGCAGGAGATACACTTGTATGTGAGGAAGGCGGACGGAACGTTTGCTTTCCAAAAAGTCTTTTGCCGCATGCCGGCTCCTGTGCGGCAGATGAACGCATTTCGGGACGAGGCGTCCGCAGAGCTGCGGTTGTTCGTCCTTGCGGACAAGGGCTATATCCTGGACCGAACCGGCAGCATGCTCGTGGCTTTTTCCGCGAATTGCGAAAGTGCCTGCGCGCTGGAAATAAACGGAGCGCTCCGGATCATCTGCGACGGAAGCTGGCACTCGCTGAAAGGCAGCGAGGAATTGGAATATGAACGGGAGCTCTCCGTTCCGGCGTATCGAATCAATGCGAATCGCTATGATAAGCTGTGTGAGACCGGATCGACGCAACCGGGCGAGATCACGGGAAGCGCCCTTCGCTGGAAGGGAAAGATCCTCTATACGTGCGGCGCGCGGTTTGAGCGTTGCGGGCGCGAAAACATCGACACATTTCTTTGCGAAGGGGATGAAACCGGCAATACATTCTCCCGAAGGTACCTGGTCATTCCGAACGGAGGCGGCGCAAGCCTTTTTGCGGACGACGAAGGAACCCTCTTCGCTGCATTCGTGGGGCGCACCTCCCACAGCGCAGTGTCCGGCAAGCCGGCCATTGTGCGCCTAGAACGGCAGGAAAGCGGTTTCTTTCGTCCGCGCAAGGGAACGGTTTTCGAAATTTCGCCGGTGGATGTCCTTCTGCCTTCCGACAACGGGAAACGGGATATCCGTGATACTTTTGTCTGCGCGGCAGAGGACGGATGGTATTATCTCACAGGAACAACGGCACGGGAAAACGGGACATTTTGGAAAAACACTGATGGGGTGAATCTGTGGCGCTCGAAGGACTTGAAACAGTGGGAGTTCGTTAAAACGGTGTTTGACTATCGAGCACAGCAAGAAAGCTGGCAAAATCAAATTTCCGACAACTGCTGGGCACCGGAAATCTGCCGCCATGACGGAACCTACTGGATCACATATTCCCTGGAACCGGGATGCGGCCTGTTGAAAAGCGTGACCGGTGCGCCGGAAGGTCCCTATGCCGACATGGGCCGCGTGGTCATGCGGGGGATCGATTCGGGCTTTTTTGTGGACGACGATGATACCATGTATCTCGTGTGGCAGAACGGGTGGATCGCACCCTTTACACCGGACGGGACATCCTTTGCCAAAGACCCGGTCCTGCTGCTTCCCGAGGATGGCTGCCAGGTGGGATATGAAGGCGCGGGAATCATAAAAGTGGAGGGCAAATATGTGCTGTACGCTGCGGAATGGAATGGAGACATGCGCATCGACGGGACCTATGATATGATGTACTCGGTGGCAGATTCACTGTACGGCCCCTACTCACCCAGAAAGGTTCTGGTTCCCCACGGAGGACACGGATGCCTTTTTTATGACCATGAAGGAAGGCTGCGCTTTACCATGTTCGGGAATGACCGCACTGCTCCCTTCAGTCGAAAGGCAGCCATCGGCACGGTGGAAATTCGAATGGAAAACGGGCAGTTGATCCTCTGCCCTCAGTAAGAAAAACATAACAGGTTCCCCAAAATGCCGCCCTGTCGATTCCTCCTGACAGGGTGTGCTTCAATCCCTTCGGTTCTGCCGAAGGGATTTTTTGTTAGGCTAGTTTTCAGTTGAAGAGTCTTTGCCTAGGCTGGATGAACTCCTTTACATCTAAGGAAACACCACACAAATAGTCAAATTTCTATTTAGCAGCAGTTGCAAAGCAACAATCTGAGGATAATCCTTTGATTATTGCCAGCAAAAGCGCACTGACTCAAGCCGCCAGGCAGGGTCTGTCAGCCAGAATCAGGTTTGCCAGAGCAAACATGATATTGAATTTGGCTTGCTGCTTTTCGAGTCCTCGGTATCGTGTCTTTCGGAAGCGCAGCTGTTTCTTGACGACACCGAATACATGCTCCACTTTTGCCCGGATAGAAGACTTCGCGTGCTCTGCTTTTTTGGCGGCGTACCGCCCACTCTTACTCAGTTTCTTTACCTGTGAAGGACGACGATTGATTTTGTACCTGATTTTGTGGCCTGACTTGTTCCTGACGATGGCATCTTCTCGCTTACCGGCTCCCAAATAGCCGCTATCGCCATAGACAACAGCTTCTTCTCCGGTCAGCAGTTTCGATGTTTCCGAAACGTCATGCACATTTGCCGCAGTAGCTTTCACTGTATGAACCACTCCGCTGTCCTTGTCCACGCCGATATGCGCCTTATATCCAAAGTGCCAGGTGTTGCCCTTCTTGACTTGACAGGCGTCCGGATCTCGCTGCTTTTCACGATTTTTTGTGGAGGATGGCGCTGCAATGATCGTGGAGTCCAAAATGGTCCCTTTTTTGAGGATAAGTCCTCTTTGCTGCAAAAGCTCCACTACCTGGCGAAAAAGCTTCTCCTGCAGTCCATTGCGTATCAGCAGATTCCGAAAGCGGCCGAGGGTATCTCCATCCGGCACCTGGTTGCTGGAATCAACGCCGCAGAACTCCGAAAATGCGCGGCTGTCGATTGCCTCTGCCACTGTTGCCTCGTCACTCAGGTCATAGAGGTTTTGCAGCAGATACAGTCGGAGCATGATCTCCAGCGGATAGGGTTTGTTGCCGCGCTCTCCTTTGTAATAGCACGGCTGAATCATGGCAAGCCATTCTCCCCACGGGACGATCCGCTCGATCTGACTGAGAAATTCTTTTTTCTTCGTCCGCACCTGCGCCAGTTCATCGCTGAATGCGGAAATTGTCATCTGTTTATCCATAAGTTTATTATATCACACTCGGCGGTATTTGGCACTTTTTTCTGTGCGGTATTGCCTTAGAGTTTTATTGAAGCGGCTGGATTCCGGGATTCAACTGCATGGTTTGGTAAGCAAGGTATGCCGTTTCTTCCAATGCGGCTGCATTGGATACCGCATCCAATGCTGTTTGATCCCAGGCATAGGCACTGTGACTCACCAGCAGCGCAGCAGGTGTTCGTTGCGGGTCGATACTGCGTTCGTGGAATGTGTCCCGTATTTCCATAGCAGAAGATGCACAGGGAATCTCCACTTGGAAACGGTCTTTATGGAAAGTTCCCAGAACTGGAATATCCATACCAACCTGTGCAAAAATTGTGGCATATCTCGCATGGGGCCGAACAACACCACCTAACTGAGGAAAGGCTTGATAAATAGCTATATGGGATTGAATATCAGAAGGAATAGATTGCACTCCTTCCAAAATGTTGCCCTGCATATCTGCCACAAGTGCCGCTCGGTCGGACTTCATGACAATCAGACCACTTTCCCGGTCAATAGCAGATACGATACCCCTGGCATATTTATTAAGTCCGTATTTATTCAGCTCCTGATAAGCAAGTAAAACTTCTGCTTTTAATTTTTCCAGCATAACTCAGCACTCCCCCATTTAAATCTTTTATATCTTATACTGATTCTCAATTAAAAACTTTTATTCGCAGAATTGACATCACCTTCGGCGCTGTCTGCTTGATTAAAGAATTTAATCAAGAAATAGTATTAAAAATGCTTGGCAACCTCCAGAATGTGTTCCGCAGATAGGCCAAAAGCCTCCAGCAGGGCACTGGCGGAGCCAGAATGACCGAACTCATCGTTGACACCGATGCACTTGACGGGAGTAGGCAGTTTCTTGCTCAGAGCTGAGCAGACAGCCTCACCCAGGCCACCGATAACAGAGTGCTCTTCAGCGGTGATGATCTTACCGCACTTCTTTGCAGCAGCCAGAACCAGCGCTTCGTTCAAAGGCTTGATTGTGGCCATGTTGATGACCATGGCTTCAATGCCTTCCTTGGCCAGTTCTTCCGCAGCGGTCAGGGCTTCTGTCACCAGCAGACCGTTGGCGATGATGGCAACGTCTTTGCCGTCCCGCAGGGTCTCGCCCTTGCCGATCTCGAAGGAGAAGTCTTCACCGTGGAACACGGGAACGGCAGCGCGGCCAAAGCGCCAGACTCTGTCCACTATAATAGGAAATTCCGGCTGCTCCATGCTCCATAATTTCTTTCTTTACATCCTGAGGCTGCTCATGAATATCTAAGATATAGACATTCTGAAGATGCGCCACATCCTTACTGAACGCATAAGAAGAATCCAGCACCTGGGTTGTCGCTGCCTTCTCATATGGCAGATCCGCCTCTGAAACCAATCCCTGCCACTGCAGCAATGCTCTTGTACAGAAATTCAGGTTCCCACCACTATCAAGATACCGAAACGTCTTTAACATATCCGCATAGGTCCCGCCGAACGGATCTTCTTCGTTATGATAAGTGTAATACGCCAGCTGCAGTTCACTGAGATCAATGCTCTTATTCGCAATCTTATTATCATGGATGAGATCAAATTCTGCGAGCCCAACCACAGAAAACGCCCAGCACGTATTATATTTTCCCTGATCTCTCGTGCCCGGATATGTCTGTTGTAATACATCTACATCATATTGATACGCAGCGGGTATCGTCTCCGCCTCCGTACGCACCACAGGTGCCGAAGCAATCGTAACAACCGAGATTGCTCCTATGAAGATTCTTGAAACCAATCGATTCATGTATTCTCCTGTTCCAACGCGTCTGAAATTCATTCATTATTTCTGTAGTTCCAGCCGTCTCACAAAACCTTCCCCCCACGGTCTGACTTCAGACCGCGAACTTATAGATATTATAGAGTGCGAACGCCTCTACTGTCAACCAGACACGACAAAAGACAGAGACAAAATCCCCTCCCTTGGATTTTACCTCTGTCTTTGCTTGCAACTTATTTGGCAGCGATCACATCTGCCATATCATAATGTCCGGCACCTTTGCCATGTAAGAACTTTGCAGCCTCGACTGCACCTTTGGCAAATACTGCCTTGGAATATGCAGTATGCTTAAACTCGATGTAGGAAACCTTGCCGTCAAGAGTAGGAACAACAACATCTGCTCCGAGAGCCGC
>OHBJ01003587.1_pt1 | contig 10180 bp, 10 predicted proteins | sample 1577241 | NCBI WGS metagenome assembly OHBJ01 (sample SAMEA3541594, study PRJEB24748) | human gut metagenome | biome: human gut; feature: human-associated habitat; material: faeces | place: China | collected 2012
ACAAATCTTCTATGACATTGCCAAACAATTAGTTGACGATTTTCTGAATATCCCTCATTAGTAGTCCAGTTGAAATTCCAGACTGGAATATCAATAAGATGGCAATGGATTGACGGAATGCCGGGACAGTTTCTTTGTCCAAATTCCGACCAAACTCAGAGACGAGCTATTGAAGATTGACCGTCTTCGCCAAAAATCGGACGTTTCGCTGTCAGCAACAAATATCGTTGTCAGCCCGAACATTGGGGAACAAAAGCGATGGATTTTATCAAACACTGGATGGTGATCGACAACAAAACCGGATGCTGCTTTCTCACTGTCGACGCCTATCCCTCGGCAGTTCCCTTCTATCGGAAAAACGGGTTCAGTTTTTTGGGAAGTCCCGAAGAAGAGCGCTACAAAGCCTATCTCAGAGACCATAATCGGACCGACACTATTGCAATGTATTTCTTTCTAAAGACCATAATCGAATAAGGGGTTATCGCATGGCATCGGCTTTCTTATGTCGGTCTTGACTAACGTCGGCTATGACACTTTCCAGCCCTACAATCATGCGGGAAAATTTTCGGCGATTGACTTTGTAATCGCTTGATTTTTAATTGTTGGCGGACGCGATTAATCGCGTCCCTACAATCGGATCCGGCGCGCGGGGATTATTCGCTGGCGGGGAGGTAGAGGCCGGTTTTTTCCTGGAGGCCGTGCAGGAGGTTCATGACGTGGACTGCCTGCGAGGCCTGACCTTTCAGCAGGCCGTCGATGGTGGCGCTGACGCGTATCCCGTTTTCGGAGGCTGAATAGTTGACGAGGCATTTCGCTGTCGTCGCCACGTCGTCGGCCATAGGCTGGCGCGATACGATGTGGGTCAGATTGTGGTCTCCGAAAAAGTCGCGTGCCAGGCGGTCGATTTCATCAACGGCTACCGAGCATGGAACATCGGTTGTCACGACTGTGCCGCGATGCCACTGACCTTTTCGCCTTTCGATGATTATCTCGCCGTCGAAACTCGACTGCAGAGCGCGCAGGGCGTCGCCGATCTCGGCAGCTGTCCCGTGAGGCAGCTCGCTGTCGAGCATCCCTTCTTCGACTGTGACTTTCAGCGGCCCTTTCAGCATGAGATTCGCTGCCAGTGGAAGCAGAGGGGTTGCGACTGCGGTCGCTTCGGCCGAAGGAATGAAAGCATGGCGGGCTCCGCGCACCAGTGGTTTGCGGTTCAGTTCCGGAAGCCCGTAGACCCATCCGTCGATTTTGTTGAGCGCTATGGCCACAAGATCGTCGGGAAGCCCGGCCGGAATTTCGTCGACTACGAAAATGGCGTCGAGGCGGTCGTATGCCGGGAGCGATGTCGAGAAGCGCAGATCGGTGTCGCCGTCGAGCCCTTTGTGGCAGGCTGTGACAGGATGGCCGGCGAGCACCGGCGATGTCGTTGTCATGGCCGTAACCTCAACGTCGGGGTGATTCAGCAGAAGTCTCAGAAGCCGGCCCGCTGCCGGAGTGTGGGCGGCGGTTATGGCGGTACGTATCATTTCGAGGAGGGTTGAAAAATGTCGTTGAATATTCTGTCGGTGGCGCCGATACTGTCGGCGATATATTTGCCGGCTGCTGCGCCGGCGCGACAGCGCAGCTCTTTGTCGGCGACAAGGCGCGTCATGACGGTGTCGAACGCTGCCGCGTCGTCGAAATCGAAGCCTCCGCCTGCCTTTATGAGGTCGGCGGCCTCTTTGAATTTCTCGTGGCGCGGCCCGAACACTACGGGGATGCCGTAGGCCGCCGCTTCGTTGAGATTGTGGATTCCGGCTCCGAGGCCGCCGCCGATATAAGCTATCGTTCCTTTGCGGTAGAGGGCTGCGAGCAGTCCGAAACTGTCGACAATGATATAGCGTAACGTGGCAGGGTCGCGTCCGGCCTCGTTTATCTCGCTCAAACAGCGCGTGTCGCCTAAGGCGCTCAGCCGCGCCTCGAGGGCATGGAGCCGCGCGCGGTCAAATTCGTGGGGCGCGAAAATAGCTTTTACCTCCTTGTGGCGCGCGAGCCAGTCAATGAGGATGTCTTCGTCGGCCGGCCAGCTGCTGCCTGCTATGAGGGTTATGTCGGCGTTCGAATTGAAGCGATCGATCAGGGGCAGGTCTACGGCCGACCGCATTATCGACGTGACACGGTCGAATCGCGTGTCGCCGGCTACGCTGACATTGTCTATGCCGATTCCTGCGAGAAGTTTGCGCGAGGCTTCGTCCTGAACGTAAAGGCGCGTGAAGCAGTTCAGTATGTTGCGCATCGCCGAGCCGTAGCGGCGGAAAAATATCTGTGTCGGGCGGAATATGGCCGATATTATATAGGTCGGTATCCCACGGCGATGGAGCTCGCCGAGGAAATTGCCCCAGAATTCATATTTGACGAATATCGCTTTCGACGGCTTCACGGTGTCGAGAAAGCGTGCGGCGTGGGCCCGGGTGTCGAGCGGAAGATAGCAGACGGCGTCGGCCAGACGGTAGTCTCGTCGGACTTCGTAGCCGCTCGGCGAGAAAAATGTCAGCAGAATCTTTGTCTCGGGCTGCTCCGCCTTGATGCGCTCGATCAGAGGACGCCCCTGCTCGAACTCTCCGAGCGAAGCGGCGTGGATCCATACCCACGGGCCGCGCTTCGACGCCACGTGAGACCGAAGATAGCGCTCGGTCTGGCGTCGTCCCTTGATAATCTTTCGCGCCTTGGTGTGGCCTATCGAGGCGAGTGCTATGGCTGTGCCGTAGAGGCGTATGCCTATGTCGTAGAGCGGTGTCAAGCCTGCTGGGGTTCGATTCGTTCGATTGCGGCCTCGATGCGGGCGACGTTTTCGTCGGTGCCCATCAGTTCGAGAATGTCGAACATGTGGGGGCCTTTACATTCGCCGACAACGGCCAGACGCCACGCGTTCATGACGTTGCCCATGTGGAGGCCGTTCTCCTTTATCCAGCCGAGAATAATCTCTTCGGCTTTTTTCGATTCGAGGGTGGGGAGGGCGCGCAGCTGTCCGATAAGATCCTTCATGTGCCGGGGCATATCGGGAGTCCAGCGCTTTTTGACAGATTTAGCCTCATATTCTGTCGGTGCCTCGAAGAAGAAACGGGCGTTGGCCCACAGTTCCTCGATGAAGCTGACGCGGTCTTTGACCATCGCGGCGGCGCGGCCTATATAGTCGCGAGAGAAGCTGCCGGTGTCGACGCCATGGTTTTTCAGGACGTCGGTGAAGAGGTCGGTCAGGCGTTCCGAGGCGAGTTTCTGGATATACTCGTGGTTGAACCAGCGCCCTTTCTCATAGGCGAATTTGGCGCCCGAACGCGAGCAGTGTTCTATAGAGAAACGCTTGATAAGCTCGTCCATGTCCATCAGCTCGGTATCGTCGCCCGGGTTCCATCCGAGCAGAGCCAGGAAGTTGACCACTGCCTCGGGCAGATAGCCCCCCTCGCGGTAGCCGTGGGTGAGATCACCGCTCTGAGGGTCGCGCCAGTCGAGCGGGAACACCGGGAAGCCGAGGCGGTCGCCGTCGCGCTTGCTGAGCTTGCCTTTGCCGTCGGGCTTGAGCAGAAGCGGAAGGTGGACGAACTCGGGGCGGCTGTCGCTCCAGCCGAAAGCTTCGTAGAGAAGGAAGTGGAGCGGGGCTGACGGGAGCCATTCCTCGCCGCGTATGACGTGGCTGACCTCCATCAGATGGTCGTCGACGATGTTGGCCAGATGGTAGGTTGGCAGGTCGTCGGCGCTCTTGTAGAGCACTTTATCGTCGAGGACACTCGAATTTATCGTGACACGTCCGCGGAGAAGGTCGTCGACTGCGACTTCGCGGCCCGGCTCAATCTTGAATCTGACAACGTAGGGCTCCCCTTCGGCGATACGGCGCTCAACTTCTTCGGCGCTAATCGTCAGCGAGTTGCGCATCTGTCCGCGCGTCGAGGCGTCATACTGGAAATTCGGCGTGGCCTCGCGGGCTGCCTGAAGCTCTTCGGGGGTGTCGAAAGCTATATAGGCTTTCCCCGCGTCGAGAAGCATTCTGACATGCTCGCGGTAGATGTCGCGGCGCTCGCTCTGGCGGTAGGGGCCGTGGGGACCTCCTTCGCGCACGCCTTCGTCGATTTTTATGCCGAGCCATGCCAGCGCCTCGTTGATATAGTCTTCGGCGCCGGGAACAAACCGGCGTGAGTCGGTGTCTTCGATGCGAAGAATCATCTCGCCGCCGTTGTGGCGGGCAAACAGATAGTTATATAAAGCAGTGCGCACACCGCCGATGTGAAGCGGCCCGGTGGGCGACGGGGCGAATCTGACCCTTACCTTGCGATTTTCCATATCGTTGATTATTTAACTCCGCAAAGTTAACCCTTTTTTCCCACCGAGCCAAACCTCTGTCTTTTCCGCCTTTCAATCGGGGTTTCCGAAAGCGGCCTTCAGGTGTTATGTAATAGGGGATGTTTATTCCGCAATTAATAATTTTCAAAATATTTGTTATGTATCAGTATCAGGTTTCATTTTCTCGGGCTGTCAGGATGGCCTTTGACTCGTATTGCCGTTTTCAGGGGCGCTCTTCACGTTCGGAATATTGGTGGTGGGTGCTTTTTGTCGCCATATTGAGTTTCTGCATAGGCATTATCGAAGGCATTCTGGGCTTCAGCATGACTGCTGTCCGGACAACATCCGGGATTCTCAGCCTCGTTCTTTTGCTGCCGGGACTCGGTCTTTCCGTGCGCCGTCTCCACGATATAGGCAAGTCAGGTTGGTGGATTCTGCTCGGCTTTATTCCTGTGGTGGGCGCCATTATACTCATAACCTGGTTCGCCCGCAACAGCGAGATGACGGAAAACCGCTATGGGCCCGTGCCCAATATGGCGAGATGACTCTCATGTTTCCGGCCACGCGCAGCGGCAATGGCTTGCGAAAAAACGCTCTTTCACTTGCCATTGCTGTAGCGTTTTGTTACCTTTGCCCTCACGATGAGAAAACTGCTATTTCTTTTTCCGATAACTCTCGTGATGGCAACAATGATGGCTTGCTCCGGCAAGAGCGACCGCCATACCGTCGACAGCGTTGAATTCGACGGCTCGGCTTCTGCGTCCGCCCCCGCTCCATCATCTACATCCGCTACATCAGTTACATCCGATACCTCCGCCCCCTCCAACGTGCGAAGCCGCTATATAGGAAACCTCAGGGAGGTCTTCAACGACTCAAACTATGTTCATTGGGCTTCGGCCGAACAGGTCGGCATAAAGCCGCTCGGCGACTGCCGCAGCCACTGGCGCCCCTCGCGCCCGCTTTGGAGAATCCGGACCTGCGAGGATTTCGTTGTCGACGAACTGACATATTCCGTGCCTTATCTTGTTCCAGAGGCATATAACGCCGTCCACGAGATAGGGCGCCGGTTCCGCGATTCAGTGCGCACCCGTGGCGGCGGCGACTACCGCATGATCGTCACCAGCGTTCTGCGCACTCCCGATGCCGTCAGGCGTCTGCGCCGCGTCAACCGCAACGCCATCGACTCGAGCGTCCATCAGCTCGCTACGACCGTCGATATTTCCTATGCCAAATTCATGGGCTCTCCCGAACCGACCGCGCAGACTGTCGGCGAGCTTAAAGGAGTTCTCTCGGAAGTCCTCGCCGCCATGCGTTCCGAAGGCAAGATATGGGTCAAATATGAATACCATCAGCCCTGTTTTCATCTCACCTGCCGCCCTGTCGGCAACAAACAATGACCTGATATGCCGGCTCAAACCGAACAGTCCGAACAGTCTCAGCTGCGTCGCCCGCGCCGCCGCTGGTGGGTGCGCCTGATAAAATGGGTGGCCATAGCTTTTGTAGCGCTGGTTCTTCTCATCGTCCTTGTTGTCGGGGCGGCTGTGTGGATTCTCACCCCCGAACGCCTGACGCCGCTTGTCGAGCACTATGCTTCGGAGTATATCGACGGCCGCGTTAAAGCCAAGCGCATAGAGTTGACATTCTGGAAAACATTCCCGCGCCTGAATGTCGACGTCGACTCGCTTGAAGTTATCAGCGGCAGCCTGCGCGGCCTGACACCCGACCAGCAGGCCCGGCTTCCGCAGGGCGCCGACTCGCTCCTGAGCGTGGCCGGATTTCATGCCGACGTCAATATTCTCAGACTTTTCACCGGAACAATCGCGCTCCACGACATAACCATCGACTCGCCCCGGGTCAATATCGTCGATGTCAGCCCTACGGTCTCAAACTACAACATTTTCCCGAAATCCGAAGAAACAGACTCTACCTCGACTCCTATTCCCGACATTATTCTGTCGCGTTTCGCGATAACCGGACGCGCGCCGATCCATTATGTGTCGCTGGCCGACAGCGTGGAGTTCAAACTCAACCTGACCAACACTACGGTCAGCGGCGACGATGCCCCCGGCTATCGTCTCGACTTCGCCGCCGACGCCTCGTCGCAGCTCGGCGATATGACGTTCGACAATCTGCGCATCGGAATGGTGGGCGATATTGTCTGGAACCATAAGAAACCCTACCGCATCGAACTCAGCGATTTTCAGGCCGGCATAAACGATGTCAACACCGTGGTCAACACCGTGGTCGACTTCGAACGTGACCTGACGATTGAGAGCCTGCTGTTCAGGATGCCGCTGGTCGATGTCAATTCACTGATACGCCTTGTGCCTCCGCAGCTGCGCGGCGAACTCGGCAAGATTGTCAATAATTTGCGCGTCGGGCTGACCGCCAGGCTGACTCAGCCCTACATACCTTCCGTTGAGCGCTATCCTTCGATGGAGCTTCAGATAACGGTTCCCGAGGGGAAAGCCTCATATCAGAAACTAAAACTCTCGGCTCTGGCGCTTGACCTTGACGCTCGTATCGACGGCAAAAACCTGAACAACAGCCGTTTTGACCTGAAACGGCTCTATGCCAATGGCGAGGGGATAGCTTTCACGCTGAAAGCCGTTCTGACCGATCTTATCAGAGACCCGAAAATCGAGGGAACTTTCGAGGGCGGCGTCGATCTCGGACGCCTGCCGATGAATCTGATCGCCCCTGAACTGGGAGCGAAGGTGACGGGACGCCTTAAGGCTGACGCATCTTTCGCAGGGCGCCGCAGCTATCTGACGCGCGAGAATTTCCACCGACTGAACGTCAATGGCGAGGCCTCGCTCTCCGACTTCCGTTTCGATATGCCCGATATGCCTGTCGAGGCTTTCGTCCGCCACGCCGGACTGAAACTCGGGTCGAATTCGTCGGTCAACGGCGCCGACTCGTTGCTGACGGTCAGTTTCTCGATCGACACCGTTTCGGTGGCAATGCCCGGTCTCGAGGCCCAGGCTCGCGCTTTCAAGATAGGAATCGGCTCGCGCAATGTAGCCTCAAGCGTCGACACCACCCAGATCAATCCTATCGGCGCCCGCGCCACTCTCGGTTTTGCGCGCCTCAAATCGGTCGACGACTCGACGAGCATACGTCTGCGCGACATCGACCTCACGGGCGTTCTGCGCCGCTTCCGCAATGAGGCGCGTGTGCCTCAGTTCGACATGAAGTTCACGGCGCGCCGTATGCGCTATTCCGACCGCCTCAACCGCGCGAGCCTCCGCGAAGCCGACATTGCCGCCACAGTCCATCCGACGCCTCCGCGCCAGCCGTCGCAGCGTCTGCTGCGGGCCATGGATTCCGTGGCTGCCGTCAATCCGGGACTCCCCTCCGACAGTGTGCGCGCTCTCGCCCGCACGGCTCTCCGCCGTAACCGCCGTCTCAATGCCGCAGACAATTCTACGAGCCGCGTCGACTTCGAGCTCGACGGTGAAACGCGTTCGCTCCTGCGCAAATGGCGTGCGTCGGGCCATATCAAGGCCAAGCGCGCCCGTGTCATGACCCCTTACTTCCCGCTGAAAAACGTGATCAAGGGTCTCGACATGACCTTCAACAACGACAGCATCGAGATCACCAACACGCGCTATCGCGCAGGCCACAGCGAGTTTATTATCGACGGCTCGATAACGAATCTCACCCGAGCCCTTACATCGCGCTCCGGCCGACAGCCTCTGCGGATCAACATGCGCGTCAGCGCCGACACTATCGACGTCAACGAAATAGCTGCGGCTGTATTCGCCGGCGCCGCATTCGCCGAGAAAGAGCGTCAGGGACTCGCAGAGCCGATATCCGACAGCGATAACGACGACGTTGTCGAGGCCTCGATAGCGCAGAATACCGATGTTTCCGAAAAAGCGGCGGTGCTTATCCCGACCAATATCGAGGCTTCTGTCCGTCTGGCAGGCCGCAATGTGCTCTACAGCGATCTGACATTCCATAATTTCCGTGGTCAGGCCGAGATTTTCGACGGTGCCCTGAACCTGCGTAACCTATCGGCCCGCACCGATGTCGGGGCCGTAGACCTGACGGCTCTCTATCAGGGTCTCCATCCCGACTCGCTGAGCTTCGCCTTCGGTATGCAGGTGCGCGACTTCCGCCTGTCGCGGTTCATGCAGCTTGTGCCGCAGCTCGACACTATCATGCCGCTGCTGCGCGACGTCAAGGGTATCGTCAACGCCGAGGTGGCCGCTACCGCCGATGTCGACACCATGATGGATATCAGAATACCGTCGCTGACCGCCGCCGTCAACATAACGGGCGACTCGCTCGTGCTTCTCGATGCCGCCACCTACCGCAAGATCGGCAAGTGGATGCTCTTCAAGCATAAAGACCGCAACGTCATCGACCATCTAAACGCCCGCATGGTTGTCAAGGACGCGCAGATGGAGCTTTACCCGTTCATCTTCGACATCGACCGCTATAAGCTCGGCATATTCGGCTCGAACGACCTCGATCTCAACTTCAAGTATCATATAGCCGTGCTGAAGTCGCCGATTCCGTTCAAGTTCGGCATAAATGTCAGCGGTAATCCCGACAAGATGAAGATTCGCCTCGGAGGCGCCAAGATCAAGGAGAACTCGCCGATGGTCAGCGCTATCTCCGACACGACGCGTATCAACCTCGTCAATCAGATTCAGGATATATTCCGTCGCGGAGTGCGCCGTGCCGGTCAGTCGGGACGCCTGCGCTTCGATCCGGGCGTGTCGCCCGCTCCCTCGCGCTCCGACAGCGATCTCGGCGACACCATCAGCCACGCTGATTCGCTCGAGTTTATCCGTCAGGGTCTGATTCCGGCTCCCCCTGCTCCCGATTCGACGGCCATAAAGGCTGCCGACGCCAAAGCCAAGAAGAAAAAGAAGAAGTAAAAGATGACGATATTCCCCGACGGATTCCGTCCCGAAGCCGCCCTCATCGATATGGACGGCACTCTCTACGACTCGATGCCCAACCATTCGCGTGCATGGATGACCATGTGCGGCGAACAGCTTGCTCATTTCCATCAGGTCCTCGATCAGCTTTTTTAAGCGCTGGGACTGCCGGTTGAGGACTTCCAGATAGGTCTTCTCCTCCTCCGGCGTGTGGGGCTTTTGCAGTAAGTCCACGTAGTTGATGATGGAGGTCAAAGGCGTTTTGATATCGTGGGAAACATTGGTAATCAGTTCTGTTTTCATACGCTCCGATTTTAATTGCTTCTGCGGATATAATAATGTATGGCTGAACGAGGCGACCACTCCTTCGAGCGAGACGGACAGCCGGGCATTCTCGTTCGATGTGCTTCCTTCTTCGCTGATCGACAATATGATGGTCTATAAGAGTCCGTCTGCCGAGCTGCCGGCCGATTTCTCCGGTGGTTTCGTGCAAGTGATGACCAAGAATATACCGGACGGGAATACCTTCAACGTATCTTACCAGATGGGATTTAATACGAATGCTACTTTCCGGAGTTTCCAGCTGACGGACGGGAGTTGGAAAGACTATCTCGGATTTGGGGCCGGGGTGCGGAGTTTGCCCTCTTCTTTCCCTTCTCATTTAGGGGATTATTCGACAGAGGAAGCCGCTGCCTTTACACGGCGGATCAACCAGAGGTGGGGAATCAACAGGTTCACGGCTATTCCGGACCAAAAGATTTCGCTCACTTCACACCGATCCTTCGATGCAGGCGACTGGAAGATCGGGAATATCGCGAATGTGAACTGGAGTACCGGCTACGATTATTCGGAGACGGTGAATAACAACTATATCGCCTATGATGTGGCGAACGATCTCTCACGTCCGCGCTTTGAGTACAACGATGCTCCAGTGACTTCGAAGAAAGGAAGTTAAAAATGAAAAAAGAACGACA
>OHBJ01003590.1_pt1 | contig 10176 bp, 10 predicted proteins | sample 1577241 | NCBI WGS metagenome assembly OHBJ01 (sample SAMEA3541594, study PRJEB24748) | human gut metagenome | biome: human gut; feature: human-associated habitat; material: faeces | place: China | collected 2012
AGGGTCTGCCCGATTGAAGCGGAGGTTGCGTCCGACGAGGCGGGTCAAAAGTACCACCCCGCCGGTAGGCGGAGATACAGACCAAGCTATCATCAAAACTTTGCGACGCCGTTAGGCGGAAAAAACATAAATGAAAGGAGCCAAACGAGCATGGAAAAAGTCGATATTTCCTCGATGACGCTGCCGCGGTTGACCGAGTGGGTCACCGGTACGCTGGGGGAGCCGAAATTCCGCGCCGGTCAGATCTACCGGTGGGTGCATGAAAAACGGGTCGGCTCCTTTGCCGAAATGACCAATCTTTCCGCTGCGCTGCGGCAAAAGCTGGAGCAAAGCGCCTTTCTGACGGTGCTTTCCACCCGCCGCCGGCTGGAAAGCCGGCTGGACGAAACGGTCAAGCTCCTCCTGGAGCTGCCCGACCAGAACTGTGTGGAAGCCGTACTGATGCGGTACGAGCACGGACTCAGCCTCTGCATCTCCACACAGGTGGGGTGCCGTATGGGGTGCAAATTCTGCGCCTCCACGCTGGGCGGGCTGGTGCGCAGCCTGACCCCCGCCGAAATGCTGGGAGAGGTGTATGAAGCCGAACGGCAGGCGGGTGAGCCGATCTCCTCGCTGGTGCTGATGGGGATAGGCGAGCCGCTGGATAACTACTGCAATGTTCTGGATTTTTTGACGATACTATCTTCGCCGGAGGGCAGAAACTTAAGCCTGCGGCATGTTTCACTTTCCACCTGCGGGCTGTGCGACCGCATTGACGAGCTGGCGGAGCTGGGACTGGGGCTGACCCTTTCCATCTCGCTGCACGCCGCTGATGATGAGACCCGCAGCGCCATTATGCCGGTGAACCGGCAATACAACATTGCCCGTCTGATGGAAAGCTGCAAAAACTATTTTGCCAGAACCGGTCGGCGCATCAGCTATGAATACGCACTGATCGCCGGCGTGAACGACAGCCCTGCCCACGCCGAGGCTTTGGCAAAGCTGCTGGGCGGGCAGAACTGCCATGTAAATCTGATCCCCGTAAACCCGGTGGCGGAGCGCGGCACCAAACGACCCGATAAGGGGGCGGTACAGCGCTTTGCGGCACGGCTGGGGGCGCTGGGGCTGAATGCCACCGTCCGGCGGGAGCTGGGCAGCGACATTGCCGCCGCCTGCGGACAGCTGCGGCGGGCAGAAGCCGGAAAAGCCGGTGGCTGAGAGCCTCCCGTTCGGCGAGATGTGACGTTTGTGATGAAATGACAAGCTCTGCGAAACGGTGAACACCGTTCGCAGAAAAAGGGATCGGGCAGGGTTCCTCTGCCCCGACAGAAAAAGCCTTCCCGAAGGAGGGGGACGAAAGATGCTGCAGATCTACGGAGCGACTGACCGCGGAATGGTGCGGGAAGCCAATGAGGACCGCTTTGCCGGCGAGGTATTTGACCGGTGGTGCGGTTATGCCGTTGTGTGCGACGGCATGGGCGGAGAAATCGGCGGTGGGATTGCCGCCGGCATTGCCGCCGAGGAGGTGCGCCGAATGGTGGAAAGCAGCCTGCGCCCCCACATGGAGGAGCGCAGCCTGCGGCTGCTGCTGGAGACCGCCGTGGCGGGCGCAAACCGTGCCGTCTATACCAGAAGTGAGCAGAACGGCGGGGCGCTGCGCGGTATGGGAAGCACCCTTTGCGCCGTTCTCATCAGCAACGGAACGGCACTGATTGCCAATGTGGGCGACAGCCGCTGCTACCTGCTGCGGAACGGCACGCTGACCCCGATGACCGAGGACCACACTATCGTGGCAAAAATGATGCGGCAGGGGCTGCTGAGCCCTGAGGAAGCTGCCAGCCACCCCGACCGGCATGCCATCACGAGAGCCATAGGGGTGGAGCCGGAGGTTCTGCCCGATTATACCGTGGTGCAGCTTGCGCGGGGAGACACCCTGCTGCTGTGCTCCGACGGGCTGTACAATGCCCTGCCCCCCGATGAGTTATCCCCCCTGCTGGCTGATATTTTGAACGGCGGGGATATTCACACCCTGATCGACAGAGCCAACGCTGCAGGCGGACCGGACAACATCACCGCCGTACTGATCCACAACCGCTGAGAGGAGAACAAAACACATGGAAAATATACTGGGTACCAAGCTGGCTGACCGCTACCTCATCGAAGAGCTGGTGGGTGTGGGCGGCATGTGCAATGTTTACCGTGCCTTTGACGCCGAGGCGCTGCGGACGGTGGCGGTAAAGATGCTGCGTGATGAATACGCCGCCAATGAGGAATATCTGCGGCGCTTCCGCAATGAGAGCCGCGCCATCAACGCACTTTCTCACCCCAACATCGTTAAAATCTATGATGTGGTGCTGGACGCTCCCAACCCCTATCTGGTAATGGAGTATGTCAGCGGCATCACCCTGAAGGAATATATCGAGCAGAAAAAGCCCATCAGCGGAAGGACTGCCGCCAACATTGCCGGTCTGGTGCTGACGGCGCTGCAGTGCGCCCATGAAAACGGTATTGTCCACCGCGATGTGAAGCCCCAGAACATCATGGTGACCGAAAAGGGCGAGGTTAAGGTGATGGACTTCGGCATCGCCCGCTTTGCCATGAGCCAAAGCCGTACCATCGACGGCAATGCCATCGGCTCCGTCCACTATATCAGCCCCGAACAGGCGCTGGGCGGTGCGGTGGATCAGCGCACCGACATCTACTCGGTGGGTGTGATCCTCTTTGAGATGCTGAGCGGCAAGCTGCCCTTTGACGGGGAATCCCCCATCAGTGTGGCGCTGCAGCAGGTGGAGCAGAACCCCAAAACGCTGCGCAGCCTGAACCCCGGCGTACCGGTCGGGCTGGAGCAGATCACCCTGCACGCCATGGCAAAGGATCCCGACCGTCGCTACCAGAACTGCGGCGAGATGATCGCAGACCTGCGCCGCTGGCTTGCCGATCCCAAGGCGACCTTCCCTGCCTATGCCGTCAAAGCCGCCAAGCCTGCCAGAAAAGGCGATGAGGCGCCGGCAGCGGCAAGGCGCCCCGTCACGGAAGCGGGCGCTGCAAAAAAATCCGCCCGCAAGGGCGGCAAGAAGCTGCGTGACCGACTGACGACGCCCCTTTCCAAGCTTTTTGCCGTGACCTGCGGCGTGCTGGCGGCGTCTCTCCTCTTTATCCTCGTGATGTTCCAGATCTATCAGCCCTTCAAGTCGGTGGAGGATATTACCCTGCCGAACCTTGTCGGCGTGGACTATACCGCTGCCACCGCCGGCGGCGCCTATCCCGGCGTCAAGATCAAAATGGAGAGCGAGGACTATAACACCGATTACGGTGCCGGTCAGATCTACCGGCAGCGCCCCAATGCCGGCGCCAGCGTAAAGAAGGGCAGTACCGTACAGGTGTGGGTAAGCGCCGGCAGTAAGATGGTGACCATACCGACCTTTACTAACCAGGAGGCGACCGCCGTTTACGGCAAGCTGGTCAGCCTTGGGCTGAAATACTCCACCACCGAGATTGCCAGCGACACCATTACCGAGGGCAGCGTGATACGCACCAGCCCCGACGCCGGACAGAGCGTTGCGGCAGGCACCACTGTTGTGGTGTACGTCAGTGTGGGCAGTGACAAGGAAAAGGTGCAGGTGCCGGAGGTGCTGGGCTATCCCGAGGAAGCTGCCGTACAGACCCTGCGGGACGCACAGTTTGATGTTACCGTGACCTACCAGCTGACCGACTACCAGTACGACGGTCTGGTAATGAGCCAGTCCCCCGCCTCCCCCAGCATGGTGCCGATCGGCAGCAAGATCACGCTGGTGGTGGGTACGGTGGACGAAGCCAATGTGGAAGGCTCCGCGACGGTGATTCTGCAGACCACACCGCCCGATATGCCCGGCACCGTGAATGTGACCGCCGTGCTGAACGGCTCCACCGTTTACAGCGAGGTGATCGAGCCGCGCAGCACCCGTCTGATCTCCATCTCCCTGAAGGGCAGCGGCACCTGCATGGTCGATGTACTGATCGACGGTGTGGTGTATAAGAGCGCTTCGGTGGATTTTGAAAGCGGACAATACTACTGGACGGCTGATTATTCCGCCGCCTTTGGTGAATAAATGGAGGGGCTGATCCTGCGCTCGCTGGGTGGTTTTTATACCGTCATCAGCGAGGACGGCACCCGAACCGAATGCCGGGGACGCGGCATCTTCCGCAAGGACCAGACCACCCTGCTGGTGGGCGACCGCTGCACCTTTGAGCCGACCGAGCCGGGCTGCGGAAGCATTACGGCGATTGCGCCGAGAAAAAATACCCTGCAGCGCCCGCCGGTGGCGAACCTTGACCGACTGGCGCTGGTCATCTCGCTTGCCGACCCTGCCCCCAATGCGACGGTCATTGACCAGCTGACCGCCATTGCCGCACGACGGGAGATCCCTGTGGTGGTGATCTTTACCAAGCCGGACCTTGCTGACCCCGCCCCGTGGGTAGAGATCTACCGCAAGGCAGGCTATCCCACTGCCGTGGTGAACAACCTGACCGGCGAGGGTCTGGAGACCGCCTCCCTGCTGCTGCGGGGCGGCATTACCGCCTTTTGCGGAAACAGCGGTGCAGGCAAAAGCAGCCTGATGAACGGGCTGTACCCCGACCTGAAGCTTGCCACCGGCGAGATCAGCAAAAAGCTGGGGCGCGGACGGCACACCACCCGCCACGTGGAGCTGTTCCCCGACGGACACGGCGGCTGGCTGTGCGATACCCCGGGCTTTTCGGCGCTGGAATTTGCCCGCAGCGAGCCGATGCCCGCTGCCGAGCTGGCGGAGTGCTTCCCCGAAATGGAGCGGTATCAAGACCGCTGCCGCTACACCGGCTGCAGCCACCGCACCGAGCAGGGCTGCGCCGTGCTGGAGGCGGTACGGGAGGGGCTGATTCCCGAAAGCCGGCACAAAAGCTATGTGGCGATTTATAACGAACTGAAAGAGCTGAAGGAATGGGAGCTGGCGAAAACCGAGCGCTCCCGCGGAGGAATATGATATGCAGGAAAAAGACCTGCTGCAAAAGGCAATGCAGCAAAAGAACATGATGGTGCTGTACCGGGACGGTCTGGTAGCGCCGGAATATGCGGGGATCCCCGTGGCGGTGGAAAATGAGCTGGTGGTGCTGCAGCGGCAGTCCAACTTTTTGCTGGACGGCTACTGCGCCGTGCGCACCGGCGACATTACCGAGGCGGAGCAGATGGACGATGTGCCGTTCCTCCGGAAGGTGATGACCGCCGAAAAGCTGTACGACGCCGTAAAGGTTCCGGACTTTTCCTGCTGCGACTGGCGGGAGCTTCTGGAGGGCATTATGGCGAAATACGGCGGCTGGGCAGCCGTGGAGTGCGAGGGCAATCCGGAGGAATCGCTGTATTTTCTGGGGCGGATTATGAAGGTGGACAGCCGTTACCTGACCATGAAGCGGGTGGACGCTTTGGGCAACTGGCTTGCCGATCCGCTGGTGCTGCCGCTGGACGATGTGACGCTTGTCTCCTTCGGCGATCGATATCTGGAGATCTTCCGGAAATACTGCAAGTAAGGCGGCGCGGCGCAGTGGGCGAGGGTTGCCGGCCCGCAGGGGCGGCGACCCGAGGCAAAGCGGAGGCGTGCCGCCGTATGACGCTGCAAATTTTGTAGAAAGGCAAAATAATATACAAATTGTATATTGCAGGGAGGAATGGCTATGAAGAAGTTTACGAGGGAACTGGGGCCCGGCTGGATCACGCTGGTGGAGAATGATGACTATGCCCTGTGCCGGCTGATTTTCGGTGACGGGCTGGAGGTGGACGCAGACGAGGAGGAAACTCCTCTGCTGAAGAAGGGCTTCCAGCAGATCATGGAATACTGGACCGGACATCGTGTGATTTTTACACTGCCACTGGCGCCCGGCGGCAGTGACTTCGAACGGGAGGTATGGGAGACGGTGATCCATATCCCCTATGGAGAGCATTTCACCACCCCGACGCTGCTGGCAGCGCTCTCGCTGGAGGACACTGAGGAAAACCGCACACGGGTCATCAAGGCCGTGGACAATTGTCCCATTCCGATCTTTATCCCGACGCACCGGGTAGGCGACCCTGAAACGGAGCATGACGAGGAGTACAGCTATCCCGGCGGGGAGGACGTAAAGGGCGCCTTGATGGCGCTGGAGCACCCGTTGGACTAAAACCGGACATAAGAAAAGAGGTATCCAAAAGCGGATACCTCTAATTTTTTGGGGAAAGGCGTTATGCGCGGCGGGTTTTTTTGATGATCGGGACCAGTGCGCCAACGACGATGGCGGCGAGAGCGACCTCCAGAAGTCCCTGCAGACCGACAAAGGCAATGATGAAAGCAAAGACATTGGTGGTACCCAGCATGGCAGCAAAGCCCTGCAGATAGTCGCTGGTGTAGAAGAAAACTGCCAGCGTACCCATAAACATTGCCGTATGGCAGAGGGTTGCCAATGCGCCGGTGATGGTACCGCTCCATTTGCCGGTAAGGTGGTCAAAGGCACGATAGAGATAGGCGGCGACCAGACCCAGCAGAACACGGGGAATCACACAGACGATAAAGGTACCGACGGGATTGATGCTGAAGAGGGTGGTGCCGAAGGTGCTGAGCCCGAAGCACTGAAAGAAGCTGGTCAATCCAAACACGCCGCCCAGCACCATACCGCCGACGGGACCGGTAAGCGCGGCGCCGAGAATGACGGGAATGTGCAGAAGCGTGATATCCAGACCCAATGTTCTGATGTAGCCGAGGGGAGTAAAGGTCATTACAAGAATGACGGCGGTAAGGATCCCCAGCGTGGTAAGGGTACGGGTGCGGTTAGAACTATTCATATTTTCCTCCTTGCTGCTATTCCTTTGCCTTTTGCGGCGGGCGGGATCGTTTGACCGATGCGGCTGGTGGCGTTCCCCTGCGGGATACGCCCCTGCGGGCGGAAAAGCGGTGCGGGTTGCCTGCGGCAGATGGGATACAGCGCAAATATTAGGAAGCTCCGTCCGCCTGCCGGTGCGGCAGGGGGCGGCTTCCCGCGACCTATCATAGCAGATGAGTGGGTAAAATGCAAGGGATAATTTGGCGGTGATGGGCTGCTTGACGGCAGGTGTGTTTTCCCCTGCAAAGGAGCCGCAAAAATGCGATCCCCCAAAAAGAAAGTGCATGTGCGTTGTGGCAGCAATTGCTGCGAAAAGCAGTCGCCCGAGCTCCTCCTCGTAAAAAGCGGCGGGCGGCTGTGTGTGAAAAGCCGTCTATTACGGGTTCCCGTTGGCAGAGGCTTCCGCAGCCTTCAGATAACGGATCCCTTCCGCAATAAACGCTTCCCGGTCAAATTCGGTATTGCCAATTGCCTGCTGCACGATCATACCATCGGAGGCTAAAAGGATCAGCCATGTCAAGAAGTCCGCAGGCAGATCGGTGCGTTCCGAGATTTTTCTGCTGATAAGCTCCTGAAACTCCCGATAGCGGATAATCAGGCTTTGCCGCAGCGCCTCATTGCCCAGCTGTGCCTCCGACAGAAGATGCATACGCAGTCCGGCAGACACAGTATTGCGCTCCACCACATACTTCACCAGCCGGTTCAGGGAGGTGTCCTTGTCCTTATCCTCCGTCCAAAGGATAAAGTCCTCCCACTGCTCGGAAAGGTAGCGATCGGTGATATCAAAAAAGATCTCGCTTTTTGTCTTGTAGTGGTAATAGAGCGTCCCCTTTGAAATCCCCGCGCCCTTTGCAATATCTGCAAGAGAAATATCCGCCAATGTATTGCTTTTCAGCAAGGCACAGGTGGCATCAATGATTTTTTCTTTTATATTTTCCTTACGCGGTGCAGCCATAATCGGTCTCCTTATTCGTATTCTGACGGAATTATACCATAAAATCTCATGCAATTCCATCATTCCGTGCCAAATCGCCGCATTCGTTTGATAGATTGCCGGAAAATCAAAATCGAATTGAAAAATTTTTGGTCGACATTGACAATCCCCTTTCGATGATGTATCATGATCTTATAATGAGTCGGTTGTACGACCGACATACCAAAGGGGCGAATCTGATTGAACATTGCATCGATCAACCGGCGGCTGCAAAAGCGCTTTTCCGGCGCAGTCACCGCCGCTTTATCGGAGGGGTGCATCGTGCTGACGGGGCACCTTTCCACCTGGGCGGAGGTCGTGGAGGCTTGCGGGCTTGCTGCCCGAAAGTACAGCACGACCCATGTGGTCAACGATATCCTGTGTGATGAAGTGAAGCCGCAGAAGGAGCGGCTTCCGAAAATCAGCGACAGTGCTTTGGAGGGGCAGACTCCCGATGTACTGATCATCGGCGGCGGCATCTCCGGCGCCTCCATTGCCCGCGAGCTTTCCAAATGGAAGCTGGACATTGTTCTGGTAGAGAAGGAAGCCGATCTGGCACTGCAGGCCTCGGGCAGAAATGACGGGGAGGTTCACCCGGGGATCGACCTTTCCAAAGGCTCCAAAAAGCATTATTATATCCGCAAGGGCAATGAGATGTATGAGCAAATCTGTCGGGAGCTGGACGTCCCGTTTGAACGGGTCGGACAATATGTTTGCTTTGAAAAGGCTTATCTGAAGCCCTTGATCGCCCTGTACTGCATGATCCGCCGGAAGCGGGACGGCATTTCGGATACGAAATTGATCTCCGGTGCGGAGCTCAAGCGTCGGGAAATCAATCTGGCGGAGAATTTTAAGTTTGCCATTTCAAACCCCTCCTCCGGCTGCGTCTGTCCCTACGGCTTGACCATTGCCTATGCGGAAAACGCCGTCCAAAACGGCGTCAGGGTATTTTTGAATACGGCGGTGCTGGGTATGCAGGTCGAAAACGACCGCATCACCGGCGTGACCACCAACCGGGGAACGGTATATCCCACGCTGGTCATCAATGCTGCGGGCGTCTTTGCCGAGGAGATTGCCGCCATGGCAGGAGATCGCTTTTTCTCCATTCACCCCCGGCGGGGCACCAACTCCATTCTGGATAAAAAGGCCGGTGCCTATCTGCATTCCATTGCCTCGATAAAGGATCTGACCGGCAAAAACACCCATTCCAAGGGCGGCGGGATCCTGCATACCGTACATGACAACCTGCTGGTGGGCCCCGACGCAGTGGAGACCTATGAAAAGGAAAACACCGAGACGCGCAGGGAAAGCATCGAAACCGTCTTCCGAAAGCAAAAGCGCACCATGCCCAAGCTCTCGGAGCAGGATATTATTACATACTTTACCGGCATTCGCGCGCCCACCTTTGAGGAGGATTTTATCATTGAAATGGGTAGGCGGACGGGGAATATCCTTCATTGTGCCGGCATTCAGTCGCCGGGGCTGACCACGGCGCCCGCCGTGGCGCTGGATATTGAACAGATGGCAGTGAAATACCTTTCGGGCATAAAAAAGGTGGAGAAAAACGAGGGCTTTGATCCGATCCGCCACGCCCCTCCCGTACTGAACAAAATGGACGATGAGAGCCGCCGTGCTCTCATCAGAGAAAATCCCGATTATGGCGTAATCATCTGCCGCTGTGAGGAGATCAGCAAGGGGGAGATCCTGGACGCGCTCCGCTCTCCCATCTGCGTACCTACGGTGGACGGCATCAAAAAACGGATCCGGCCGCCTTTTCATCAGCATATTAGAACCAGTCTTTTTGCCATTTCAATTTACAAGCGGAACTTCGCTTAAGCGTTCATACTACTGTTGTACCACATTTTGAGAGTAACTACAACCTAACTTTTCTTACAACATTCGTTTAAAACAATCGATTAAATTTCATCTTGATAACGCAGTAAAATAGGTTTATAATTGCTCTGGTGCTTATGGCACTTTTTATTTTAAAGTATTTCAGAAAAGAGTGATTTTTTATGACAACTAATGATCATAGACCCGTACTGCGAGGTGAACTGGTTCTTGTACTGGCCGTCATCATCAACAGTATCGGTGTACTCCTGATGCTTCATTCCGGTTCCGGTATTTCAGCCATTTCAAGTGTTCCTTATGCCTTTAATCTGGTATTGCCAAAGCTTTCTCTCGGCACATGGACGTATATCTTTCAGGGACTTCTTGTCTGTGTCCTTATGATACTTCGCCGCAAATTCGTTCCTGCTTATTTGTTCAGCTTTGTTGTCGGTTTTTGCTTCGGCAAAATGATGGATATCAATGAACTTTGGGTTGACCATCTTCCATTGAATATTCCCCTTCGAGTTGCTTAC
>OHBJ01003592.1_pt1 | contig 10174 bp, 15 predicted proteins | sample 1577241 | NCBI WGS metagenome assembly OHBJ01 (sample SAMEA3541594, study PRJEB24748) | human gut metagenome | biome: human gut; feature: human-associated habitat; material: faeces | place: China | collected 2012
AAGCTGCATTACGCAGTGGTCGATACGCAACGCCTTCGATCACAACGCCCATGAGTGTACAGATGATAATGGACAGCAGGATGGCTAAAATCGGATTTAATCCCATGCCGCTGACTGCGACATAAACTACATAAGAGCCGACCATGATAACATCTCCATGAGCGAAGTTCAGCATTTTAGCGATTCCGTATACCATGGTATAACCAAGAGCGATGATCGCATATACACTTCCGAGGCTGATACCACTGATAAGATATGATATAAAACTACTCATAGAAGTCTTTCCTTTCTTATATTTAAATAATTTTATTGTGTGTAAAACTGGCAGATTTGCCTTTAGCGAAATCTGTCTTGTTTATTTTGCCAAAAGTAAATCTGTCATTAACGCATTAATGTAATAACGTATTAGGCAACAGGGCTGTCTGCATAATTCAGACAGCCCCGTTGGCATGCAACCATTGTCCACTCCAGGAACAATCGCATTTTATTTCTTATGAAATCTTTTCAGTTATTTCAATTTCATTATTCCATTGCTGCGTAAGCACCATCTTTGATTTCTACAGCTTTCGGAGCTTTGTTCGGCTCACCGTCTTCTGTCCATGTGATCTCGTCACCTGTAACACCTTCAAGTGTGATCTCGGTCATGCCTTTTTCAAGTGCTGCACAGATATCTGCAACATCCATGTCTGCTTTTACATCTTCTTTTTCTGCTGCTGCTTTGACTGCGTATACTGCATCATAAGCATCTGCTGCGAACTGGTTTGGTGTGTCTTTGTAAGCATCTTTGTATGCTTTTACAAAGTTCTGGGTTTTCTCATCTGTAGAATCTGCTGCAAATGGTGTAAGAAGCATCAGCCCCTCTGCAAGAGATGTATCAAAGTTTTCTACACCAAGGATACCGTCCATACCGTCGCATCCGAAGAATTTAGTTTCAAATCCCATGCTGTCTGCCTGTGCAAGGATCAGGGAAGCTTCTGTATAATAAATCGGAAGGAATACTAATTCAGCACCACCGTCTTTTGCTTTCTGAAGCTGTACGGAGAAGTCTTTATTGTTATCAGCAGTGAATGCTTCGGAAGATACGATTTCAATACCCTGATTAGCTGCTTCTGCTGTGAAGTTCTGTGTGATACCTGATGAATATACATCAGAGCTATCGTAGATAATAGCTACTTTTGTAGCAAGTTTATGCTCTCCAATGTACTGAGCTGCTGCAGTACTACGAAATTCTGCGCACACTCGCTGGGATTCTTCGCATGCTACCAGTACTTTCATTTTCTATCACCTCTTTCTGCGTATTTTCATCACACTTCGCCTTGGCGGCATTCATCGCCACTCTGGCACGTAAATCCTTGATCGGCTCGAGTACCTCCGGAATCCCGCCGCCGGCGTAGAGATGCTCCAGCATCGGGAAGTCCGCCCTACTCATGGGCAGTGACAGCAGATACTTTATCACGCCGTCGTATTCCTCGGCGGTCATTTTGAGGATCATGGGTTAGTCCTCCTCTTTTTCCATGATTTCATCGAAGTGTACAAAAACCAGGGAAAGCCTTTTGAGCATTGCTCCCAGTACCTGCTTTGCATCGTGCTTACCGTTGCTGCAATCTGCCACGATATTGGCAACGTATACCGCACCTGCAAGATAGCAAGCTATCACGTCATCGCCGCTGACGCTGCTTATCTTTGAGTTCGGCGTGATCTGCTCGTTCTCGTCCATCTCGATGCGGATCTCAATGTGTTTCTTCTGGGTTTCCATGATGATACTTCCTTTCACGTTCTTGATATGTATATTTCTGCCAGCTGGTGCAAACCATATTCCGGCTGCGTTCCAAGCACCGGCAGAAGTACCGGCAATTCCGGCAGCACGCCGGCTCTTTCTGTTGCATGGGGCTTGTCCTTTCTGCCGCTTTCGCGGCGGGTGTTTTTAAATTCCCTGCACGGGCATTCGACCTGCTCCGCTCTGGGCATACGCTGTACCAGTAGCAGATTTTACACGTCACTGTATAACCTTTAATTTCTTTCCCCTCCAGTCTTTGTCGGGGAAAACAACCTCAAACATCGCCTGCGTGATATCCGCGGCCAGCTTCTTTTCCTCTTCTGGTGTGTGATCTGGAATGCGCATATCAACGATAGCTGTTTTTGTCCGCATCACCACTTTGCGATATCCGTCGCACTGGATGTCCTCCAAAATTTCACCGTCAAATTTCATGTGATCAGCTCCTTTCGCGGTATGTTATGCTGCACCGGCTTGTCAACTTGCCAGATGGTCCTGCTCATGCTCTCGCTGCAGCACCATTCCAACGCCTGCCGCATTTACTCTCTGTTTGTCCTCCGGTGTCAGAATACCAAGCATCTCCAGCAGTTTTGCGAATTCTTGCAGATTCACAACAACGTGCTGCGATTCCGTGTGCGTTCTTGCCATATATCTCACCACCTTTCAGTTTTTCAAAAATTTGTTGACGAAATACACATGACCTTTTCCACTGCAACCGAATCCACAAATATCACGAATTCCAAACCAACAGAAAATTGAACCCCAGCAGAAACAGCACGTCCCCAATTGTACAAGTAAAAGCGGAAACAAACTTGTTTTTTTCGTAATGTCCCAGTGCCATAACCGCAACACCGGCAACAATTAGAAAAATGTATAATGCCATTGCATTTCACCTCCTTTCTGTTTCGTTTTCCCCTAGGCGGGAGACGGGGTTTGCAGCAGTTACGCTGCTTCTCGTTCGATCAGCGGAAAGACACCGTCTGATTTCAGCAGATCGTAAATGAAAAGCCGCCCCTTTTGCGTCCAGTAGGTATGTGGTTCCGCAGCATGTTCCCTACCGTCGTCGCCGTGATAGGTGTGCGTCTTGGTGCTGGTATAGCCCATGCCTGCGTACTTCTGATACAACAGCCACGTCTTGCCCTGCTTGTACTGCACACCGTGTTCGTGGAGATACTCGTTCAACTTTCTCGCACTCCAGCCGTAGTCCTTTGCGATCTTGCCGATGGAGATCAGGTCTTTACAGTTCAGCACCACGTCATAATAGCTTGCCTTGGGCTGCAGCTCTGCGATCTGCTGGCTCTGTACGGCAACGGTGGTCTCCAGCTGTTTTCGCTGTGCCTGCTCCGCTTTCAGCTGCGTGGCGAGTTCGATCAGGAAATCCGGCGAAGTGATTGCTCGTTCCAGCGTCTGTTCTGTCATGTACGCTCCAAGCTTGCGGATCGTCGGCAGGACTTCTGATGTGACCCACTTCCGGAACGGCTTTGCCTGCGGCTTGTCCGACCGGAGGATCACGGCGTATAAGCCGGATTCGTTGATAACAGTAACATTCTGTTTTCCACCAAGGGTGTGAATCAGGCTCACACCCTTTTCATCATCTTCTAATCTTCCGGCAACTCTTGCCGGAGTTGTCAGTTCCAGAATCTTGCACACGTCAGACAGCACCCACCACGGCTCACCGTCCTTTTCCACGGTTCTGATCTCGGAACTGCCGTAGTTCCATGTTTGTAGTTGTTCGGTCATGTTTTTTCTTCCTTTCTGTTGTATTCCCTGCTCCGGTGTGGTATAATGGAGCGTGGGAAGGGGGGTGATTTTATGTTGTTCAAAGATGCTGCAAAAGAATCCATGCAGTCCAATCCGCAAACCAACTTTACGATCATCCGAAACGGCATAAAAGCCGGAACGTTTCTCGGGATCCATGTAGAAACCGAAAGAAAAATCTGTATGCTTTCTAAAAACGGCGTTCCAGAGCCGGGTGATTACATTCAAGACGGAACCGGAAAAACCTTTCTTGTGAAGTGTGTGAAATCTACAGAAATCAACTATTAAACACTTCTTGCAGGATCCGGATCGCTTCCTCATCTCCGGCTTCTGCACGTTTCACAAGATACGAAACAACCGCTTTTTCGGTCTCCGGTATGGTCTTTTCCATATCGTTGTACTGTTTGTTCGTCATGTCTTCCATGTTTTTCACCTCCTCAGTTATCCTTTCTCTTATAGTCTTGTTCTTTGAAAATTTGATGTTGGCTTTTTGTCTACATAGTCGGCAGTTGCTTTTTTCAACCCATTATGCTATACTATGTACATCAAACGGAGGTGTATAAAATGATAAAAAACATTTCTTTCTTCTCTGCAGTTGAACCCGACAGTTTAAGATTTACATCTAGGGTTTATATACCTAACATATGCCCCATGTGTAACACAACGCTAGAAATGTCCCCGCTGTTCGGGTTCTACGACTTTGACCCTCTTTATAGAGAACTCAAGATTCCGTATGTTATCCTAAAATGCCCGAAGTGCGACAGGATTTCTTTTGCTGCCTACGAAGAAACAACTTTCGAAGAAAACAGCGGAAGAACAGCCGATCTGATTGCTTACCAACTATACCCACAGCCAACAAAGCAAAAAGAATTCAGTGAGGACATTAAAGCGAAATACCCTAGATTTTGCAGCATATACAATGAGGCACTTCTTGCAGAGCATAACCGATTAAATGAAATCTGCGGCATGGGCTACAGAAAAGCACTCGAAATTCTAATCAAAGACTATGCCATCGAAAAGAATCCCGACAAAGAAGAAGAAATTAAAAAAGCATTTCTTGCAAACTGTATCAACAGCTACATCAAATCTGATAAAATCCAAGCCCTTTCCAAAGCGTCCGCATGGATCGGTAACGATGAAACACACTATGAAAAGCGGCACATTGAGTACTCTATACAAGAATTGAAATTGTTTATCGATGCTGTTGTTGCGACAATTGAAACCGACATTGCTTATGAAAAGGCTACTGCTCTTCTTTCTGGTATTGATGCGAATCGAACTCAGCCAAAAACGCCCCGTCCTTGCTGCGATACTCCGTAATCAGGCGAAGTGGATTAGTAGAGGAATTTTCCTTTCCTGCCAAATAGACTACTTGCACCACCTCGATGACTTTGGCATCTTTTATGACCTTTGCTTGCTCCATACCATTTTCACCTCCTTTCATTTTTTTCAAATCAAGCGTTTCGGTTTTCTCCTGCCTGCTCCGGTTTGAGTTTTCCGCTGCCTGTCCTTGACTGCAATCATAGTATAACATAAATCACGTCACTTGTCAATAGTTATATATCATTTTTTATGTTAGTAATACGTAGAAAAAATGATAGTTTTTTTGTACTACTTGCACAAAAAGCGTCAGTTTGATAAAAAACAAGTGAAAATAGGCTCCCACACGCTTGACGACTAACATTTTTTATGTTATCATTAAGCAAAGGAGGTGATTACATGAAGAACAACATAAAAGCAGCACGAGAAAGTCAAGGGCTTACGCAGCAAGAGTGTGCAGAACTATTTAATGTTAAATTGAGAGCGTGGCAGACGTATGAGCAAGGCGTGAGCGAACCAAAATTTGAAGTGTTGTGTAAGATTGCAGATAAATTTGGAGTGACCACCGATTATCTGCTAGGCAGACCGGACGCAAAACAGCCGGACGATCCTGTGGAGCTGTTGGCGGCACAGTACAAGCTAGGCACGGCGGAGCACGCCATTATTGCGTCTTATCTTGCGTTGCCGCAGGAAGACCGCACAAAACTGGTTGACATCGTGGAGCAAATCGCAAAAAAAGCAGAAGAGAAAAAGCCAGAGATAACTGTTGAAAAAACGCAGTACAAGCAGGTTTCCAGTAGTGAGGGCGACAAGATTTTCCCGACAACGGAAAAACCGCCGGGCATCGAAGAGCAGCTGTTGAAAACACAGCCGACAGACGAAGATTTGTAAGATCTGTAATATTTTCCGGGAACTGTGGTACAATACAATATAATTGTATCACAGGAGGTGAGAACATCACCACAGAAGAAACGGCACTGCAATGCCTGATAGACTGCGACGCGAAGAGCCTGCCAGTAAAGCCGGTGAGGATCGCCGCACATTACGGACTGCGGTGCAGGACGGACACATCACACACCATTCTGAAAGCCGGTGAGTACGGGCGTATCATGCGGCTGTCAGACGATACTGCCGTCATACTTCTGGACGGGACACAGCCCAGAGTGCGGCAGCGGTACACGGCAGCACACGAGATCGGGCACTTTCTTCTAGGGCATATCGGCAAGCCGTCCCTGCATATGTCAGGCGGCTATGCAATCCGCCCAGAACAGGAAGTGCACGCAGACTTTTTCGCTGATTCGCTCCTTGCCCCTCTGTGCGTCCTCTGGGCGTGTAGGATTGTGAATGGCAAAGATATTGCGGCAATGTGCTGCGTGCCGTCAGATGCCGCCCAGAGAGCCGCAGAGCGTGTGCGTGCGATGCCACCGCCGGAAAGCAAATTGGAACAGATCGTAATGCACCACGTGCGGTGCAAATGACAAAAAAAGAACGCCCTGCCAATCGACCGGCAGGGCGTTTGTTATTTATGGAGATGATAGAAATGGAAACATATTGCATCTATCTGCGAAAATCCCGTGCCGATGCAGAGGCAGAAGCACGGGGAGAGGGCGAAACACTGGCACGGCACGAAAAAACGCTGCTAGACCTGGCAAAACGTCAGGGGCTAACTATCGTAAAGATATACCGCGAGATCGTCAGCGGCGACAGCATCGCTGCACGTCCACAGATGCAGCATCTGCTGCATGACATCGCAGACAGCAAGTACACCGGCGTCCTTGTTATGGAAATCGAGCGCCTAGCTCGTGGTGATACCATAGATCAAGGCATTGTGGCACAGGCGTTCCGGGAATCTGAAACAAAGATCGTCACACCTGTCAAAACATACGACCCGAACAGCGAGTTTGACGAAGAGTATCTCGAATTTTCCCTGTTTATGTCCCGGCGAGAATATAAGACCATCAAGCGCCGCATGAATGCCGGGCGGATCGCATCGGTCAAAGAGGGAAACTACATTGGCACAAATCCCCCGTATGGATACCGGAAAATCAGCCCAGAACCGAAGGTGCACACCCTGGATATCGTTCCGGAAGAGGCGGAAGCGGTAAAGATGATGTTTGAGATGTACATCAACGGGGATGGCGCCAGAGCGATCGCAGCACGGCTGAATCAATTGCAGATACCGCCACGCAAATCCAACGCCTGGGAGCCTGTCAGCGTCCGCAAAATACTGCACAGTCCAATATACTCCGGAAAAGTGGAATGGCGTACAAAAAAAGACGGCATCATCCTGGCGGACGGACTGCACCCTGCGATCATCACGCCGGAGCAGTTCCAACAAGCCACAGAACGCCACAAACGCACCGCACCGCAAGTGCCGACCGGATACACCACACAAAACTACTACCACGGCATTCTGTTTTGTGCCAATTGCGGGCATCAGATGAAACGCCGACCGACACCAAACGGCACGGCTCATATGCTGTGCCGCCGGAACGAATGCCGGGGCAAGGTAGTCAGTTCTGCGGTTGAGAAAATAGACGAAGTCGTCCTGGCGGCTATCCGCTATCGTATGCAGGAAATTGCACTGCAAAAAGATGCTATGGAGTTGGAAGAGGCACAAAAAAATGAAACCGCAAAAAAGAAACGCGAAAAGCTAAAAAAAGCATTGGAAAAGCTGCACCGACAAAAAGAAAAACTGCACACGCTGCTAGAAACAGACGTGTACACGGTGGAAACATTTCTCGATCGATCAAAAGCACTAGAAAGCCAGATCGCGGAACTGGAAGCTGAGCTGAACACGATCCAGCAGGAAGACGAAGCACCGCACTTGCCCCCCGGGCAGGCACTAGTGCAGATGCAGCACGTTCTGGACAGCTTCCGGGGGGCTGATCCGGAAAGAAAGAACCAGATGCTTTGCAAAATTATCCGCAGGATCGAATACAAAAAAACCGAAAAAATGTGCTACAGAAAACAAAAATCCGACCTATCCCTGTGCATCGATTTTTTGTAATCTGTTATGTACAACATAAACATAATATCAAGCTGCAATACCCCGTTCGGATCAAAACGCCCAACGCCAGAACGGCGAAGTATATTATTTCGCAGCTTGGCGGCCCAGACGGAGAGTTGGCTGCTTCGCTACGGTATATGCACCAGCGATACACGGCAAAACCAGACAAAGTAAAAGGGGTTTTGACAGATATTGCCACAGAAGAACTAGCCCATGTCGAGATGATTTCCGCGATCCTGTACCAGCTGACTGACGGGCTGACACCGGAACAGATCAAGGAAGCCGGATTCGACGCGTACTTCGTAGACCACACCCTCGGACTGTACCCCCAAAGTGCCGCCGGCGTACCATTCACGGCTGCCTATTTCCAGTCCAAGGGGGATCCGATCACCGACCTGACCGAGGATATGGCGGCAGAGCAAAAGGCACGGAGCACCTACGACAATATTCTCCGGCTGTGCGATGACCCCGATGTCCGCGACCCGATCAAGTTCCTGCGGCAGCGGGAAATCGTGCACTTCCAGCGTTTCGGCGAAGCCCTGCGGCAGGTGCAGGACGACCTGAATTCCAAGAATTTCTACTGCTGCAACCCGTCTTTCGACAGCAGCTGCGGCAAAACCGCCTGCCGGAGAAAAATGCGGTAACACACTTCTCATAAGGCAATGCCGCACAAAGATTGTGCGGCATTGCCATAACTTTCAGATGCTGCTCTGTTTCCGGAGCAGCATTTTTTCTGTTTCCCTGAAAAGTTCACATACCACTCCTTGACTTTTCCCATATTTATGGTATACTAGCATACGGACAGTGTGATTTTCGCCTGTCCATAGAAGAAGGGAGAAGTGGGTATGATACAACTCATTGCAACAGATATGGACGGAACGCTGCTGGACGAGGAGAAGCAGCTTCCGGCACAGCTGCCTGCACTGCTGGAGGAATTATATCGCCGCGATATTACATTTGCCGTGGCAAGCGGCAGGTCGCACATGATGCTGACCAACCTGTTCGGAGAACTTGCCGAAGAAATCATTTTCATCTGTGACAACGGGGCATGCGTCATGTATCCCCATGAAGCACCGCTGCTGCACAGTCTGCCAAAAGATGTCATTCATCGGATTCTGGATGCGTGCCGCAGCCTGTCTGCCGGTGTGCCGGTGCTGTGCGGATTCCACCACATTTACTATCCGGAAAACGACAACGCTGCCATGCAGCATGAAATTCGGCGGTATTACCGCGATCCGCAGGTAGTTCCCTATGACGACCTGTACGCTGTTGACGAACCGATCCTGAAAGTTGCCCTGTGCGACACCAACGGACCGGCAAAGGAAGCCTACCCTGTGATGCACGAAGCACTGGGCGATGCCTATGAACTGCTGATCTCCGGCGACTGCTGGATGGATATTATGTGCAAGGGTGTGACCAAGCACTATGGAAAGTATGGTCGTATGCGTAAAGCCTACATAAAAGAGCATCGCCCTTGGCTGTACGCAGAGCTTTTGTTCGGAGGGAAACTGGTATCTCACTTAAATAGCATTGATGATACAGCTCATCAGAGAATGGAACTGCTGATCCAACAAATACAGGAGCAGCAAGGCGTAAATGAGGAATTAAAATCTCGTGATCGGATGGGTTGGGTAGGTGCTTGTAATAATATCCGCAATGCTGCGGAAGAAATCGTCTTAAATGAATTGATATATTGTTAAAAATGAAGGCCATCACGGTTCTCTATTTGAGAACCAGTGATGGTCTTTATCTTAATGCGAATTTAATGCCATAACCGGCACGCTAATGCCCATTTTATGGTTGAAATGCAATAATACAATTTAAGAAAACGAACATTGGAGGTGTTGAGATGGGAAAACTGGAACGTAAATTATCCTCCTCTCAGATGATTATTCTCGGTTTTGCCGCTGTCATATTGTTGGGTGCGCTGCTTCTGATGCTGCCGGTATCCAGTAAAAGTGGAGAGATTACACCGTTTCTGGATTGTCTGCTGACATCGACTTCGGCGGTTTGTGTGACCGGACTTGTGGTTTATGATACGGCGGCACATTGGACAGTGTTTGGGCAGGCAATCATTATTGTGTTAATTCAAATCGGCGGCATGGGCGTTATCACAGTAGCTGCTGCGATTACAATGGCAGCAGGAAAGAAAATCTCCTTGATGCAAAGAAGCACAATGCAGGATGCAATTTCCGCACCGCAGGTTGGCGGCATTGTCCGATTCACTGGTTTCATCTTGAAAGGCATCGTAATTATTGAGCTTTTGGGCGCAGCGATTATGGCTCCTGTGTTCATCGGGGATTACGGATTTG
>OHBJ01003594.1_pt1 | contig 10171 bp, 9 predicted proteins | sample 1577241 | NCBI WGS metagenome assembly OHBJ01 (sample SAMEA3541594, study PRJEB24748) | human gut metagenome | biome: human gut; feature: human-associated habitat; material: faeces | place: China | collected 2012
GCAATAATATATAGCACTGAAAAATACTGTCGTTCTAAAAGAGACAATGCCCAGGCCAACGCAGAAGCAAAAAAAGTTTTACTGTTTTTTCGCGGTAAAAAAATAAACGCCTCTTTAAAACGGCGTTCTTCTGTCTCTGCAATATAAAAACCTGCAACATTATAACAAATAAATTTTTCCCATGGTTCTAACAAAAAAGCTTTTCCTCTCGCTGGACCTTTTATGTGTACGAAAGTAGCTTCGATAATTTTTATAACAAAATCAGCATCCCGTGTGCGCATTTCATAAGCAGTATTATCCAAATCTTTTAAAAATCTTTTAGCTGCAAGTACTCTATCCTCATTCGCTATTATCTCTCCTGATACGATATCTCTTGCATATTTTTTGACTTCTTTAAATAGTTTAGACTCAGCCATCTGCTATCTTACTAAGTGCGGCATCTAATTTTGATAACTTAGGTTTCTCTTTGATTGTTGTTTTTTCAAAGATCTTAGGATTCAGGCACAGCATATCCAAATATTTTGCTATGTCACTTCTCAATCTTTCCAGTGTAATAACACCCGGGGTTCGCTTAACGTAATCGTCACTTTTCAGCATCTTTTTGATACTTTCTCGTTCGGATAAAAGCTCTGCACAGATGCGAATTGTCTCAGCATATTCTTCTCTGTACGTTCCCATTTTCTTCATACTATCCGTCAATTTTTTTTCAAATGTTTGTGCCTTTATCGCCCTTGCCATTTTGCCGCCTCCTTTCTCCTTTTTTGGAATTTTTGAAATTTCGCGCATTTGGAAACAGTGCGTATACCGACAAACAGCGACTGCCGTTGTTGCGTCAGCGCCAGCATATAGAAGCCGTCGGAGGCAATATCGTGAGTGGCCGAGGCGAAGCCGACAAGCCAGAATGCTGCCAGAGTTGTCTTGAAAAACGACGGCCCCGGCAACAGAAAAGCTATCGAGGCAAACGCCACTGCAAGAACAATCTCCATCGCCAGCGTCCAGAACCGCTTCGTCTTTACGATGTCGACAACGGGGCTCCAGAACGGTTTTATGACCCACGGCAGGTAAAGCCAGCCTGTATACAGAGCGATGTCGGCGTTGCCGACTCCGAGGCGCTTATACATTATCACCGCCACGGTCATGACAGCCACGTATGGCAGTCCCTGCGCGAAATAAAGCGTCGGAACCCATGCCCATGGCGATTGCCTGATTGCGGCCATCAGTAACGTCGCTCTATCTCCGAGCCGGGATAATAGTGTGACAGAATCCTGCGGAACGGAATACCTTCGTTGGCCATCATGGCGGCGCCGATCTGACAGAGACCTACACCGTGGCCCCACCCTGCTCCATGGAATATGAAGCGGCCGTCGGCATCGCGGTCGACGATGAAGGCGCTGCTCTTAAGATGGCTTTCGCTGAGCCAGCGACGTATCTCAAGCTCTTTGCCGACAACGAGACTGCGGCGCGTGCCTGTTACGCGCAGTCTGACAATGCGGCCCGACTCGCCGCGCTGAAGCGGTTCTATGGCCGTTATCGTCCCGAAATCTATTCCAGACCGGCGCCTGACAAGCTCCGAAAGCTCGTCGGCCCCATAACTGATGGTCCAGCGGAAGAAATCAGGCGTCTCGCGGTCGTAGGCGTTGAGGGCGTCATCTAGAGCCGGAATGTCGGCTGTATTGCAATAGGCATCCGGGCTGCCGAGAATCCAACGGCGCGCCTCTTCTTCACGCGTAAGGTCGGGGACATCAGTCTCATCGGCGCTGTCGCGAAGCGGACGCAGATAGTCGTAGTCGACAGGATTCCAACAGTTTGAGAACCGTTCGAAGACTCCGCCGCAACACTTGCTGAAACGTGCGTCGCAAAGCTTGCCACCTGAGGTGAGCACCATTCCGCGCGTTGCCTCGACCGCCTCAACGGCAGCGGCGTTGCCGATGCGAGACAGGCCCTGATAACGCTGACAATGATCGTCGGCGCAGACATCGAAACGTGTATGCTGCGAGCGGTCATACCAGCGCACAATCTCTCCGTCGTCATCACGGCGATCGTCGGGGAGCGCCGGAGCACGGCCTGATTCGAGCTGCGCAAGCACCCAACTGCGCGAAATCACGGCATGAGCGCGGAGCAACTGCGGATGGGCGTCGGCACTCATTTCGCTTGAAACCACACTTTTCAGATAATCTTCGACACTGACAACATTGATAGCGGTTATTCCGCCATTGCCGTCGCCGGCGATTGTCAGAGAGCCGGTGAATATCTGACGTTCTATGCGATGCCAGTGGAAATCTATGCCTATCGGCACTCTCGCAATGGCAAAACGCGATGGAAATCCGATCAGCGGTGTCAGCACCAGCGGCTCGGCTATCTCGGCGGCCTCGAAAGTGTGAGGGCCGCGGTAGAGCCGCCCCGAGAGATCGCGGAAAGGAGTTATGAAGTCGATGTCGAGTCTGGAAGCCGTCACTATTCCCACGCGCAGTGTCGGAGTCTCCACAACCGGACAGGTTTCCTGCAGAATACCTGCGAGTGTGGCGGAATCTATCCGTTCGAAGTCGGCTTTTACAGGTGTGATAACCGATCCTGCAAGATCGAGAGAGGCCGGACTGACACGCATCTCGGGATAGCATTTCGGACGATGGGCCGTACGGCGGAACACAAGAAACTCTACATTTCCGTCGACACTGCGCGCCATGACGTTGAGCATCTCGTCATTTCCGATGGCAGCCACCCCCTCGGGAGTTGTCAGCCGCAGGGCGCGCGGCTGATAGCCCCAGTTGATGACAGCGTTCTTGACTATCTGGAAGTGGAAATGATCGGGGGCCGATGCACCGCAGCGAGCCCCGTTGAAGAACACAGTATAGCCCGGCAGCTGCGCGGCAAGTCGGGCCATCTGGCGTTCACGGCCGCGAAGCCGTTGAGGCTGATGGCGTTTGGCGACGACAGTGAAATGCTGATGATGTATCGGAAACGGATTGACAAGCAGTTTCAGATCTTCCCACAGTAAAGCGGTCTGCTCGCCGGGACGGTTTTTGTCGCAGAGAAAACAGGGGCGCGCGGCAATCGCGGCCGCAGTCATCGACGCGCAGGTCGATCCTGCCCGTGAACGGTTGTGATAGATGGTAAACACCTGCCCTCCGACATCGAGTGTCTTTGTCTCGACAGCGGCGAGTGCCTCATAACGGGCGGCCGCCACAGGCCACACTGAAATCTGGCTGTCGAAAAAACGTGTCAGCCGCTCGGGCGACAGTTTGAGGCGAGAAAGCAATGCCTCGGTGCGCACCGAGTCTTTATATGCGTTGTTTAGATTTACGATGTCGGGCGTAGGCGACGCGTCGCTGTTGCCGCTCCAGCGGCGGCAAAGGTAGAGCGAATCGAATATGCGTGCAATTCGGTGACGTCCGCTGATAGCGAGCGCGGCGGCATAGTCTTCGCCATAACTGACGTCGGGGAAGCCGAACCTGCGGATAACAGGGGTGAAAAACGCGCGCGGAGCTCCGAGTCCGTTGATGCGCAGGGCATTGTTGGGGCCATTGCCGTCGGTCCATTCGCTGTGGTCGATGAGACCGGGAGGTATCGTATTGAGATCGAAATCGGTCAGCGTGTATGAGCCGATAACCATTGCTGCGCCTGTCGCGCGAAAAGTATCGACAATCCGCTGCAGAGTGTCGGGCGAACTGTAGAGGTCATCGCTGTCGAGCTGGACGGCGAACCGACCGCAGAGGGGGCTGTCGACGGCGATATTCCAGCAACCGCCTATGCCATGCCCTTTCTCGGCAGGAACAATGTGGACAACCCGCGAATCAGCGGCGGCAATGCTTTCGATAAGCTCTGTCGTTCCGTCGGTCGAATAGTTGTCGACCACGATGACATTGAACTAGAAATCGGTTTTCTGAGACAATGCCGAGCGAATGGCGTCGCCGACTGTCTTATGTCGGTTCCTGACGGGAATAACAACCGATGCCTCGACCCCAAAATCTCCCTCGTTGAGATCAACCGGGTCGAGAGCCGAAGTGTCGACAAGAGCACCAACTTCATCAAGATGCTCGGTGACAGCCTTTTCAAGTTCTATCTGAACCGAGCGATTACGCGGATCTACATAGTCGAACTGACCTTCCCGGCCGCACCCTGCGGCTTCAAGGTTGTAAAGGGGCTCGGCAATATGGACGATGCGTCCCTTCCGCGAGGCGGCGAGCACAAGCCGATAAATATCGACGCGCGAAGGACGTTCGGGAAATTCTCTGAGAAGCGAACTGTCGGCAGCGATCAGAGGCCCGAAATCGAAATCATCGCGCAAAGCGCCTTCTGCGCGGTCGATTAGGCGGACGCGGTTGCCTTCGGCATCGAGATAGTCGCTATAGAGCAATGCGACATCTGAAGCGGCACTGTCGGCGGCGGCGCGTAGGCGCGGCGAATCGGCCGGAGATCCTGCTCCGACCGAAACGAGGGTCATACGGCCCACGCTCATTTTTCAAGCATTAGGAAAATCTCGGTCGGGAAGTGGTCGCTGTAGCCGTTGAGCCACACTCCGGCTGAAAATGTGCGGTGAGGCGAGCCCTGGCGTTGACCTTCGCGGGTAATGAGGAAGTCGAAATTATCGACACGACATTTCCAGTATTTCAGATGTCCGGGACGCGCTTTGTCGGCGAGATTTCCCGATATAATTATCTGATCGAAAAGATTCCAAGCCCCTTTATAGGCAAGTGTTCCTATTCCCTTGTCGATAAGCTTCCACCAGGGATTGTAGAAGCCGTGGGCTGCGGCATCTTTGGCTTCCTTTTTGCCACCGAGCACTTTTGCCGCCGATTTGTCGAACGGATCATCATTGAGGTCGCCCATGACAACAACGCCCTGATCGGGGTGGATGCGCCAGATCGAATCGGCAATCTGTTTCGACAGCGCCGCAGCTGCCTCGCGGAGGTAGCTGCTCTGTTCCTGACCGCCCAGACGCGAAGGCCAGTGGTTGACGATGATATTTATCGTGTCGGGGCCAAGCTGACCGGTCACACAGAGCTGATCGCGGGTCCGGAACGTCGGATAACCCTCGATAGTCAGCCGGTGGTTAGTGACATTGACAGGCTTGAACTGACGCGGGTCGTAAAGCAGTCCGACGTCGACACCGCGGCGGTCGGGGCTGTCGTGGTGGATGATCTGATACATCCGGCCTCTGATATCCCTGGCCTTGACAAGATCCTCGAGCACACTGCGGTTCTCTATCTCGCTGACTCCGATGACAGCCGGCCCGTTAGGGGTCGTCTTAGATGTCATATTGGCTATGGTATAGGCCAGATTATTGATTTTCGACCAATATTTGTCGCTGTTCCACTGTCGCTGTCCGCGCGGCGAGAACTCGAGGTCGTATTTGCCGTTGTTGTTAATCGTGTCGAACAGGTTCTCAAGATTATAGAAAGCAAGCCCATAGATGCGGAACTGCTTCTTGGCGGGCTGCTGCGCGGCAACTCCGAGAGCTATCGCCAACGCCAGCGCTACTGACAGTAATTTTTTCATTATTCAGGGGTTGAGGATATAAGGTTATCTTTTTTGAGGGAATGATCAGCGGAATGTTACAAGGCGGTTAAACACGAAGTTGGCCACCGTATAAACTCCCATTCCTATAATTGTCGCCAGGCCATAGCCCGAAATCATTGTAAATCCGAGATTCCAGACGAGCATTCCGAACTGCATCGGGGTCGTCAGTGTCCACGTAACCAGAAACTGTATTCCGTAGCAGAGCAGGAAACCGACGGCGAACTTGAGTCCTTCGGCTGCCGCGCGGTTCCCCTTGACCCGAGAGTTGAAAACCCACAGTTTGTTCCAGACAAACGAATTGATGAGCCCGGCGACGTAGCCGATGCCGTTGCTGACCCACTGGTTAACGCCCCACTGGCTCTTGCAGAGATATATGACCACGAGCGTCACAAGCGTATTCATGACACCGACAATCAGATATCGCAGGAACTGCCTGACGGCAGGGCGCCTAAGGTCAATTTTCATGATTTGTTGTTTTTTATGTAATACCGACATATCCTGACGAGGCCACACTCTCCGCACAATGGCCGACGGGCCTTGCAAGTGTAACGGCCGTGGAGAATAAGCCAGTGGTGGAACCGGCCGACAATCTCGGGAGGGAGGTGTCGCATCAGAGCCCGCTCAGTTGCCAGAGGCGTGGTGCAGCCTGTGGTAAGCCCTATGCGGTCGCTGACCCGGAATACATGCGTGTCGACGGGCATCGCCGCACGTCCGAACTCAACGCAGAGAATCACGTTGGCCGTCTTGCGTCCCACGCCGGGAATCGTCAGCAGCGAATCGATGTCAGAAGGCACCTCTCCGCCGAAATCACTGACGAGCTTGCGTGCCATGCCCAGCAGCGACTTTGTCTTATTATTCGGATAAGAACACGATTTTATCAGTTCGTAGACCTGTTCGGGAGTTGCCCCGGCAAGCGCCTCGGCCGTAGGAAATGCCTCGAAAAGAGCGGGTGTGATCATATTGACACGCTTGTCGGTGCATTGCGCCGACAATATGACAGCGACCAGAAGCTCGTAAGGCGTCTTGTAATGCAGCTCGGTCTGCGGTTCGGGCATCACTGCCTCGAACCACTCGCGTGCGCTTTCGTATCGCTCCTTTACGGTCATGGCCTGGCGTTAATGGGCGCTGCGGAACTGATTGAGGAATGTCGTATCGTTCTCGCTGAACATTCTGAGGTCTTTGACCTGATATTTCAGATTCGTGATACGCTCGATTCCCATTCCTAAGGCAAAGCCGGTATATTCCTTCGAGTCGATGCCACATGAGTCGAGTACGTTCGGGTCGACCATACCGCAGCCGAGAATCTCGACCCAACCGGTTCCCTTGCAGAACCCGCAGCCTTTTCCTCCGCAGAGGTTACATGAAATATCCATCTCGGCGCTCGGTTCGGTAAACGGGAAATAGCTTGGGCGCAGGCGTATGCGGGTCTCGGGGCCGAACATCTCGCGGGCGAAATAGAGAAGAGTCTGCTTCAGATCGGCGAACGAAACGTCGCGGTCGACATAAAGAGCCTCGACCTGATGGAAGAAACAGTGGGCGCGCGCAGAAATAGCCTCGTTGCGGTAGACGCGGCCCGGGCAGATAATTCTGATGGGCGGTCTGGTAGTCTCCATCACGCGACTCTGGACGCTCGACGTGTGAGTGCGCAGCAGAACGTCGGGATTACGGCCGATAAAGAAAGTGTCCTGCATATCGCGTGCGGGATGGTCGGCGGCGAAGTTCAGCGACGAGAAAACGTGCCAGTCGTCCTCGATCTCGGGGCCTTCGGCAATCGAGAATCCGAGACGCGAGAAGATGCTAATAATCTCTTCGCGCACAAGGCTCAGCGGATGGCGCGAGCCTAACGGGAGCGAGGCAGCGGTGCGCGTCAGGTCGAGAGCGGCGGCCTCTTCTTTCGACGCGGCGGCGTTGACAGCGTCGCGCAGCGAGTTGATTTTGTCTAACGCAACAGCCTTAAGGGCGTTGAGAGCCTGGCCGGCAGCGCGTTTCTCTTCGGGCGAAAGACTGCGGAACTCATCGACAAGCGCCTGCACTTCACCTTTTTTGCTTATATATTTTATGCGCAGCTCCTCGACCTCGTCGAGATTGGCGGCAGTCAGGCCCTCTATACGGGCCTGCAATTCTTGAATTTTCTGGATCATTGCAATGGTTTATTGGCTGCAAAGTTAGCGAAAAAGGGTTGAATACGCAAAAATACGTTACAGCTCCAGACGCCCTGCGCCTTGCCTCAGAATCTCGGGCGACGACGAGTCGGTCAGATCGACAACGGTCGACGGTTCTGAGCCACCTTCGCCTCCATCGAGCATAAGATCGGCCACCGACGCGTACTTTACGGCCACAGGTTCTGACCCCGGGCCTTCTTCCTCTATCTCTTCAGGCGTCATCGCCGTCGTCGACAACAACGGAGCGCCCAGAGCCTCGGCTAATGCGCGCGGAATTGAATTGTCGGGCACCCTCACACCCACAATCTTACGCCCTTTGAAAACTTTCGGCAATGTCGTCGAAGCCGGCAGAAGCAGAGTGAACGGCCCCGGCAGCACGCGCTTCATAATCCCGAACGCGCGGTTGTCGATGCGGGCATATTCACTGGCCTGCGAAATGTCGGCACACACTATGCTGAGGCTGTTACGGCGCGGATCTATATCCTTAATGCGGCAGATTTTTTCGATAGCGCGATTGTTTAGCGCATCGCATCCGAGCGCATACAGTCCGTCGGTGGGATATATAACCAGCCCTCCGTCGCGAAGCGTCTCGACGGCCTCAGCGATAGAACGAGAGTTAATGCTTGAAGGATAAATTCTCAGTATGTTCATGGCTTTAAATTCTGATTTATAATTTTTTATAAAAATAAATGAGAAATGTCTCGCGACATCTCTCACTCTTAAACCTTTATCTTAATCTAATACTATGAAAAACACACACTGCAAAGGTAAGCATATTTGTTAAATCTGCAATAGCATCACAGTATTGATTAACATAATTTCACTTAAATAACATTTATCGTTGCCCACGCCGAGATACAGGATAAAAGAGGTACAACGAAAAAGGGTGGCTTACTTGCCGAAAAACCTGTTGCGGCGCGTCAGCCTCATTTGCCGGCGCTCTGACGCGTCAGGACACGCCGCCTCTTCGGCATATTCCTGATACCGCATATTCATCGACGATTTATAGGTGGCGAACATCTCGCGTGTCCCCTTCTCATCGTGGCTGAAGTTCATGCGGTTTTCAATTCCGACAGTATCGGCAATAGCGTCGACATCGATTTCCGAACCGATAAGGTTCACCGTCCATCCCTGCTCTTTGAAATAGGAGATGAGTCGACGGACGTCATCGAGTCGATAATGGGTTGACGAATTCTCCATACCGTCGGTTATAATGGTTATGATGCCGGTGGCGTCTTCATGGGTGGCGCTGACGGTTTTCAGCTCCGACAGCGTCGAACCGACGGCATCGAGAAGCGGGGTGCCTCCGTTGGGGCGGTAGTCACCGGCAACGATTTCGCGAACCTTAGTGGCATCTTCGTTTTTGAGGATATAGCGCGAACGGTGACAGCCTGACGAGAACGCATAGACCGACACGAGCGAACGGAGTTCCCCATTGTTGTCGAGAGCGCCGTTGCGCGCCACCTGAATGACTTCATTGCAGCCCGAGATTGTGCGTTTTTCGAGGCCTGACATTGAGCCGCTTTCGTCAAGAATAATGAGGTTGAATACAGTGGTTTTCATAATGCTACGGGTTAGTTGTTGGTTAATGATTAAGAATGTCGAGAGTTTGTCGGCGCCCGTCGGGACGTCGGCTGTTAAAGAGTGAGAGTTCTGAAAATCAGTCGGTCAGAAGTCGAAAGTTATATTGCGGGTCGAGGAATCGCCGTCGTCCGACGAGTCGTCTTTCTTCCTGCGCCTGACGAAAGAGAAAAGCTTCGAGGGCTTGCGTCCGGCGCGCGGAGCTTCTTCAGTCTCGCGGCAGTTGGCTTCCGGCATAATGTCGGGAGCAGCATTGCTGCATGGAGGTGCCGCGGATACCTCTTCGAGCAAACCTGTCTGGAGAGCTTTTCGCTGGAAGTTGCGGCGATCATAGACCGTGCGGTTGATGACCTCATAGACCCGTTGCAGTTCGCCAAGCGAGAACACCTTGTTAAGAAGCTCGAAAGCCACAGGCCTGACACGCAATGTTTCTGACAGATAAGAGCGGGCGGCGTCGATTATTTCGGCATGGTCGAACGCCAATGGAGGCAGTGCGTTCTCATCGAACCAGAGGGCGTTGGCGGCATCATCGCCTGCAATGAGGCGATAGCTGTCGGGGCGCACAAGAGCAATAAAGGCGACCGTCACCACGCGCTCGCGAGGGTCGCGGTCTACCGTGCTGAAAACGCGGAACTGGTGGAGATAGACGGCTGTCAGGCCCGTTTCCTCGCGCAACTCGCGGACAGCGCAGTCTTCGACTGTTTCATCTATTCTGACAAATCCGCCCGGAAGAGCCCACATTCCGCGGAAGGGCTCGAACCGTCGCTCGACGAGCAGAATCTTAAGCCCCGTGCCGTCGAAGCCGTAGATCACGCTGTCGGTTGTCAGAGCCGGATGAGGGTAGCGATAGCAGAAGCTGGTGGACGAATGTCGGACAAATGTCCGCCGTTTGTCCGGGGCGCAGAAAGAGC
>OHBJ01003595.1_pt1 | contig 10170 bp, 7 predicted proteins | sample 1577241 | NCBI WGS metagenome assembly OHBJ01 (sample SAMEA3541594, study PRJEB24748) | human gut metagenome | biome: human gut; feature: human-associated habitat; material: faeces | place: China | collected 2012
TTGCCGTGTTCTGACCGTAGACGACCAGATCGAGCACCTTCGTCGTGATGTAGAGTGCCAGCGCACCGTAGAGCGCGTTGTTGAGGCTGTGGAACACCGCGGCGTAGATCAGAATGATCGTCAGGTCGATGCCGAGGCAGATGTTGCCGATTGACAGCCGTTCAACGTGCGACCGCACGATCCACGCGCCAAGCTCCGAGCCGCCCGTCGTCGTCTCCTCGCGGAACAGCAGGCCTGAGGCGATACCGAGCGTCACGCCGCCGTACAGGCACGCGAGCAGCGGGTCCATAGGCGCAAATTCGTGGAGCGCCGCGATGACGTCGATCAAAATGGAGCTCAGCGTCATCGTGTAGATGGACTTGCACAAAAATGCGAAGCCGAATTTTTTAAGTCCCACGATAAAAAGCGGCACATTGAGCACGATGACCATCGTACCGACCGGCAGAATGGGTGCAAAAAAGTTAATGATCTGCGAAATACCCGTAAAGCCGCCGACCGTAAAGCCATTCGGTGCATAGAACCAATCGAACGACAAGGCATACAGCACGCAGGCAAGCGTGACAATGATATAGCTTTTCACCTGCTCGCGCAGTTTTTTATTTTTCATAAATTTTCTCCCCTCATATGTTTCTCTCAGGCTTCCGACGTCAAATCAGCGAGAGCTGCTTGTCGTCGCTGTCCTCCGTCTTGAGCAGCGCGCCCGTCGCGGGAATGCTGCGGCCGCGGTAGCGGGCAAGGTCGGTGATGCCGGTCTCCTCCGGGAAGCGCACCGTGTCGAGCACGTACTTCTTTTTGAGCGTCAAAAGCGCGACGCCCTGCGTCGTGCGCGTCGTCTTCACACCAAGAAGCGCCGTGTTGACGATCAGCACGCGCGGCTCTGTCGAATAGACGGCGATCTCGCGGTCTTCCTTGAGATGCAACAGCGCCTTGAGCGGGCTTTTGTCGCTGTAGGCGCCGGTCAGGCGGCGGCGGTTCGAGGTCGTCCTGTAGGCCGACAGCTCGACCTTCGCGGCCTTGCCGTTTTCAAAGAAGAAGATCATATAGCCGCTGTAGTCGCCCGGCAGCACCATGCCCATGACGCTCTCGCCCTCGTCCATGCCGAGCTTGGCGGGCAGGTAATCGCCCAGCTGGCTCGCCTTGCCGTCGGCAAAGTCGCTCGCGCGCGTCTTGTAGACCTGCGCCTTATCGGTGAAGAACATCAGCTCGGCGGCGTTGGAGCTCTCCACGCTCATGCTGAGCGCGTCGTCCTCCTTGAACTTCTGCTCGCCGGACATGCGCAGCGACTGCGGCGTGATCTTTTTAAAGTACCCGTGCTGCGACAAAAACATAAAACTCTCATCATCTTTGATGAAATCCAAGAATATCCTGATATTGCCACTACCTTAAAAAGTTTCAAACTTGATGGCAAATACGATGTAATTTGCTCAGGCTCAATGCTCGGAATTAACTATAAAACCATTAACAGTAATAGCGTAGGTTACAAAACTGACTATGAGATGCGTTCTTTTGATTTTGAGGAATTCTTATTAGCTAAAGGCTATTCTCAGACACAAATAGATTCATTACTTTTACATATGCAAAAGCTCGAACCTTTTACTGAAAATGAGTTTGAGGTCTTTCGTGAATTATTTCTGGATTTTTCAGTTCTAGGAGGGATGCCTGCTGTTATTAAAGCTTATCTTGAGAGTAACAACTTCTCTAAAGCACTACAAATTCAAAAACAGCTTATTCTTGATTACGAAGAGGATGTAAAAAAATACTCAACAGGCGTTGAGCAGAAAAAGATCTTAGAAGCTGATGCGGATTTACCGTAATTCCATAATTTTTTGCGGAAATTTAAGTCGCATGAGATTGTTAATCCCAGGCGGTCTGCTGTTTGCAGTGCTTCCAGGCAGGCATCTGCTCCTTCCTGTGACAGGGACGCTGCTATACCCGACCAGTGGAACCAGCCTGCATCGGAAAGAATCTTTTCCCAGTCTATCATGCCGGGACGTAAAGTGGCAAAGGAAGATCCTTCACGGTCATATACTACATTGGAGTTACGAAATGCTGCACCGCTCTCCAGAAAGTATAATCCCATGCGTTTCCCGCCATAAATAATGCCGTCTGTACCTAATCCGTAAGCTTGGAGTGAGTTTACACAAGCTTGTGCCATTGCATTCTCGGGAAGTCTGGTAACGAATTCTGTGGAGATGCCGAAGTTGACCAGTGATATGGCTACATTCGCTTCACTTCCTCCATAAGTAGCAATAAACTCGTTTGTTTGGGAAAAGCGCTGGAAATTGGGGGTGGTCAGCCTTAACATTACTTCTCCGAATGTAACGACTTTCTTGTTTTTGGTAATAGCTCTTGTATTCATAGTATGTTTTTAATCAGTATGTTAATTTGCACGAAGATACGATCAAAATTTTATATAAGTGCAAGAAATGTATAAAAATAGCCTTCTCTATTCTATATGGAAAAGATAGAGAAGGCTATTTTTATACATTCAATATTAGTGGTTTATTTATTGAATCGTACTTTTAGTTTGGCAAGCATATCCTGTGTCATACTGTCTAGATCATATTCCGGTTTCCATCCCCATTCCTCACGGGCACAAGTGTCGTCCAGTGAGTTCGGCCATGATTCGGCGATAGCTTGACGTAGTGGATCTACTTTGTACTCCATATGGAAGTCAGGCATATACTTCTTTATATTATTATAAATAATTTCCGGATCAAAACTCATTGAAGCAATGTTGAACGAATTGCGATGAATTAGTTTGTCGGGATTCGCTTCCATGATTTCAATGGCTGCACGTAAACCATCAGGCATATACATCATATCCATGAATGTATCGGCTGCGATAGGACATTCAAATTTTTCACCTTTTACAGCCGAATAATAGATGTCTACAGCATAATCAGTGGTCCCGCCACCCGGAGGTGTGACATACGAAATTAATCCGGGGAAACGAACGGAACGGGTATCTACACCAAAACGGATATGGTAATAATCGCTCAGTAATTCTCCTGATACTTTTGTAACGCCATACATGGTACGCGGATTACGGATAGTGTCTTGTGGAGTCTTGTCTTTAGGGGTGTTGTTACCGAAGACACCGATAGAACTTGGGGTAAATACGGCACAACCCATTTCGCGTGCTACTTCCAATACATTAAACAGGCCTCCCATGCCTATTTTCCATGCTAGTTGAGGTTTGGCTTCTGCTACAGCCGAGAGTAAGGCTGCCAGATTGTAAATGGTGTCGATGTTGTACTTTGATACAGTTTCGGCAATTTGTTGTTCATTGGTGATATCTACGATGGCAGAAGGGCCTGATTCTTTTAATTCCCCTTTAGGCTCGGCACCGGGAATATATCCGGCTACGATATTACCATTGTAAATACTTCTCAATTTCATGGTTAGTTCCGAACCGATCTGACCGGTGGAGCCGATAATTAATACATTTTTCATAGTTTGCTATTTGCTTTAAGTTTCCTTTTGGAAGCAAAGATAGATAGAAAACTGCATATTTTATCAAAATTTTCTCTATAATTTAATTGGATATCAAAAAAAAATAAGAACTTTGTCAAGTCAGACTGATTTTTAAACTTAAACTATATACTTAATAAAAAAACAAAGCTATGTATGGTAAAATGAAGGAGTTCCTTGCGAAGGAACTGGCTGATATTAAGGCAGCCGGATTGTATAAAAATGAACGTATCATTACCACACCTCAGCGTGCAGACATCAAGGTGAATGACGGAGAAGATGTGTTGAACTTTTGTGCCAACAATTATTTAGGTTTGTCAGATAACCAACGTTTGATCAATGCTGCCAAAGAGGCAATGGATACACATGGCTTCGGTATGTCTTCCGTACGCTTTATCTGTGGGACTCAGGATTTACACAAACAGCTGGAAGCTGCCATTTCTGATTATTTTAAAACAGAAGATACTATACTTTATGCTGCTTGTTTTGATGCTAACGGTGGTTTGTTCGAACCGCTGTTTACAGAAGAAGACGCTATTATTTCAGATGCGTTGAATCATGCATCTATTATAGATGGTGTACGTTTGTGTAAGGCAAAACGCTATCGTTACGCTAATGCTGATATGGCTGACTTGGAACGTTGTTTGCAGGAAGCGCAGGCACAGCGTCACCGCATTATTGCTACAGATGGTGTATTCTCGATGGATGGTAATGTGGCTCCATTGGATAAGATTTGTGAACTGGCGGAAAAATATGACGCGTTGGTAATGGTGGATGAATCTCATTCGGCCGGTGTAGTAGGTCCTACAGGGCATGGCGTGGCCGAACAATTTAAAGCATACGGTCGTGTGGATATTTTTACTGGTACATTAGGGAAAGCATTTGGTGGGGCAATGGGAGGATTTACCACCGGTAAGAAAGAAATTATTGATATGTTGCGCCAGCGTTCACGTCCTTATTTATTCTCTAATTCTGTAGCTCCTGCCATTATCGGTGCTAGCTTGGAAATGTTTAAGATGTTGAAGGAAAGTGATGCCTTGCATACTAAGTTGATGGATAATGTGAATTATTTCCGTGACAGGATGCTGGCTGCTGGTTTTGACATCAAACCAACTCAGAGCGCGATTTGTGCTGTGATGCTTTATGATGCGAAACTGTCTCAGGATTTTGCTGCCAAGATGCAGGAAGAAGGCATATATGTAACTGGTTTCTATTATCCGGTTGTTCCGAAAGGGCAGGCACGTATCCGCGTCCAATTGTCTGCCGGTCATGAAAAGGCACATTTGGATAAGGCAATTGCTGCATTTATTAAAGTGGGTAAAGAACTTGGGGTGATTAAATAAGTAATCTAAAGAATTTCTAGATAAAATAAAAGCAGTAAATGATTGTATAGTAATTGTTTACTGCTTTTGTAGCCCCGAGGGGAATCGAACCCCTATCTAAAGTTTAGGAAACTTCTATTCTATCCGTTGAACTACAAGGCCCTTTTATGGCTACAAAGGTACTCCTTTTTGTTAAAATGGCAATATGAAAGATCGAAAAATGTCTTAAGTGGGAAGAAAATAATCCTTTCTTTGTTGTTTTGTTGTTTTTTGTCTGTTTTTTATAATCTAATAATGTTATTATTCTGCTATGAACTTTCATGTTGTTTATAAAACATGGATAAAAATAATAAATTGTAAAAATGAATCGTTTTTGCTGCTGTCATAATGATAGAAATTTATGCTTTTAAACAGGTAATTATCTCTACTTTTTCTTAGCTTGGAAATAAATAAACCTTTAATTTTGTACATTTTGATATTCAAACGTAGTTTGACAGCGGAATATTTTGTCCTTTGACAGAACTTTCCGAACTTTGCAAACAGTGAAATTTTGTAACCCTAAATAATAAGTTATGGCAGATGAAATGATAGTCAAGGAGTTGGACCAAGTGGTGGTCCGTTTCTCAGGCGACTCAGGCGATGGTATGCAGCTGGCCGGAAATATCTTTTCTAATATTTCGGCTACAGTGGGAAATGATATCAGTACATTCCCCGATTACCCGGCGGATATACGTGCCCCGCAAGGTTCGTTGACCGGTGTGTCAGGTTTCCAGGTGCATATTGGTGCGGGTAAAGTTTTTACTCCTGGTGACAAATGCGACGTATTGGTCGCAATGAATGCCGCTGCATTGAAAACACAATACAAATTTGCGAAGTCCACAGCTTGTATCATTATTGATACAGATTGTTTTCAGAAATCAGATCTGGACAAGGCGGCTTTCAAAACAGACAGTCCGATTGAAGAAATGGGTATTAAGCAGGATGTAATTGCTGCTCCTATTTCACAGATGGTGAAAGACTGTCTGGCAGATACAGGCATGGACAACAAGTCAATGTTGAAATGTCGTAATATGTTTGCTTTGGGATTGGTTTGCTGGTTGTTTAATCGTGACCTGGCGGTTGCTGAAAATTTTTTGCGCGAGAAATTTGCAAAGAAGCCGCAAATAGCTGAAGCGAATATTAAAGTGATACACGCCGGATATGATTATGGCCACAATACCCATGCGTCTGTGGATCATACTTATAAGGTGGAAACTAAGTCTAAAGTCCCCGGAAAGTATATGGATATCAGCGGAAACAAGGCTACGGCTTATGGCTTGATCGCTGCTGCCGAGAAAGCAGGCCTGCGTTTGTTCTTGGGATCTTATCCCATTACTCCGGCAACAGATATTTTACATGAGCTTTCTAAACATAAATCATTGGGAGTGACTACTGTTCAATGTGAAGATGAAATTTCAGGTTGCGCTACGGCTATCGGTGCCTCGTTTGCAGGTGCGTTGGCGGCTACTTCTACTTCGGGGCCGGGTGTTTGTCTGAAATCAGAGGCTATGAATCTGGCTGTTATTACAGAATTACCATTGGTGGTTATTAATGTACAGCGTGGCGGTCCTTCTACTGGTTTGCCTACTAAGTCTGAGCAAACAGATTTATTGCAGGCTTTGTTTGGCCGTAACGGTGAATCTCCTATGCCGGTCATTGCCGCAGCTTCTCCAACTCATTGTTTTGATGCTGCTTATGATGCTTGTAAGATTGCCTTGGAACACATGACTCCGGTGGTGTTGCTGACTGATGGTTTTGTAGCAAATGGTTCCGGCGCATGGAAATTGCCTGATCTGGCAAACTATCCGGCTATTAACCCACCCTATGTTACTCCGGAAATGAAGGATAATTATACTCCTTACAAGCGTAATACTGAAACAGGTGTCCGTTATTGGGCATTGCCGGGACAGGAAGGTTATATGCATATTTTGGGAGGCTTGGAAAAAGACAGTGATACAGGTGCTATTTCTACCGAGCCTGAAAACCATAATTTGATGTGCCGTTTGCGTGCCGAGAAGATTGCTAAAATTCCAGTGCCTGATGTTAAGGTGCAAGGCTGCGTAGAGGATGCAGATTTGTTGATAGTGGGTTTCGGTGGAACTTACGGTCATTTATATTCAGCAATGGAGGAAATGAACCATGCAGGCAAGAAGGTTGCTTTGGCACATTTTGTTCATTTGAACCCGCTGCCTCAGAATACGGCAGAAGTGCTGAAGAAATATAAGAAGGTAGTCGTGGCTGAGCAGAATCTTGGTCAGTTTGCCGGATATCTCCGTATGAAAGTGGACGGATTTGTTCCTTATCAGTTTAATGAGGTAAAAGGCCAGCCGTTCGTAGTCAGCGAGTTAGTTGATGCTTTCACTGAGATTTTAAATAAATAATAACCGTAAAGAAAGTAAAGACTATGAACGAATATACAGCAAAAGATTTCAAAAAGGGACAACCTCGTTGGTGTCCGGGTTGTGGTGACCATTTTTTCTTGGCTTCGCTGCACAAAGCGATGGCTGAATTGGGAGTGGCTCCTCATGATACTGCCGTTATTTCGGGTATCGGATGTTCCAGCCGCCTGCCTTATTACATGAATACATATGCCATGCAGACTGTGCACGGTCGTGCGGCAGCTATTTCTACAGGCTGCAAGGTGGCTAATCCAAAGATTACTGTTTGGCAGATTTCAGGGGATGGTGATGGGCTGGCTATTGGTGGAAATCACTTTATACATGCCGTTCGTCGTAATATCGACTTGAATATGATTTTGTTGAACAACCGTATATATGGTTTGACCAAAGGACAGTATTCTCCGACTTCTCCCCGTGGATTTGTTAGCAAATCATCTCCTTACGGCACTGTGGAAGATCCGTTTCATCCGGCTGAATTATGTTTTGGTGCGCGTGGACGTTTCTTTGCCCGTGCGGTAGCTACGGATGGTCCTGGTACAGTGGAGATTCTGAAAGCTGCTGCCAATCATAAAGGTGCGGCTGTATGTGAAATTCTTCAGAACTGCGTCATTTTTAATGATGGAACACACGAATCAGTATATACGAAAGAAGGTCGTTCAAAGAATGCCATTTATTTAGAACACGGTAAACCGATGTTGTTTGGTGTAGACAAAGAATACGGGCTGATGCAGGAAGGTTTCGGACTGAAAGTGGTAAAGCTTGGTGAGAATGGTGTGACGGAAAAAGATATTTTAGTGCACGATGCTCATTGTATGGATAATACTTTGCAGTTGAAACTGGCATTGATGGAAGGACCGGATTTTCCGGTTGCATTAGGGGTGATCCGTGATGTGGAGGCGCCTACTTATGATGACGCTGTTAATGCACAGATTGAAGAAGTGGCCGCAAAGAAAAAATATCATAATTTCCAGGAATTACTGATGACAAATGATATTTGGGAAGTGAAATAAGATTTTTCATCTTCCCTGTAGGGACCAGATCTACAGAACTGTTTTAAAAATTAAATGGTTAGTAATAGGCTGTGAATAATTGCCGGTTACTAACCATTTAATTTAGAATTTTAGTGTGTGCAAGCGAACACACGTGAAACTGTCTTTATAGTTTGAGCCCTAAAGTTTCTCGCCGAATGCTAAATCACCGGCATCCCCCAATCCCGGAACAATGTATTTGTGCTCGTCCAAGACAGGGTCTATGGCGGCACACCATAATGTGACATCATCGCCGGGAAAAAGTTCTGCCATATGCTTTACCCCTTGTTGGCTGGCAATGACACAGGCCATTTGCAATTTAGCGGGTTTGCCTTTGGTAAGGAAAGCTTTCCAGGCAAGTTCCATGCTTTCACCGGTGGCAAGCATGGGGTCAACGAGAAGCAAGGTCCTGTCATTCAATGAAGGGGCGGCGATGTATTCAATGTGCACATCTACAATACGGTGCTCGTCATCCTTGTAAAAACGGAATGCGGAAACGAAAGCGTTGTCGGCATGGTCGAACATGTTCAGAAAACCGGTGTGCAACGGCAGTCCGGCACGGAATACCGTTGCAATCACTATTTTGTCATCGTGTGTGCTGGCCGTGGCAGTTCCCAAAGGTGTCTGTACTTGCTTTACGGAATAGGTTAGTGCTTTACTCATCTCGTATGCCATGATTTCTCCTATTCTTTCAATATTTCTGCGGAAACGCATACGGTCATTTTGAACATGTATATCGCGCAATTCCGCTACATATTGGTTTAGGAGAGAATTGCCTTCACTGAGATTGATGATTTTCATATCTATGCTTTTGTTATATTGTTGACTTTGACCTGCAAAGAAACAAATAATTTCTAGATTTGTAAAGTACGAATTGCATTTTTGTTACACAAATATAAATATTTGATTATTACGGAAATTTTTCTCTAATAACTTCTTTTTTTTAAAATAAAGCACTAATTTTGTAGCGCCTTAGACAAGGGGGTGTTGAAAAACATCTTCTCTCAGAAAATAAAGAGTAAAAATAACATTATACAATAACCAAATTAAATCATTAAAAAATGGCAAATTTAGATTTAAGCAAGTACGGTATTACCGACGTGAAGGAAGTTCTCCACAATCCTTCTTATGATGTGCTTTTCGCTGAAGAAACTAAACCGGGATTGGAAGGTTTCGAAAAAGGACAGGTTACTGAACTGGGTGCTGTAAACGTAATGACTGGTGTTTACACAGGTCGTTCTCCTAAAGATAAATTCTTCGTTAAGAATGAAGCTTCTGAAAATTCAGTATGGTGGACTTCTGACGAATATAAAAATGATAACAAACCTTGTACAGAAGAAGCTTGGGCTGATTTGAAAGCTAAAGCTGTAAAACAATTGAGCGGCAAGCGTTTGTTCGTTGTTGATACTTTCTGCGGTGCTAACGCTGCAACTCGTATGAAAGTACGTTTCATTATGGAAGTAGCTTGGCAGGCTCACTTCGTAACTAACATGTTCATCCGTCCTACTGCTGAAGAACTGGAAGCTTATGGAGAACCTGATTTTGTATGTTTCAACGCTTCTAAAGCAAAAGTTGACAACTATAAAGAACTGGGCTTGAACTCTGAAACAGCTACTGTTTTCAACTTGAAGACTAAAGAACAAGTTATCCTGAATACTTGGTACGGTGGTGAAATGAAGAAAGGTATGTTCTCTATCATGAACTACATGAACCCGCTTCGTGGTATCGCTTCTATGCACTGCTCTGCTAATACAAATATGGAAGGAACTAGCTCAGCTATTTTCTTCGGTTTGTCTGGTACAGGTAAGACTACTTTGTCTACTGATCCGAAACGTAAGTTGATCGGTGACGATGAACACGGATGGGATGACGAAGGTGTATTCAACTACGAAGGTGGTTGCTATGCTA
>OHBJ01003598.1_pt1 | contig 10166 bp, 9 predicted proteins | sample 1577241 | NCBI WGS metagenome assembly OHBJ01 (sample SAMEA3541594, study PRJEB24748) | human gut metagenome | biome: human gut; feature: human-associated habitat; material: faeces | place: China | collected 2012
GGAAGAACTATACCTTCAACATGAATGCCGTGTTTGCCATAAATCATTGTGTAATCATTTGCTGTTCAAGCAGAATAGTGAGAAAGTGAATTTGATGCCTATCGATATTCTCCTTAAAGAGAATCTGAAATATTATCTGAACAATAAATTATAAACATATAAATTTATAAGAACCATGAATGAATTATTTAACGTAAAAGGCAAAGTAGTTGTTATCACCGGCGGAGCTGGTATTTTAGGTAAAGGTATTGCTGCGTATCTCGCAAAGGAAGGCGCAAAAGTGGTTGTGCTCGACAGAAGTGAAGAAGCTGGGAAAGCATTGGTAGACAGTATCAAAGCAGAAGGAAATGAAGCAATGTTCCTTTACACTGATGTGATGGATAAGGAAGTGCTGGAAGGCAACAAAGTGGAAATTATGAAAGCTTATGGCCGTATTGATGTTTTGTTGAACGCTGCTGGAGGTAACATGGCAGGTGCAACTATCGCTCCGGACAAAACGTTCTTCGATTTACAGATTGACGCATTTAAGAAAGTGGTGGATTTGAACCTTTTCGGTACAGTATTGCCTACAATGGTATTTGCTGAAATTATGGTAGAACAGAAGAAAGGTTCTATTGTAAACTTCTGCTCTGAATCAGCTCTTCGTCCATTGACTCGTGTCGTTGGTTATGGTGCAGCTAAAGCAGCTATTGCTAACTTTACTAAATACATGGCTGGAGAACTGGCATTGAAATTCGGTAATGGCTTGCGCGTAAATGCAATTGCTCCAGGCTTCTTCCTGACTGAACAAAACCGTACATTATTGACTAATCCGGATGGCTCTCTGACTGATCGTTCAAAAACAATTCTCGCTCATACTCCATTCAACCGTTTCGGTGAACCGGAAGATCTTTATGGAACCATCCATTATTTGATTAGCGATGCTTCTAACTTCGTAACAGGTACAGTAGCTGTAATCGATGGTGGATTTGATGCATTCTCAATTTAATAAATGGAGAATTGAGAATTAAAAATTGAGAATTGGCTGCGTAGCATCCGTATGCTGACTCTCAACTTTTAATTTTCAACTTTGATTTCTTAATTCTCAATTTTCAATTCTTAATTTAATAACAATATGTATTTATGTGAACAAACTTGGCGCTGGTATGGTCCTAACGACCCCGTTAGCTTGTGGGATATTAAGCAGGCAGGCGCTACCGGTATAGTAAATGCTCTTCATCACATTCCGAATGGTGAAGTGTGGACAGTAGAAGAGATCATGAAACGTAAACAAATGATTGAAGAAGTAGGTCTGACATGGTCTGTGGTAGAAAGTGTACCTGTACACGAACATATCAAGACACAGACTGGTGACTTCATGAAATACATTGAAAACTATAAGGAAAGTATCCGTAATCTGGCGAAGTGTGGCGTAATGGTAGTTACTTATAACTTTATGCCCGTACTGGACTGGACACGTACTGACCTTGCCTATACAATGCCTGATGGTTCTAAAGCTCTTCGTTTTGAAAAGGCGGCTTTTGTAGCCTTTGACCTTTTCATCCTGAAACGTCCGAACGCAGAAAAAGATTACACTCCTGAAGAAATAGCTAAAGCAAAAGCTCGTTTCGAACAAATGAGTGAAGATGATAAGAAACTGTTGGTTCGCAATATGATTGCCGGACTTCCAGGTTCGGAAGAAAGTTTCACAGTAGAGCAATTCCAGCAGGCATTAGACCGTTATAACGATATTGACGCTGAAAAGCTCCGTTCCAACTTGATTTTCTTCTTGAAAGAAATTGCGCCTGTTGCCGATGAAGTAGGCGTGAAGCTGGTGATTCACCCGGATGATCCTCCTTACACTATTTTAGGTTTGCCACGTATTTTGAGTACGGAAGAAGATTTCAAAAAACTGATTGAAGCCGTGCCTAACGAATCCAATGGCCTTTGCTTATGTACAGGTTCTTTCGGAGTGCGTGCCGACAATGACCTTGCAGGCATGATGGAACGTTTCGGTGATCGTGTAAACTTTGTTCACCTGCGCAGCACACAACGTGACGAAGAAGGAAACTTCTATGAAGCGAATCATCTGGAAGGGAATGTAGACATGTACAATGTGATGAAGAGCCTGATTCTTCTGCAACAACGTCGTAAATGCTCTATCGCTATGCGTCCCGACCATGGTCATCAGATGATTGATGATTTGAAGAAAAAGACAAATCCGGGATATTCTTGTCTGGGACGTCTTCGCGGACTGGCAGAACTTCGTGGCTTGGAAATGGGTATCGCTAAATCTATTCTTTAGTTGAAGTTTTAATTAGCACTTTATTATAAAAACACTATGACTATTATTGAACGTGATAATAGTTGTGGTGTTTTTTTTATTTATTCTTTTTCACTTGTTGAGGGATAAGTGAGGCGAATAAGTCTCCAACATGCGTATCTTTATCAGCTTTTTTTGCTTTCTTCGGTTTGGGAGGATCGGGGATAATAAGCAAAGCTATTTGTGCACAAGCTTCTGCGTCAGCAAGTGCGTGGTGGTGATTCTCTAAATTATATCCGCACCGTTCTGCTACCGTATGCAATTGATGATTGGGCAGATCTTTTCCGAAAACTTTTCTGGAAGTACGGCAGGTACAATAAAATTTGTAATTAGGATAAGTCATGTCATACAATTCGTGAACTGCCCGAAGACAACCTTCATCAAAAGGACTATTGTGTGCAACAAGTGGCAATCCATCTATCAACGGTTTGATTTCAGCCCATACATCGGGAAAATCTTCGGCTTCCATCGTATCGTCATAAGTTAATCCGTGGATAGCCGTTGTCCATTGCGTATAATAATTAGGAGCAGGACGAATGAGACGATAGATTTTATTCACGATCTTACCGTCTTTTACAATGACAATACCTACACTACAAACACTTGTACGTTTACCATTGGCTGTTTCAAAGTCGATGGCTGCAAAGTTCCTCATTTATTTCCTTGTTTTAGAGAAACAAAGATAATACAAAAAAGGGTCATGCAAAATATAGAAATAGGATTGATAACCAGGAAATTTATTGATTTTAATAAAAATGAATGTTTTTAATGGATGTTTTCAGTGAAATACCTTTCTTGTTGTGAAAATTATGCTATTTTTGCCAAACATAAACAAAAAAGCATGAACAAAACCTACTTCAAATATAAATACGTTTTAATATTCATTCTTTCATTGCTTGTTTTTATAGGTGGACTAAATTACAAACACTGGTATGTTACTGACAATTTGATAGTAAAGCATATTTCTCTGATTTATTCCATATCTAAAGATGACATTGGCAACAGAAATATAGAAAAGTTGTTGTATCAGGAGTTTCAGAAACAAGGGATAGAGGTAACGTTTGATAAGTTTTATCTTGATTGTAGCAAATTTGATGAAAAAGAGGAGAAAGAACATGTAAGGGAATATCTTGGACTTCTTGAAAGTAAATCGACAGACCTTATTCTGACCGTTGGTGACCAGGCAACTAATTCTTTATTATCTACCCGTCACCGGTTATTATCTTCTATTCCCGTGGTAGCTTGTAATGTGCATTTTCCTAATGAAGAACTGATAGAAGAATACGATTCGCAGAAAGTTTATGTATTGCGTGATAGTCCCGATCTGAAACGTAATATAGACTTTATAAAAACATTGTATCCCCAGAATGATATGGAGATTATTTATAATATAGATCTGACCTTTCTTGGACATAAATCTTTCGATAGCCTTTCCCGAGTGGTTGACAGGAAGAATGTGAGAGTTCTGGGCTATCAAAAAGCATTTGTGCAAGAGTGTGATTATAAGCATTTGACGGAGATGATTGAATATTTTAATCTGACCCCCGGTTTGATAAATGATAATGTTAACAAGAATGGTCTGACAATAAGTCTTTGCCCCTTTCGTTATATAAAAGGATCTTCTTTGCTAGTAATGTTGAAACAATCAAAGAGAAGACAACAAAATCAAGCGTTCTTACTGGATAAATTAGATATGCTGGCAATCCCGATAGTAACAGCTTTAAATATTCCTTCTTTTAGTTGTATTCGTGAAGGTTTCGGTGAAAATGCTAAGATTGTCGGTGGTTATATGGCTACAGAGTCAGGCCGCCGGTCAGCGTATTCGTCTGCGCAAATTCCTTGAACGAGCTTTGGAACTGATACGCGGAGACCCACGCGCTGTTCGAGACAATATAGGTCGCGCCGCCTTTTCGTGGAAGGCGGATCTGCGAAGCAAAGACGAAGAAGTTTTTATACTTCCACTTTTTCCTGTGCCCGGTACTGCAGGGCTTCCAGCACACAGTCCTCATCCAGCAGCTGTTTGCCTGCCAGATCGGCCACCGTGCGGGCCACCCGCAGGATACGGTCATGGGCGCGGGCGGAAAGGCCCAAAGCGTCGTAGGAGGCGCGCAGCAGCCGCTCGGCGGCGGGGGTCATGCGGCAGACGCGCCGCACCTGCCCGGCGGTGAGCTGGGCATTGCAGAGCACACCCTCAAAACCCGGGGCGGTATAGCGCTTTGCCTGAATGGCCCGGGCGCTAAGCACCTGTTTGCGCAGATCGGCGCTGCTCTCGGAAGGGACGACGGCGTGCAGCTCGTCAAAGGCGATGGGATCCATCTCCACGCACAGGTCGATACGATCCAGCAGCGGACCGGACACCCGGCTGCGGTACTGCCGCACGGCACTGGGCGAACAGGTGCACTGCCGGGTGGGGTGGCCGTAGTAGCCGCACTTACAGGGGTTCATGGCGGCTACCAGCTGGAAGCGGCTGGGATAGGTGGCACTGCCTGCCGCTCGGCTCACGGTGATCTGGCCGTCCTCCAGCGGCTGGCGCAGCACTTCCAGACTCTCGCGGGAGAACTCTGGCAATTCGTCTAAAAACAGCACACCGCAGTTGGCAAGGCTGCACTCGCCGGGCCGGAACTGTGCGCCGCCGCCAGCCAGAGCTGCGGCACTGGCCGAGTGGTGCGGGCTGCGGAAAGGCCGTGCAGAGATCAGGCCCCGGCCCTGCGGCAGCTGCCCTGCAATGGAATAAATTTTAGTGGTCTCCACGGCTTCCTCACGGGTGAGCGGCGGCAGGATGCCGGGCAGACGCTTTGCCAGCATGGATTTGCCGGTGCCGGGTGCGCCAATGAGCAAAACATTGTGTCCGCCTGCGGCAGCAATGACCATAGCCCGCCGCGCCAGTGACTGGCCCATCACGTCCGCAAAATCCGGCACCTGTGCCCATGCGTCTGCAGGGTCAAAGGGAACAACAGCCGCCGGGGCAAGCGGGGAGATGCCGCGCAGGGCATCTACAACTTCGCGTGCCGTGTGGGCGGGGTAGACGGCCATGCTGTCGGCACAGGCCTCGGCTGCTTCGGCGGCATTCTCGGCAGGTACATACAGGGCGTGGGTGCCATTTTCTGCTGCAGCCAGCGCCATGGGCAGCACGCCGGAAACCGGCCGCAGGGTGCCGTCCAGTGCCAGTTCGCCCAGAAATGCCGCGTCGGCAGGCACATCCTCCAGCTGGCCGCTGGCAGTGAGCACTGCCAGCAGAAGCGGCAGGTCGTACACCGGGCCGGTCTTGCGCACATCCGCCGGGGCAAGATTGATGGTAATGCGCCGGTCCGGGAACTTGAAGCCCAGATTTTTGATGGCGGCGCGCACACGGTCGGCGCTTTCACGCACAGCGGAATCCGGCAGGCCCACGATGGAAAAGGCGGGCAGACCGCCGGAAATGTCGGCCTCCACTGCCACGGCAAAGCCGCTCAGGCCGTTCAGACCAAAGCTTCTGGTAACAGAATACATGTTGTTCTCCCTTATCCCAGCGGATGATATGACGGAAAAGAATTGGCAAAAGTGGAAAATATTGGATGATTATGTCATACTTCGACACAAAAATATTTCTGAATTCATTATAGTAAAGGGCAGGAAAGATGTCAATGCGATAGAGAGGAGAGAGTTTTCCATGATGAGCAAAGAATACTGCCGCTATATCCGTACATATTCAGAACTGGAAGGGCTGCAGCATGCCCACACCCTTGTATATTGCGGCGCCGCCGCTGCGCAGGGCGTTGTAATGGAGCTGCGGCAGGAGCAGGATGGCCGGGTGCGCCGCAGCGCGGTGCTGCTGCAGGACAGTTTTGCCCGGGCAATGCAGCTGCTGCGCTACCTGTGTGAAAACAGCGTCGGTTTGGAGCAGTGGCTGGACGTTCTGGACGATGCAGGCCAGAGTTATGAACTGCTGGAAAATGCAGGCGAGGCCGGGACGGTTCCCGACTTTACCGGGAAAAATTTGGATTTTTGTGCCATATGCCGGTTTTGAACTGCAAATCTTGTTGCAGATTACGCAATTGACACATGGATGCGGAGAGTTTATATTATAAGTAGGTTTAACCAAACCTGTTCTTTTTTGCGGAAAAATTTACAAAAGGTAAGGTGTGCAAGATGTATTTGGATGAATATAAGCGCTGGATGGCTGCAGAGCTGGAAGACGCTGATCTGAAGCCGGAGCTGGCCAAGATCGAGGGAAATGATGACGAGATCAAGGACCGCTTTGCTGTGGCTTTGAAGTTTGGCACCGCTGGTCTGCGCGGCGTTCTGGGCGCTGGCACCAACCGTATGAATATCTATGTTGTGCGTCAGGCCACGCAGGGTCTGGCAAACTGGGTCAAGACTCAGGGCGGCAGCCAGACTGTGGCGATCAGCTACGACAGCCGCCTGAAGAGCGATATCTTTGCCAAGACCGCCGCAGGCGTTCTGGCGGCAAACGGTATCAAGGTGCGCATTTACGATGCTCTGATGCCTGTGCCTGCACTGAGCTTTGCTACCCGTTACTACCAGTGCAATGCTGGTATCATGGTCACGGCTTCTCACAACCCGGCCAAGTACAACGGCTACAAGGCCTACGGCCCGGATGGCTGCCAGATGACCGATGATGCCGCCGCCATCGTCTATGATGAGATCCAGAAGACCGATGTTCTGACCGGCGCAAAGTACATCTCCTTTGCCGCTGGCGTGGAGCAGGGCCTGATCCGCTTTGTGGGCGATGACTGCAAGAAGGCCCTGTACGATGCCATCGAGGCCCGTCAGGTGCGCCCCGGCCTGTGCCGCTGTGGAATCTGGAAAGTGACAGTGATGTAAAGTCACTGTTAAGCGGTATCCGGGAATTTAATGTATCTATTGATTCCGTGAAGACTTCAACTTTTATCAACGGATTGATTTCAGACGATCAGTTGAAAAAGCTTAAGACCGATGAACAGAAGTCTGAGGCTTATTACAATGCGGCATACAATACTTTCCAGCAGTACGATATGCTGATCCTGGGATTCGGAGACAACTATCAGTTCGGAAGCAAGGATCAGAGCCTGAAGAACATGGCAGTATCCGAAGCCATCCGTGATTATATCGAAGATGGTAAGAGTGTCCTGTTTACCCATGACAGCAGTTCTTATATCAACAGTAAGGCCGGTAGCGGTAAAGGCTGGTACTGGGGCTACGAGTTCAACAAGACCATGCGTGCGGCGGTAGGGCTGGATCGTTATGGTGCGTTGCTGGAATATTATGATGACCAGAGGAACAATTCCAGTTTATCCGATGCCCAGAGAAAGCGTTATGATGCTTATTACAATATTCTGGACACGCAGTACAATTACGATACGGCATGGAAGCCGGGAACGGACCGGAGCAGTGATCAGACGGTCGGAAATATCGAGGGTACGACCAAATATACGACAGTCCGTTATGTGCAGAATCGGATCAATGCGATCCTGCGGAAAGGAACGTCTTATACGAGCTTCTGTTTCCCGATTCGCAATTCTCTGTTTTATCAGGGTATGGATAAGACAACGAACTCTCAGGGGCAGATCACGGTGCTGGGAGATTACAAGGAATTCGGAGACGGTGCCGGTCCTGATATGATCGTTTCGCAGGTAAATCAAGGACAGATCACTAATTATCCTTATCAGATCACTACAGAAGAACAGCAGACTCTGACAGTGGCGGCAACACATTATCAGTGGCTGCAGCCGAACATGGAGCTGGATAAGGACGGAGACGGCAAGAATGATATTGTGGTATGGTATTGTCTGTCCGACCTGTCCGACAATGCCAAGACCAGAAAGTCGCAGACCGAGTGGAACAACGGATGGGGCAACGACAATGGCGTGAATCTGTATAATGTCAGCCCTAAAGATGTGGTAAATAATTATTATATTTACAGCATGGGTAATGTCACGTATTCCGGTGCGGGACATACGGAGCCCACGGGAATGGCGGAGAAGAAGCTGTTTGTGAACACCATGGTAGCGGCTTACAATGCAGGAACCAAGGCACCTTCCGTATTTTTCCGGGATGACAACGGCAACACCATTGACTCCGTATATATGATGTATGATGCTGCCAACAAGATGATCCTGGATCGAAGCAATAAGATTCAGGTGGATTTCAAGGCTACCGATTACAACATCCTGTCTTCAGCAACGGAGATCCGGGTAGAGTTCTTCAAGGAATCCACGGATGCGGATGCCATAGAGATCGCATATGGCAAGGACAAGCTGAAGGTGAAGCCTCTGACCGGGCTTACGGTAATGAATTCCGCAGGAACAGCAGTGGATGCACATGTGATCACCGGTGGAGACAATCACTTTACGGAAGGTGGAAAGGACTATTATGTCACAGGTACGTCGTATTATTCTGTGACCAGTGACGGTGTATACACGCTGGCATTCCCTGCATCGGAGATGGGCCTGTTCTCCGGCAGCGGCAAGATGACGCTTAACGATCAGGATGCCGCCACCATCTACATCCGGGCGACAACCGTTTACGACAACGGAGCCAAGCGGACCGAAGGCGCTGTTAAGAGCCTGACGGTCAGCGCAGCGGAGCTGTTTGAGCTGGATTAAAGGATTTGCGGGCGACGCAGAAAAGACAAATTGCACAAAGAGCAGGGCTGTGGAAAAGTACCAATTTCCACAGCTCTGTTTTTGTATGGTTTTTTACCTGCAATTTTCTTGCAGAATCGATATGCATGTGCTATAGTAATCACATCTTAAGAAAGTCTATATAGGCAATATTCTGAAAATGCTTTAATGCGTAGGTGCAGTCGATGGCGGATCGCCGCAAATTCATGGATTGACAGAACAATCGGACAGGGAGAAAACTATTGGAAACAAACGATATTGTGACGAAAAATTTTGAAAGCTATGCGGATGTGGCGGCGGACATTATTAATGTTCTGTTACATGAAGGGAGAAGAAGGGTTAAAGATTATGAAATGTTGTCGGCGGCTACTGAGAGTCTTTACTTGGATAAAGAAAATGGATTGCGAAATCAATTGGAAGATGTAGCAAAGTACCATGTGGTAAATGGGGTGCCTAAGGTATTGTATTTATTTGCCAATCAGACAAAGGTGGATAAGGGCATGGTATTGCGCAAGGCCGGGTATGCAGGTGGAGAATACCGCAGACAATATGAAAAACAAAATCCGAGCCTATATCCTGTGATAGAAATTGTGTTATACTGGGGAAAGAGCAGGTGGAAAGGGGGATGCAGTTTGCACCGGTTATTTGATGAAGAAGGGGCGACTGCAGATATTATATGGAAGTATGTAGATGATGTACAACTTCATGTTTGGGAAATGCGTCATTTACCCAGAGAAATACGAGAGCTTTTTCAAAGTGATATGAGAATCATCGTGGATTATCTTGCAGAGGGAGATAGCTATCGGTCGGACCGAAAAGTGATTCATAAAGAAGCAACAGTTAAGATGCTACGGGTATTATCCGGAGATACAAATGTTGATGATACCGGAGATGCATTAAAAGAAATGGGAATCAAAGAGGAGGATGAGATCAGGGTGTGTGAATTATTTGATCAGTATACAAGAAAAGGGATTGCACAGGGAATTTCGCAGGGGATTTCTCAGGGAGTTGCGCAAGGGATTATTATAATGTGCAAGGATTTTAATACCAGTTATGAAGAAACTTTACAAAAGGTGAGACTGAAACTGAATATCTCAGAGCAGGAAGCTGAGAAAGAAATGAAACTTTATTGGTAAATATGGAATAGAAACTTGACTTTTTCTATGTACTATGATAAATATATACTATACCTACTGGAACAGTAGGAAATATAAAGGGAATAATATAGTATACATAGACATAGGAGGAGAAAAAGATGGCAT
>OHBJ01003599.1_pt1 | contig 10165 bp, 6 predicted proteins | sample 1577241 | NCBI WGS metagenome assembly OHBJ01 (sample SAMEA3541594, study PRJEB24748) | human gut metagenome | biome: human gut; feature: human-associated habitat; material: faeces | place: China | collected 2012
ATACGGCAGATTGGGAAATGTTGCATTCTTCTGCAGCTTCAGTAAAGTTGCGGCAGCGCACGACTGCCTGAAAGTATCGCATTTGTTTAATCATGTTTTTTACCCTTCATACTCTCTCTCTAATTACATTAAAAAACTATGGATGCCCTATTCAATCGGGTGAATAGGAAAAAGGATATATTTCACAAATGCCCTTTTGTATTCTTCCATAGTTTACCTTTATACTCATAAATTATTTTATCGTTTATGTTAACAAAATGTCAAGAGTTTCAAGATAAGGTTTATACATCTTTTAAGTTTCAAGTCTTATTTTCCATTTTGGCTCTTTTCTGTCACATCCTTTGTGTTATTCATTTTTTACTTGATTTTTTTAGTTTTTTATATATACCGAAAAGAAATATATACGTGATTCCCAGTAGCGTAGCAGCCATAGAGAAGACTGGCTGCCAGAGAAAAAGTAATACGAAAGAAGCCATTAGCCTGAACGATGCGGAAAAACCGGCTTCCTTTCTATCTTTTTATTTTACACCTAAATTGTCTCTTGTATATACAGAAAAGCCTATTTATCGCATATTTTCGCTATTTGAATATGCATTTTAGTCATTTCTAATTTGCGTTTAATAATAAATTAAATAGTCGTCTTTTCATTAATAACTTTTGAACTTTACATGTTTTATGATAAAAACAAAATATTATATCCTGATTATCACTTGCTTGTGGTTACAGGCAGGTCTTGCTGCTACGCCTTCTGCCTTTTATTCGGCATTAAAAAAGATATATCCTTTGGCTGCTGATGTCGAATGGTCGCAACAGGGAAACTATCATACGGCTGATTTTATACAAAATGGATTCGACACAAAGGTATGGATGAATATCAATGCTCAATGGGTAATGACGAATACCGATTTGCAAACTGCAGACCAACTGCCTCCCGGTGCTTATAATGCGTTTACATTCAGTTCCTTTTCACAATGGACGGTACAAAATGTCTTTTTTATCGAGTTCCCCAAACGACCGGCTGTCTATGTCGTACAGGTAAATATGGATAATTCTGATGCTATTTATCAGCTATTCCTTACCCCCGGCGGACGCATGCTGCAAACAAAGGATGCAAGCTATAATAATACTGCCATCTCCCCTTCCGTCTTTGATTTTATGTAGAAAAAGGTGAAATAAACATTGCACTGGTAGTGAAAAAAGACTTATTATTAAGCCTCTCCTTCTGAAAGAGGATGAAGAAAAGGACAAAACCGGGTGAATGTCGTTAAATTAATGTAAAAAGCTATTGTGTATTCCTGTCTCATAGGCTCATTTTACTACTTTTGCGCACACTTGGCCATAAATTGTGCAAAAGTTATCATGGAATTAGAACAGAGTTTTATCGCTCTTATAGAGCAAAGCATAAAGGCAAATTGGTATTTGAATGCCCTGACTGACTATAAAGGTGCTACGCTTCAATACCGGGATGTCGCCCGAAAGATAGAGAAAATCCACATTATGCTGGAGAATGCCGGCATCGTGCAAGGAGATAAAATAGCCATTTGCGGACGTAATAGTGCCCATTGGACTGTTACTTTTCTTGCTGTTATGACGTATGGTGGTGTGGTAGTACCCATTTTACATGAATTCAAGCCCGATCAAGTGCATAATATTGTCAACCATTCGGAAGCACGGCTGCTTTTTGCGGGCGATCAAGTGTGGGAAAACCTGAATGAAATGGTAATGCCCCATTTAGAAGGTATCATCGAATTAAAGGACTTCGGCCTGGTAGTCTCCCGTTCGGAGAAATTGACTTATGCCCGCGAACATCTTAATGAAATGTTCGGTCGCAAATATCCATGCCGTTTTCGCCCCGAGAATGTATCGTACCGAAAAGAGACTTCGCCTGAAGAGCTTTCAATAATCAATTATACATCGGGCACCACCGGATATTCCAAAGGAGTGATGCTCCCTTATCGCAGTATCCTTTCAAATGTATTGTACTGTAAAGAAAAGATTGGAATCAAAGCCGGTGATAGTGTCGTGTCCATGCTCCCATTGGGACACGTATTCGGCATGGTTTTTGATTTCCTTTACGGCTTCACTGTTGGTGCACATTTGTGGTTTCTTACCCGTATGCCGTCACCTAAAATCATTGCAGAATCTTTTGCCGAAATTCGCCCAAGGGTCATTTCATGTGTACCTTTGATTGTGGAGAAAATATTCAAGAAAAACATCTTACCCAAGGTGGACAATAAATTAGGCAAACTCTTGCTTCATGTTCCCATTATCAGTGACAAAATAAAAGAACTGATACGTCAGAAGGCAATGGAAGTGTTCGGGGGGAACTTTATAGAAATAATTATTGGAGGAGCTCCATTTAATGCAGAAGTCGAAGCATTTGTCCGTAGTATTAATTTTCCTTATACCATTGCATATGGCATGACTGAGTGCGGTCCTATTATTTGCCATAATCATTGGACAGAGTTAAAGCAAGCTTCTTGCGGTACGGTAGCAGCACGTATGGAGGCTAAAGTACTTTCTTCCAACCCATCAGAAGTACCGGGTGAATTGGTTTGCCGGGGAGCTAATGTGATGTTAGGTTATTATAAAAATGAAGAAGCCACCGGGCAAGTGATTGATAAAGACGGTTGGCTGCACACGGGAGATATGGCAATTATTGATTCCGAAGGACACATTTATATCAAAGGTCGTTGTAAGAATCTGTTGCTCACCGCTTCCGGGCAAAATATTTATCCCGAGGAAATAGAGTCAAAGCTTAACAATATGCCATACGTATCGGAATCTTTGGTTATTTTGCAACAAGATAAATTAGTGGCATTGGTCTATCCTGATAATGATGATGCCTTTGCCCATGGACTCAAACACGCCGATATTGAAAGAGCTATGGAGGAGAATCGCATTGAATTAAACAAGCAACTACCTGCTTACTCACAAATTACACGTTGTAAACTATATCCCGAAGAGTTCGAAAAAACAGCAAAGAAAAGTATCAAAAGATTCTTATATCAGGATATAAAAGAATAGTTTTTCTTTCACTCTTATTGTTTCATCAGCATAAAACTGTTTGAAACTCCTTATCCGGTAGAACAAGAAGTATTATTAGGGAGGCTTTATACGGAATTAAACTGCAGAAGAAATTGCATACTTCATTGCTTTATATTTTCTTTGCAGCAACTAAAAAAAGCAATATGAAGAATTCCCCTGAATTATTAGTCTATAAAGCTTCTGCCGGTTCGGGAAAAACCTTTACCTTGGCAGTAGAATATATAAAATTATTAATACTGAATCCCCGGGCTTATCGTAATATCTTGGCAGTAACCTTCACGAATAAGGCTACTACCGAGATGAAAGAACGCATTTTGAGTCAACTGTATGGAATTTGGATAAACGATAAATCCTCCAAGGCTTATCTAGAGAAGATAACAGAAGAGCTTGGTATGCCCAAAGAGCAGATTCGCATGGCAGCCGGTAAAGCACTTCATCTGATGATACATGATTACAGTCGTTTTAGAGTGGAAACTATCGATTCTTTCTTCCAATCGGTAATGCGTAATTTGGCACGAGAACTGGAATTAGGAGCCAACTTGACGATTGAATTGAACAATATGGAGGTATTGAGTGATGCGGTGGACTCAATGATTGAAAGGCTTAACCGTCAGTCTCCTGTTCTTTATTGGCTATTGGAGTATATCGAGGAACGTATTGCTGACGATAAACGTTGGAATGTATCAGGAGAAATCAAGAACTTCGGACGGAATATCTTTGATGAAGGATATATAGAAAAAGGTGACGGACTGCGCCGAAAGTTGCAGGATAAAGACTGTATCAAAAACTATCGCCGCACACTGCAAGCTATCGAAACGGAAGCATTGGAACAGATGAAAGGTTTTGCCGACCAATTTTTCGGGATATTGGAAAGCAACGGTCTGGCTATAGATAATCTGGCCAATAAAAGTAAAGGGGTATCCAGCTATTTCAGCAAACTACAGATGGGAAAGTTGGATGACAGCCTCCGCAATGCAACAGTGGAAAAACATCTTGCCTCTCCTGAAAACTGGTCTCCCAAAAGCTCGCCTCGCCGTAACGCCATTACCGAACTGGCAGCTGCGGAACTTATCCCCTTGCTGCAAACAGCAGAAGAGTTCCGAAGTAAGAATAACATGTTGGTCAACTCCTGCCAGCTTTCTTTACGCTATATAAATAATGTACGATTGTTGGCAAATATTGATGAAGAGGTACGCCGCTTGAATTACGAGAACAATCGCTTCCTACTTTCGGATACCAATGTATTACTTCATAATCTGGTACATGACGGTGACTCTTCTTTTGTGTTTGAAAAGATAGGAACCACTATTCGTAACGTGATGATTGATGAATTTCAGGATACATCCCGGATGCAATGGGATAATTTCCGTTTATTACTGTTAGAAGGACTTTCGCAAGGAGAAAACAGCCTGATTGTAGGAGATGTGAAGCAATCTATTTATCGCTGGCGTAATGGAGACTGGGGAATCTTGAACGGGCTGAAAGACCATATTGAGTCATTTCCCATTAATGTAAAGACATTGACCACCAACCGTCGGAGTGCAGGAAATATTATTGAATTCAATAATAAGGTATTTACTGCTGCTTGCCATACTTTAAATGATATCTATAAGTCAGAACAAGGAGAAGAGTGTAAAGATTTGAAAGAAGCATATGTCGATGTATGCCAGGAAAAGGATAAAGACCCGGACGGAGGATATGTGAAAGTAACTTTCCTGACCGAAAAAGAAGAGATGGCTTATGTTGAGGATACTTTACAGCAATTGGCAAATGAGACTCAATTATTGGTAACGGCAGGTATACAATTGAAGGATATTGCCATTTTGGTACGAAAGAATAAAACCATTCCGTTGGTGGCCGATTATTTTGATAAGAATACACCTTATAAAATAGTATCGGATGAAGCTTTTCAATTGAATGCATCATTGGCCATCTGTATGATAATGGATGGGTTGCGCTATCTGTCCAACCCTGAGAATCGCATTGCAAAAGCACAACTTGCCGCAGCTTATCAAAATGAAATACTGAAGAACAACATAGATTTGAACACGCTGTTACTGAATGATATAGATGAGTATTTACCGGTCTCTTTTATCGAACAGCAGAAGAAACTGAGATTAATGCCACTGTATGAACTGATGGAGAAATTGTTCGGTCTGTTTGAGATGTCACGCATCAAACAACAAGACGCCTATCTTTGTGCATTCTTTGATGCTGTTGTGGAATATTTACAAAATAATTCTTCGGAGATGTCTGCCTTTATCGCTTTTTGGGAGGAGACACTCTCTCAGAAAACAATACCTTCAGGCGAAGTAGAGGGTATTCGGATTATCTCTATTCATAAGTCAAAGGGATTAGAATATCACACAGTGCTTCTTCCCTTCTGTGATTGGAATATGGAAAAGGAACGCAGTTTGACACATCTGATATGGTGTACACCCAAAGTGGCACCGTTTAACGATCTCGATATCGTTCCTGTCAATTACTCCACAGCCATGCAGCAATCTATCTACAGGGAAGAGTATTTGAATGAGCGATTGCAGTTGTGGGTGGACAACCTGAATTTGCTTTATGTTGCGTTTACCCGTGCCAAGAAGAATCTTATCATTTGGGGTAAAGACGGACTGAAAGGGACTGTTTCGGAACTGTTGCAACAGGCTATGGGACAGATAAGTATTCCACAACATGAACATGACAGCAGCCATTTGGAAAAATCAGAAGATAATACCGATACTGATAATATTGCGTATGAAATGGGAACGCTTTATTTATCAGAAGAAAAGAGAACGGATGGCATTATAAAAAATAAATTACTAATGAATCCTGAAAAAATCCCTCTTCATTTAGAATCACTGGAGAGCAACATCGAGTTCAAACAGTCTAACCGTTCTGCCGAATTTATCCGTGGAGAAGAAGAAACCGGAGAGAGGTATATTCGTCAGGGGCAGTTATTGCATAATCTGTTTTCAGTGATTCGCACGCAAGATGATATCCCTTCTGCCATCGAACGACTTCGTTTTGAAGGAATAATTGAGTCGGCTGAGCAAGAGAGACAAATCAAGAAATTGACCGAATGGGCTCTGAATCATCCATTGGTGAAAGAATGGTATTCCGGGAATTGGGAGCTTTATAATGAATGTGCTATTATATATAAGGAGAAGGGAGAATTGCAAACGCGTCGTCCCGACCGTGTGATGATGAAAGACGGTAAAGTAGTAGTAGTGGATTTTAAGTTTGGAAAGAAACGCACCGATTACAATAAGCAGGTACGCGATTATATGAACTTGTTGTCCGACATGGGATATGAGAATATCCGTGGATATTTGTGGTATGTATTTGATAATGAATTTGTGGAGGTAAAATAATCATGGAAAGCTTTTTAAAACTCGTAGCAACAGATTTGTATAATCGCACTCAAGGTGACTTGGCGCATACTGCTGTGGTATTTCCTAACAAACGCGCCGGTTTGTTTTTTAATGAGCATTTGGCGGAACAGTCGGACACACCAATTTGGTCACCGGCTTATGTGAGTATTAGTGAACTTTTCCGTAGCCTTTCTACATGGGAAGTGGGCGATCCGGTCAAGTTGGTATGCGAACTCTATAAAGTATTCCTTCACGAAACTCAAAGCAAAGAAACTTTGGATGATTTCTATTTTTGGGGGGAGATGCTTATCAGTGATTTTGATGATGCTGATAAAAATATGGTGGACACCGATAACTTGTTCACTAATCTGCAAGACCTGAAAAATATCATGGATGATTATACCTTCCTCAACAATGAGCAGGAAGAAGCTATCCAACAGTTTTTTCAGAATTTCTCTATTGAGCACCGCACAGTGCTGAAAGAGCGATTCATCTCCATGTGGGATGCTTTGGGGAATATTTACAAAAAATTTCACGAAGTACTTTCATCCCGGGGAATTGCATACGAAGGAATGCTTTACCGTCATGTAATTGAACATTTGGATGTAGAGGCATTGCCTTACGAAAGATATGTATTTATAGGTTTTAATGTACTGAATAAAGTAGAGCAGACTTTATTTAAAAAGTTGCAAGAAGCAGGAAAAGCAATTTTTTATTGGGATTATGATGAGTTTTACATGAGCTCTCACTCTTTTGTGAATGCTGACGAACCATATCCTCATGAAGCCGGAGAATTTATTCGCCGCAATTTGCGTGATTTTCCTTCTCCCCTGCCTGCTGAGTTATTTAATACTCTAGCACGTCCCAAAGAAATCCATTATATTGCCGCGCCTACCGAAAATGCACAAGCCCGTTATCTGCCTGCATGGATACGTGAAAACTTGACAAAGCAAGAAAAGGAAACTGCTATTGTCCTTTGTAACGAAGCATTACTTCAACCTGTGCTTCATTCCTTGCCTGATGAAGTAAAGCATGTGAATATTACTATGGGATTCCCTCTATCTCAAACCCCTGTATATAGCTTTCTTACATCATTGCTGGAGTTGCATACTCACGGGTATAACCAACATAGCGGACGTTATACATACCTATCGGTTGTCACTCTGCTGAAACATCCTTATACTCGTCAATTGAGTTCCAATTCCGAATCATTGGAAAAAGAACTGACCAAGCACAATCGTTTTTATCCGTTACCCGGTGAATTGCAAAGAGATGAATTTCTTACTCTATTATTCACTCCGCCATCCGGCAGTAACCTAAGTTTGTGTCTCCGTATATCTGAAATATTGCAGCAAATAGCCGGTATTTATCGAAATGAAACTGAAGAAGACCTTTATCGTGAGTCACTTTTTAAGGCATATACCACAGTCAGCAGATTCCGTACTTTAATAGAAGAAGGAGAACTGACAGTTCGGCCGGAAACATTACGGCGTTTGTTGGTTAAAGTGTTATCGGCTACCAATATACCTTTTCACGGAGAGCCTGCCATTGGGATGCAGATAATGGGAGTACTCGAAACACGTAACTTGGATTTTCGCCATTTGATCATGTTATCGGTTAATGAAGGTCAGTTACCCAAATCAGGAGGAGATTCTTCTTTCATACCTTATAATTTACGTAAAGCGTTTGGCATGACTACCATTGAGCACAAGATAGCCGTTTATGCTTATTATTTCTATCGACTGCTGCAACGTGCCGAAAAAGTTACTTTATTATACAATACCAGTTCTGATGGACTTAATCGTGGAGAATGGAGCCGCTTTATGTTACAATTCTTGATTGAATGGCCTCACCCCATTATACGTCAATATTTGGAAACAGGACAATCACCACAAAGTACACTTTCCATTACTATCCCCAAAACACCGGAAGTAATGAGAAAGATGCAAAACGTGTTTGATATTCGTATTAATAAAAAAGCCAAATTCTCTCCCTCGGCACTTAATTATTATTTGGATTGTCCGCTGAAATTCTATTATATTTATGTAGCCGAACTTTCAGCTCCTGAGCAAGTCAGTGCAGAAATAGACTCTGCCACATTCGGAAGTATTTTCCATTTGGCAGCCGAGAATATTTATAAAGATTTGACAGCACATAACAATGTAATTGACAAAGAGACATTGGAGGCACTTCTTCATAATGAGGTAAAACTGCAAGACTATGTGGATGTTGCTTTTAAAGAACTGTTCTTTAATGTATCCCAAGATGAAAAGCCTGAATATAATGGTGTGCAGTTAATAAATTCTGCTGTTATCTCAAGGTATCTGAAACAATTGTTGGAGAATGATTTGCGCTATACGCCCTTTACTTTCGTGGGTTCCGAACAGCCTGTGCAGGAGGATATCGAAATTAAGACTCCGAAAGGTATTATAAAATCGCGTATTGGAGGTATTATTGACCGTTTAGACAGCAAAGACGGTACATTGCGAATCGTAGACTATAAAACCGGTGGTGATGCGGACACTCCTCCCAACGTGGAATCCCTCTTCACACCGGCTAAAAAACGCTCCAACTATGTGTTCCAAACATTTCTTTATGCTGCCATTATGTGTCGGAAACAGCCGTTAAAAGTCGCTCCTTCCTTGCTTTATATTCATCGGGCAGCGACAGAAACTTACTCTCCGGTTATTCAAATGGGAGAATCTCGTAAACCCAAAGAACCTGTGGAAGACTTCAGCATATATGAAACAGAATTCAGAGAGCGGTTGCAAGTGTTGCTGGAGGATATATTTAACCCGGAAATACCTTTTACTCAAACGGAGATTGTAGAGAAATGTACTTATTGTGATTTTAAGACATTGTGCAAACGATAATATTAGTGATGATTGTTAGTTTGGGGTCAAAACGTGGATAATGCTGTCGTTTAGCTCGTAGGGACGAGGTTCGCTCGCCCGAAAACAGTTTGTTTTGTGTCTTCGGGCAACCCCTGCCCCTACAGCTGACGGTGGGATAGGTCATTTTGTTTTGACACATTCCCAAAGTTGAGATTAGTGTATCCGACCTGATTAGGGTTCTACATAAAGTTTCAGTGATTCGTCCCAGGAAATCATTCCTGGTTTACCCCACCAATAGAAATCATCCAGATTACAGAAATCATTGTTCTTTTTCATTTCTTCCTTCAGTAATCGTTTATAAGCATTCTTCAAGAAAGCATAAGCCGGCATCTCTGCAAGATTCACCATTTCCCATGGGTCTTCATTCAAGTTGAAAAGCTGTTCTTTCTTCTCTCCCTTAATATTATAAATGATGTATTTCCAACCGTCTTTCACAAGACCGCGCTGAATGCTGTTGTAGGATGTTTGGCCGTGGCGAAGTGATGAAGGAATACATGATGTCCAATGCCAATATGAACGCAACCATTGTGGAATATGTCAATGGTATGGAGGTCATCAAAGCATTTAATCAGACTGCTTCCTCAATGGGGCGGTTCCAGTCGGCGGTTCTAAAGGTGCGGGACATCACGACAAAGTGGTATAAACACTGTTGGCCGTTTATGAGCATCAGCCAAGCGATTCTACCATCCTCGATTGCCTTTGTTTTGCCTGTCGGAATGGCTCTTATTTCAGGCGGTGCGGTTAGTCTTGCCGAACTGATTGTTTGTATTCTTCTCTCTATGGCAATCGTTGGTTCCCTGCAAAACTTTACCGAGTTTTGGGAAAGTTTTGCCGTTATCTCCGAAGTGCAGCCCCGTA
>OHBJ01003610.1_pt1 | contig 10149 bp, 4 predicted proteins | sample 1577241 | NCBI WGS metagenome assembly OHBJ01 (sample SAMEA3541594, study PRJEB24748) | human gut metagenome | biome: human gut; feature: human-associated habitat; material: faeces | place: China | collected 2012
GCTCTTCCGATCTACTTATTGCGATGTCATGCAAGCATACAATTCCGAAAACGTACTTGATATGAAAATATGAAGTTTTTCCGTCAGCACCATCTTTCCCGGGTATTCCGTCCTTTCCGGGCGCTCCTTGTGAGCCTGTATCCCCTTTAGATATAGCTTTCAACCAGTCCGTAGAAGAATCTGACGGTTCCTGCGTAGTAGTAGACTCAATACATATCCATGTACTGCCGTTATGAGTCACTTCATCGTAGTACCAGTATGTTCCGGATTTCCATTTACCCTTGAATACCGGAACGGGAGCCTCAGTCACACCGTCACTGGATATCTGCCTGATAGTTCCGGTCATATAGACTCTATTGAGATATGCGCTATGACCGGACATATCAATGCCAAACAGCTTCAGGTTAGATAAGTCGCCTAACTGCATGGCTATCATATCCTTCGTTATTTCCCAGTTATTAACACCCTTAAGGAAGCGGATGTAATTCTGTGTAGAGTAACATGACTTTTGCCGTTCTTCATTCGTGAAGTTACCGTATGCAACGAAGTGCATCGCCTTACAAGGATTAAAAGTGTATCCCCCACGGATCACGTATTTAAAAGAAGCGTTGTCTATCTTTTCTGTAATCCGAAAATACGCAGTCTGGAAACCGGTATCGTTATTGAATACTCCCTTACAGATATCATCAATCTCTACTTGTGATACCTCCCCAGGTTCCAGCTTTAAATGAACGGTCTTGTTCGCTACATCCACTGATTCAATGATACCACCGCCGGGAGCATTCCATTCTTCACCGGATACAATAGACACACGGTTATACCGCAACTCCGGTACTTCCAAGAAATCACGCAGCCGCAAGGACTTTGCGTCAATATGACCTTCGGGAGTAATCATCCAGCCTAGGAGGTTCTGCACGTAGTCTTTTGATGATATTTCCTTTGAGAAAGTTGCGTCTTCGGCTATCAATTTCTGAATAACAGCCTTGATCTTAACATTAATACCGGCAAGAAAAGTTATCAACCCTCTAGCTTCATCATCCTCTATCTTGCTAAGATATTTGTTCCCGGATTCTTCTTCCGTAATAATTGGAGATAATCGATAATGCTTTCTACCGTCTTCTTCAGATATAGAATCATCCTTCACCAGTTTATACACGCCTTCGCCTATTTCGACAGAAATAATCTGACCGGCATACGGGAAATACTCTTCCGCATCCGTATTGCGGGCATACGATGTCGCATCCTCCAATGTCTTGAAGGTTTCAGTGGAATCAATAGGTCTTCCCGTTGTTCTTTTATATTGTAATGCAAAACTACTTCCGTTTATCTTCACCATAATCTTATGCAGTTTTAAGAGTGAAAGTATCAGGGTCATTCAATCCGGGTGTCTGAATAACCCACATCTTATAACTAATAGCGGCACTTCCATTGGCTCCTGCTACGGAAATATCCACCGGACCGGTAGTAATACCCGTATCTTCTATGAAGTTACCCGGGTAAGCTGTCAATGTCAATTCCTTGATCACATCTGCTGGAATACACACAGCAATCGTTTTCCATTTATCTACAGAGAACTTATATGTGCCCGGACCCTTATAAAGTCCACTTGTTCCTAATGCACGTACTTCAGCAGAAGTGGCGGGAACAGAAGAACATATGCCGGCAAACCATTTACGGCGGACATTTACACTGATTGTATCTCTAAGTTCTTGTCTTGGCAGTGACCCATCCTCACTAGCAGCATATACAATCATTGCTTCATAGGTTTCACTACGAGTATATATACCCTCCAACTGTCTGACAGCAGTTTGGATACCTCCAACTTCTTCTGAGAAGTTCAGTTTATTATTAGGGTTGCCATCGTAATACGCAGACTCCATAGGTCCCTGACCGTTCCTTGATGCAGTATACGTGATGTAACCTTTGTCTGTACCGAACTCAACATCATTGGGAGTTGATATTTTGCTTTTCAACTCTCCTACTGATTTTTGAGATAACATTCGAATAAATGCATCTACCACCGTAGTTCCTTCTAGAATGACATCACCGGCCTTAAAATATCCGGCCTTATCGACGGTAACTTCTACATTTTTTGTGAACTTGGCAGTTATTTCACCTGTATCGGTAGATGTCCCTCCACTACTGATTACTTGTTGCTTAATCTTTTCTTTACGATAAGTAATAGAATCAATTTTACTTTCCAGATCCCCCAACTTAGAGTAAGGAGCAGTCTCACCGACAGTATATATCAAGGAATCATACGGAATATCCAAGGGGTATTCATAACCAATTATCCGTGATATTCTTCCGTCCTCAAAATATGCCTTATTGATCAGATTCACTTTTTGTCCAACGGAAAACCGCTTCGAAAATGCGGGGTCATACATGCCAGTATCAGGGTCAATACCATAGACATAGTCCGGCATCATCGTAGTGTCGTAAGTAGAAGGGTCCTGCTTTAATTCATTGATATACTCCCTTGCTCTTTTTTCAACTTCTTTCTCTGCGTCAGGAATAAGTTTATCGGATATAAACTGAGGATCATATCCGTAAAGGATATATGTATCGCCACTGGTAGGATGCAATATTTCATCCGGAAGCATACGCCCATAATCATCGTTACGCTTTACTTCATATACCTGCGCTTTGGGATTCCACGTCCCGTCTTCAAGAAGTTCAGACTGATATATGTCAGATGAGGGGTCATAGGGGTTAAATATGACTTCAAAATCCATACCGGCTAAAGGACCGGATTGAAATATAACACGCAATTCCTCTCCGGGTAATTGATAACTTTTTGAGAAATGAAACCCTAGGTCAGCATCTTTAAATCGCCACGCGGTCCATTTTTCTTCATCCTTACTACCATCTGGTTTCTCTGTTATATCAGTATATGAATGCGTATATACATCCCCTACTCCACCTACACGACTTGGATAAATATCGTCAAAAACAACAATCTGTTCAATTGCTTCCTCTGTATACATGTCGGGGTATGCGTCAATGTATGGAACTCCCTCCGGCATCATCAAGCGTTTGGTTACAATCCCTTCAACGGTCAACAGATCCTTATCGTCAGAAAAATAACTTATAGGGACCTGACTTTTTATTATATTGTCGATAGTATACCGATTACCAATGGAAGCTGTGACCCCTTCCGGCAAACGTATAACATTGGAGTCATCACCCGTTAGCAGATCAGGATTATAAGTAGCCGAAAAAGTTTTTCCCGAATTAGTACCGGAGAGAAAGGTTACAGAGACGTCTGCCGATGCAGATAGGCATTCTATTTTGACATTCTTTTCTCCTGCCCTTCCGATAGTGTATATCACCGTTTTTCCTGGATGATTCAGAGTAAAGCTGAATGTAAACAAGAGCTTGCAATTATCGGCCTTTTCAGAAAGAGAGAAATCGGTGTCGCTAAATCCAATAGTAAGACTTGAGACTGAATCATTGAAAGCTTTCTCTTGAATATCCAGTACTTTCTCTACGCCCCCGACATGGTAAACCAATGATAATTTTGCCTTAAAGTTTTCAATATTTGATGTGAATCGAGTGCTAAAGTATAGCGTCATTGAATTGAATGATATACGATATTTGCTTGCCGGCATAGAAGAAGCAAAAACATCTGTCGTAACTTTATAGGCACTCTGCTCCCCTTCCATTTCTCCCTCTTTGAAAACATTCATGTTGATAGGAGATATCCCTGTATGGGAAGAAGAAGGGAAAAAGTTTATATTTAGAGGCCTTGAAGTATCGGAAATATCTCTTCCTGTAACATTTTTAACATCAAATATCAAATTCTTCCGGTAAGTAGAAGGAATGTTTCGTGTAGAACCAAAAGCATATACTCTAGTAGCGTAGGAAGTCTGGCTATCGCTACGACTCATAGAACCGACATTAACTCCAATCTCAAAGTCAACAGGATCACCATGTTCACAGCGGCCAAAACAAATCTTATGTTTCTCTAGCCACCATTCGCATTCAAACGTCTCCGCCATCTGAGATAGGGCGTCCAACATATTCATGTTATTATATGAAATCAGTTTGGACGATTCATCAACAGAAGCATCAATCTCATAAGTAAATGCTTTATCTTTATACTTATATCCTAAGACCTCCAGATTCTTTAGAAATACATCCATGTGAACATTTAAGGTATCAGTCAAATTCCAACTATCCTCTTTACCGCCACTCTGTGGAGTATAGAAGAATTTCTTATTCTTCCATTTCCAGTAATAAGCGTCAAGGCGGAGTTCGTAGTCATAGCCTCCGGTAGTGGTATTATAGGTAGGTTTATACAGGTCTACTACTTCAAATATTCCCAACTCATTGTCTATGTAGTCCCCTAACTTGAAATAGATAGGACTGGCAAGGGAAAACTTTAGAGTTACATAATCTTCCTGCATCAAAAGGAAGTGTCTTTTCGAACCCTCATTGATAGGAGTCGAAAAACGAATGTTGCCGGATATGTCTTTGATGTCTACTAATTCCATAACACACCAAAGTTCGGAGATAAAAGAAAGAGTACCCAATTTTGGGCACTCGTATATACGACAATGAAATCAATGTCGTAAATTAGGTTCTTAAACTTGGGTTTGGTTCACAAAACTTCATCGAGCATTTACCAGAAGTTCTGTCTAAACTCTGCGCATAGGTGATACTTTTACCTAAATAAATCAAGTGATAAATGTCACTGCTGTTAGCCGGAACCTGAATATCAATCACGCCTTTGTATAATTCTTCAAAAAAAGCCTTTTTCTTTGCTTGATAATCAGATTTAGAATTGCCTTCTATGGTAAAAGAGAGCGTTATTTCCCGTTCATCAATTTTGGGATTATTAATTATCACACGTTTTCCATGTTCTAATCGGGATTTATTTTCAATAAATTCTTTCATAGGTAATGATGCACCAAACACATCAAGGAATTTATCTCCCATTCTTACGCCCCAAGTCTTGTAAGCATCTCTACCATTTATTAATAAATCTGCCATAACTATTTATTTTGTTGATAATCCTTTGGTATTGTTTTTTACTTCCGCCATATCCTTCTGCATTTGCTGGATTGGTTTTATTATTGCTCCGGTATTCTCGGAGATTTGAACAAGTTCGAGATATGAACTTGCTATCAAATCGCGTGTGTCATCTGCTATCTTTCTCGTTTCCGTATTTATGGAAATAAGTGTATCCGTTTTCATCGTTAGAATATTTAATGATTGGGATTGAGTTATACTTTGATTCTTGATTTCTTCACCAGATATCTGTAAAGCAGTGAAACGTCCGTTAAGTTCGTCTATTGAATCCTGAGAAGCAGTTGCAAAGCCTTTCTTCGACGATTCCTGAGAAGTAACAGAAGCATCCCACCCAAATGTTTTAAACATTTCTTCTCGATCATGCATCATATCTTCTACAATCTGTTGATACTGTTCTTTGAGAAGGTCTGCTTCGTTTTTAGTAATTTTACTATCACTTCTCGCTGCATCACTCCATTGTTCATAGAGAGCATTTATACGGTCTTGATACTGACTAGCGACTAATCCTGCCATGATTGACTTACGCAGATAATCCTCAAAGTTATCACACATATCTTCAAAAGAAGTATCCATATCGGATAACTGATCAATAAACCCATTGTAGAAGGAATCAAAATCAACCCCTGTCATGGCTTGATTAAGAGCATCCCTCAGTTCATTCGCTTCATCTTTACAGGCTACGATGCTATCCAGGTTTTCACGAATTCTGGCATCAATTAAACTCCATGCTTCCGGCATTCGGGACTGAATGAGGAACAATTCATCTCCTGACAAACTATACAAGTCTGTCATGGAGCTTATTGATTTACCTAGGATGTCGCTCATCTGCTCAAAACCACCTATTGCACCAACATTTTTGTTAGAATGCCATTCCGCACTATGAGACTTCCAACTTGCACCGGCATGCCCTGAAGCTGCGGCAATCTTTTGGAGATTGATTACTTTCTTCTCGTAATTATCCATGGCTTGTGTAGCTGCTTGAACAGATGCAAATCCACCACCGAAAACTATATCTTCCTTGCTTTTGTCAATAATACGATCATAGACCTCATTTATTGCTTCAAGCTGTTCCTTTACTCCTTCATAATAAGCGGTACCGTCCGGCCCGAACAAATTACCCATTGCATTGACAAGTTGAGAGACTCCACTTACAGCACTCATGACACCTCCGGCAATATCTCCAGACATTATTTGTCCTACTCCTACTGCCGTTTGCCCAAGACCGGAAAGACCGTCAATAACGTTATTTATTTCATCGTTCAAATCTTCTCCAAATATGGAAGATATATCACTCCCAAACTGTTTGATAGCAGGAGAAAACTCTGTTATAGCTCCCCCTATCGTTGATATGCCCTGACCGAGCTTCCTTGTATCACCATTAGCATTCTTTATATCATCGATTCCTTTTTTCATATCCGAGAAAAAGGATAACCAAGGGGATTTACCTTTAACTTCTTCTTTTAGCCTTTTTATGGCATCCGTTATATCCTTGATATTGATTGTCCCATTCTCAAGATTTGCGATATCCTTGTCTGTGAAACCTACTGATTTTAAATTGATAAGAGATACTGACTCATCCGTTCCAGACATATACTTGATTAACAATTCATACTTATCAATAATATCTTGAATAGATGATACACTCTTTTCACTTGCATCTTCAAACAAATCAGCCATGACATGAGTAGATTTCCCGAACTGTTCGTCCAGCTGATCTATTGCTTGATTCTTCTCAGCAATTTTAGTAGCTCTTTCAGCACTATGTTCTTCCAATTTAGCTATTTCATCATCATACTTCTGAATAAGATTCTTCCGTTTCTCTTGATAATTACCAAATTGGATAAAATATTCCTGCCATGCTTTCCGGTCGGATTCTAACTTTTCCTTGTTTGTTTCCGATACACTCTTCTGATATGCCTTGAAAGCGTTTTCTTCCGATATGGATAATTGGGATTCCTGCTCACTTGTCAACTTCCCTTTTTGTGTCTTCTCCCATTCAGTGCGCTGCTTCTCTATGGCATCAAGCTCCTTCTGATAGTCTAAATCTATCTGTTTCAGTTTCTTCTCTGTCCCTTCTTTCATCAGACTGATTTCGTCCTGTTGATTTTGGCGGCGAAGAGTAAGAAGTTCTTCGGCTGATTTTTGCTGGTCTTTGCGGAGTTTATCGGCTTGATTTTCTTGTTTGGTCAACGAGCTACCAGTGATACCACCTAAATCCTTATAGGCTTTTTCTTTTGCCCGTATTTTATCACGGGCATTCTTCACTTGCTCGGATGTAGCTTTTTGATCTTTCAAAAGTGTTTCGTACCCTTTCTTTGCTTTCTCCCAATCTTTTTTTGCTTTGACAAGGTCTTCTTGATAGGTAGTTTTATTTTTATCAGCATCAATACGAGTTTGTTTTGTAGACTTAGCTGTATCTATAAGTGTTTTTATATCCTTTACTTCGTATATGGCTTCATCAGACAGAGAACCTTTCACATCAATAGGCAATCGTAGTTTTATTTTTCCGTTCTCGCCTTGTCCCTTGATTCTCTTTTCAAGTTCAGAGATATAACGGTCAAATTCGCTAATATCAATATCCTTTAAACTGGATATGAATTGTTCGGAAATGCCTTTCCCTTTATCTTGCAGCATTACATCACGAGTTACTCGTAATTCTTTCAGCTTTTTCACATATCCATCAACACCCTGCTGACCAGATAATGACTTTAGAAGGTTTTCATAATACTTGATTTCCTTCTCAATATCAGAAAACTCTTTTTCTTTTTTTTCTCCTGCACGTTTTGCATCTTCTTCTGCAATTTCACGTTTCAATTTAAGAATATCCGCAAGTTTTATAGTCTCAATATCGTATTTATCGAATATCTTAGGATACTCCTTGCGAAGTTCAGCCAAACTTTGCCCACGTTGTAAATCAGCCAAAGCAATATCACGGGAGCTTTCTACCAATGAATCAATCTTCTGCTTATGCTCTTGTTCTTGTTTGGCAGCTTCCTTCTGTTTCTCATTGAAACGTTTTTGAGCTTTTTCGGCTGCTGTTGTAGAATCATGGAAAGCCCACATAGCAGCTCCTAATCCAACAACAGCAGTTGCTAATAACACATAAGGATTAGTAAGCATGGCTGCATTCAAGGCCAGTTGCGCTTTCCGTGCCAATATACGGGCATTAGTAAGCCCTATCTCCACAAGAGTATGTTTACTTTCAGCAGCAGTAACCAACATCACAGCAGTACGATATGTACCATAGGTAGCCACCAGTCCAGCCAATATTTTGCCAACAGTTTCATAGTTCTGAATCAGTGAAGTAGTCATCTGAATACCCTTCATTATGACACCTTCCGACTTCTGTCCCATTTCATTGAAAGCGTTATCCAAAGCATCCTGCATCATAGACAACTGACCATTGATAGTCTTTGAAGCATTTTCAGACATATTATAGAACTTACCACCTGCGGAAGTTGCATCAATGAATGCCTGTTGTACCATTTCTGCGGAAATAGCCCCTTTAGACATTTCATCTTTCAAAGTTGCAATAGATTTTCCGGTCTTTTCGGAGATAATCTGTAACGGGTTGAATCCAGCGTTTATCATTTGATTCAAATCCTGCCCCATAAGTTTACCCGCTGCTGATATCTGTGAAAATGCCAAAGTCAGCGAATTGAACTTACTGGATTCCCCCATAGAAATATCACTAATGGCTTTCAAGTATTTGATAGTGTCTTCTGCTTGTATGTTAAATCCAAGCATCATCTTTTCTGCTCCAACCATATCTGACATAGTAAGTGGAGAAATCTTAGCCAGCTCCTTGATTTGCGGAATCAGTTGCCCTGCCATATCCTTTCCAACCATAGTCTCAATAGCAGTCTGCATGGATTGAAATTCTCCACGAACACGAATCATTTCAGAACCTAATGCCTTTAATACTCCAGCACCACCAATAACCGCTAATGCTTTCTTCCAAGAAATAGCGATACCGTTGTTACTTTCTACGATTTCCTTAGCATTATCATTGTAAAGGGCGTATTCATCCCGAAGTTTCTTTACGGAAAGACGCGCTTCGGCTTGTTGTTGGGTTAATCCAAATAAAGCCGCCTTTTCTTCATCAAGAGCTTTGCGGGCAGCATTGTATTCTTCTAACTTGCTATTTGCTGATAACGGATTCCTTTTCAATGCTATACGATAAGCATCCCCAAGTCGTTTTACATCCGCTTCAATATCCTTAACTACCGCTTTTTGAGCAAGAATCTTCTCTGTGAAACCATTCACTACCTGGGAGGCATCGAAGATTTTCTTTTTGAATCCCGTTTCCATCTCTGCTCCAGCTTTGGCTGCATTAGTCACCAACTCATCCAATCTTTGATTAGATGCAGCAAGTTGGATATTTAAAGCCTTGAAAGCAGCAGGAGACTGTGTGCCATCCATGCTCATTAATTCTTGTTTTAACTTCGCAATTTCATTACGAAGCCTTACAACTTCTTCCCAGTCAGACTGTACGCGAAATACAAGTTTTGCCATATATAAAATGATTTTAGTTTATATAAATAGCGCACCCCAATTTAATGAGGTGCGCATTATTATTTAAGCCGCATCTTTACCCAAGAATTTTTCTACAAAGTAAATCTGCCCTTTGCCTGTTACTTTGGTAGTAACTTTCACTAATACAGAGCCATCTGGTTTATTAATTGAAGTTTGCTTCAATTCAAAAAGCCCCAATTCCATAGCTTTCTGCGTTGGTTGGTTGTAGTATTGCCCTTTCTGGCAGAGATAGCCGTTTTCGCGCATCCAAGTAAACAAGCGGTTCTGACCGATATTCACACCGTTCTGCTGTAGTATCTTTGCCAGTTCAGCAACCAAGCAAGAACGTTGAGAAGTTAAAACAGCATCGGCAAAAAGAACTTTAGGCGCATCTTTTTGTATCTTCTGTTCTGCTTCAATACGCTTTTGCTTTTCTTCTTTTAGATTGGTTGCAAGTTGAATCAGAAAATCGGCGATTTTGTACTATCTTTGTCGATGCCGTACTCCGCCGGAGTATTTTTTCTCGCTATGAAACTCAAGCCGCCCAAAATAATCCGTCATCTGTTCCCGTCGCTGATCTGGGAGATCGACGACCCGGAG
>OHBJ01003614.1_pt1 | contig 10145 bp, 9 predicted proteins | sample 1577241 | NCBI WGS metagenome assembly OHBJ01 (sample SAMEA3541594, study PRJEB24748) | human gut metagenome | biome: human gut; feature: human-associated habitat; material: faeces | place: China | collected 2012
ACTGGACCGCATTCCGTAACGTTTCAACCAACAATAAGAGCCGCTACATGTTCAATGTCGGATTAACTTATAAAATAACCGACTGGATTAATCTGGCTGCACGTTACAGAATGGACGATACTTATGTAAAATTCGAACGTAAGATTTATGCATCTTCCGACCAGGTTTTTGCAGAAGGTACTAAAGGACATTACGAATATAGCAATTACAATGACCGTCAGGAATATGCTGACTTCATGGTAAATATTAATAAGCAGATCAAAGACTTTAATATTTCTGCCAACCTTGGATGGAGTTATTCCAATTATTGGGCATTGGAAAGAGGATATAAAGGAACCTTACTGAAAGTTCCTAACAAATTTGCTGTTTCCAATATCGACCCGTCAAACGGCCGTACTTCAGAAAAAGGCGGTGACAGCCGTATCCGTAACCATGCTATTTTCGGCAACGTCGAACTGGGATGGAAGAGTATGCTTTACTTAACCTTGACCGGACGTAACGACTGGAACTCTCGTCTGGTAAATACCAACGAAGAATCATTCTTCTATCCGTCTATCGGTTTGTCTGGTATTATTTCGGAAATGGTACAGCTTCCTGAATTTATTTCTTATTTGAAAGTACGTGGTTCTTATACAGAAGTTGGTGCTCCAGTTTCTCGTTCTGGATTAACTCCTGGTACAGTAACAACTCCAATCGTCGGAGGTATTCCGTCACCGACATATATTTATCCATTCACTGACTTTAAAGCTGAACGCACCAAATCTTACGAAGTGGGAGTTAGCTTACGCCTGTGGAACAAATTCAGTGCAGAAGTTACTTACTATAAATCGAATACATACAACCAGACATTCCTAGGAGATTTACCGGAATTCACCGGTTATCAGAAGATTTACCTGCAAGCAGGTAACGTAGAAAATAGAGGTTGGGAAGCTTCTTTCGGCTATAATGATAAGTTTAAAAACGGTCTGGCTGTTTCTTCTACATTTACATTCTCAAAGAATATAAATGAGATTAAGGAAATGGTGAAAGACTATCATACCGATTTGATGGAAGCTCCGATTAACATCCCGGAAGTACTGAAAGACAATGGTCGCGTTATTCTGAAAGAAGGTGGAAGTATTCACGATATTTATGCAAACACTTTCTTCAAGAAAGATAGTCAGGGATATGTTGAAGTAAAAAGTGACGGAACCTTCGGTCTGGAAAGAGGTGAACCTGTATACTTAGGAAAGACATCTCCAGACTTTAACATGGGATGGAACAATGCCCTGTCATATAAAGGATTTGGATTCAGTTTCTTAATCAACGGACGATTTGGTGGAGTGGTTACTTCTTCTACCGAAGCTATCCTCGACCGTTTCGGTGTATCCAAACGTTCTGCAGAAGCTCGTGACGCCGGAGGTGCTCTGTTCCCAGGACAAGGCCGTAACCGATGCGATTCCTTTCCTTATCCTGTTTCTGGCTTTCGTTATCCGCACTTTATTAGCCGACGGTTTCGCTGTAAATCCCGAAACAAAGGAAATTTATATGGAACCTTACAAGTATTTCCTCATGGAACTCCGTGAGAATATCCTCAGCTACATCGTGATAGGCGGTCTCTGTGCTGATGACGGTATCAAAGATGGAGATGGATGGGTCGATGCCTCCTGCTGTGCCCGCATTGATGATGGCTTCCACTCGGCAGCTGTCAATGAGGACCTGGGCAGCGATGGCCGCATTGACCTTGCAGACACCACTGTACAGAGCGGCGGCAGGAACGCTGGAGATCCATCCCTCGTGGATCGTGAGCATGGCCTGCCGGCGGACGGAGCGCCTGTCCAGAAGAGGCAGGAACGGCGCGAGCTCGTCATCTCCGGCGCACAGGATTCCGATTTTGGGGAGCACGTCCCATCCCTCCTCTTTGCAGAGCAGCTGCGGTTATGGGGGTATTGTAACACGCAACGTCTGGGAGCGCAATCAAAGATTGCACAGAATAATGTTGTATGGTATAATATAATAGTTATCTCGATATAAGGAAAACCGGCCGCCATCCGGCAGAGATGCCTGGCAGCTTGAGTATTTGAGGTGGATACAAAATGGAAAACGAAGTACAGAAAAAACGAATCCTGAGCGGCATCCAGCCCTCCGGCGACCTGACCCTGGGTTCCTATCTGGGGGCCATCAAGAACTGGGCGGCTCTGGCTGACGAATATGACTGCTACTACATGCTGGCAGACATGCACACCATCATGCTCGAGGTACTCGGTCCGCTTGGGGGAGTGTCTACATTCGCTCGATTCCTATGAATGTCATGGCAAATGCCTGTTCGATTTCAGATACCGCTCATCCTGTTATTTTTCAATACCATATCGTATAGATAATTGAATTGATATTATTCTATACCGTGTAGTATTGAATTGTCAAGGAATTTTTCTAATGTTCTCGTATAGAAAAACTTCCATTTTCATTTTTTCCGTGTTATACTGTCTTTAACAGTCCATCAGGGACAGATAAACGGAGGTGACTACACTATGACAATTGGTGAACGAATAAAAAAAATACGGGTATTCCGTAAAATGACAATGGATGAGCTGGGCGGTGCACTTGGCTTTGAAGGCAAAAATATGTCTGTCCGCATATCCCAGTATGAAACCGGTGCCCGCATTCCCGGTGAAGATATGATTCTAAAGCTTGCTGATGCTTTGCGCTGCAATTACAAGGCAATCTCTGATTACAGCCTTGGTGCTGCTGAAGATATCATTGAAACACTTTTCTGGCTTGAAGAAAGTGCCACATCTCTCCCGGCACGTGGAAAAGGTACAAGATTCCCAGAGTACACAGCTCCCGGCAACCTGATTCATCTGACTGCAATGACTCCGGCAAAGCCTTCCGAGACTGCCAGACCAACTTACAACGAAGATGATTATGACAGTGCAGGCTCACCCATTGCATTAACTTTTGAATATGGATTGGTAAATGACTTCTTGTCAGACTGGTGTGAAATGAAAACGAAATTAAATAATGGAGAGATTTCTCCAAACGAATACTTTGAGTGGAAAATTACTTGGCCGCAAATATAAGGAGATATCTACTATGAATCTTAAAAAAACTCTTAAAAGAAAATTTTACCTTAAATATTTTACTTTAGTATTTTTATTACTACTATATGTACCTATAATCGGACTAATCGTTACTCAATTTGCTTATAAAGATTATTTTATGCATTTTTTCATTACTTTTATTGTAATGTTCGCTATTGCTATATTACTTAATATAATTTACGAAAAACGATTTGGATTACCTCAAATCAGCAACATACGCGATTTGACAAATTATTTAGAATATTTTTCTTCATCAACAATTTCTGATTTAGAATATACAGAAAGTATAACTTGGTTTTCACGAATAATCCATTCTGCCTATCTACAAAAAGCAGAAACACAAGACATATTTACCGAAATTATAAATAAATTACATTTAATACTTCGTCCACAAAATAATGATAGATTATGCATCGCCTTTAAGCACAAGAAGTCTTTTATTAAACTTTCACAAGACTTATGCAATTCATCTGATGATATGCAAACACTTGATTTTAATATAAATGCAATATTAGATGAAGAACCTGAAAAGTACAAATTCATAAAAATTACCTTAGACAAAAATATACTCTTTTACTTATTGCTGTTTCCAATACACATCTTTGGATGCTTTTTACTTACAAAATCCGATAATAACACTTTCAACGTAACTGCTTTTGTAGCAAATCTTGCCCTATATATACCTGCGGACATATTAGCAATTCTAATATATACGGGTTTTATCAAAGATAGAAAAGTTTAATATGTAGTACCATTTTAGTACCAATGAGCAAAAAACAAGCTCGCAAATGCCCATTTTACTAGGCTTTGCGAGCTTTTGAAAATTATTCAAACTCTTAATTGTAAAGTTGTTTTGTGGTGTTCGAGATTGCTTTTTGCAGTAGAACGCCGAGAGTTTTGTCTGAATTCTACCTGTTGCGTGGATTTTATGAAGATTGTATTGTCATTTTATTGTCAGCACAATAATTCAACACCTCAACATATAATCCCTAATATGCTTATACCTATTTTATCTTTTCAAGCACAAATGATATTGCGTTTGATATAATTTTTCAAATTCTTCTAATATCAATCTAGTTGCATTTTTTACATTTTGACTTTTACTTGTTTTGCCAAAATAAATATTTGCCAAACGAGATTCAAATGCATCTCCTTTTACATATTTTCTAAAATAATGTGGAAAACCGTATTCAATAATGCAAAATCCATTCATTTCTCCAAATTCGAATCTATACTGTGCCTGAACTTGCCTAAGTATTAGCACATCATGATATGACGGATCAGAAATGTATTCTACATTCTCTAATGTTTCCCCTTTTTCACTGTTAATTATAATATTTTTTACACTTCCATTCATCCATTTTGCAGAATCGGGCAACGGCTGTTTTGATTCCCTATCTGGTCCTATTTCTATATTTTTCACTGCTTCAAACTCTAAAAATCCATTTGGACTGTTATTAGCTATTGACAGCATAAACATAAATCGTTGATTATTACTGAATTCTTTAGCAGATAGCTCTGTTGCATTATCAGAAGTTGCTACTGCACCTTTGTCCTTTAAAAGTTTCACTACATCCTTAACAACTTTTCGATTAATTGCTTCGGTTTCAGATGATGTGAACTCATTTCTAAATGTAATTTCTCTTGTTTTTTCATCTTTTACAATTTCAACTCTTCCTGAAAATTTACTCTCACAATTTGCCCAATCTTTTGTAATATCCTCTCGCAAAATTTCGTATTCTAGAACAAGATTATTTTCAGAGTTCATTGTAAATTGCATATCAGTATTAACAGTATAATTACTTGAATCATCTACTATTTTTTGAGGCTCAATCAAAGAAAGTGGCACTATATCATTTAAATTTTCAGTTGTTGATGATTCGATTTTAGAGGTTCGAAATTTCACACTGTCTTCTTTGGTCTTTTGAAACTCTTGCAATTTTTCAAACTCTTTAGGACTTATTATTGAAAGTGTCAAAAGAGGAATTGACATTTGTTTAGAATTATCGCCAATAAATACCCCACGTTCTGCTAAAATCCCCTTCAAATCAGCCTCACTTATACATGATTTGCTTAACAATGGTTTTAGTTTTTCACCAACTGGAAGCAATGTTTTTATATTTATTTCTTCCATATATTAAATCACCTCATCTCTGAAATCTGGTTTATATGTTATAACCTCAATACTGTTCACAAAATCTGCATTTTCAAAAGAACTTTTTGCCATCAAAACCGCTTCCCTATGTTCAAATGAATTATAATCTGGAAATGCAATTGTAACCTTTGCAGTCCATGTACTAGTTAATTCCTGTGCCAATCCTATCAAACGTTCTAAATACTCTTTGCAAAAAGATTCCGCAACACCAATAAACAATCTTTTTTCGTCACCATTGCTAATTGCCAATGGGATAACATTTGAGTTAACATACTCATATGGCATTTCTTTTCCTCTATATACGCGTTGTATACTAGAATTATTCAATCCCGTATCAATATAAAAAAACTCAACATTTTCCTTACCATATTTTGAACGAGTGTATGATAACAACTGATATAAGAATTGTGCCCTTTTGTTGTCCACCAATGCTATTGTTTCATACACACATTCTTGATTCATATAAAAATTCCCTATTTTGTCTATCACACTTTCATTTTCGCGACCATCTTCACTTCCTCGATCAATCCAAAATATCAGCCCTGATATAACCTTCTTATCTGTATTAGGTATCTTTTTCTTGGCTAATTCGCATGCTGGATAGCACTCCATTGCATACGCCAAATCCAATACAAATTCCTTAAATTTACTTTTCACTCCGCTATCTGTTGCTGGATACCCATCTCTACATTTAACACTTACCAAAACATCTTGTTTAGTGGCATCCCTTAATTGAGATTTATATGTATAGACATAATCAATTCCATGCTTTTGGGGTTCTTTAGAATTTTCCTTTTTATGTTTTTCTTTATGTACACATGGTACCGTCACCCCACTATTTGCATTGTTCCATCCCATCAGCTCAAGAATGTTCTTTACAATTTGTTCTCCATATTCGCCCGAACTTTTCGCTTTTTCACCACCGGCCATTATATTTGCCCCTCCTAATCTTCATCATTATAATATATTTTATAGTATTTTCTTTTCTTTTCCCTATCGTAACCTTTCTCAATCAGATTATCAATGTCATCTACAGTATCACTAAATTTAATCTCCACATTATCATCTAACTTGATGCATTTCTTTATTGTCTTCTTAATTTTAGTTACAGCATTCGACGATATACTAAATTTGTTATCTACATCATACGAATCTATATAAACTTTAAATTTATCCGATTCTTCCTGATTATCAAATACTTTTTCTGTGAATTTTTCCAAATCAAATTCTTCATTATTTTCAAAATACTCTACAGAATTGTTCATCAGTTCCAATCTTTTTTCAGGTTCTATATTTTCTTTTTTAGCAATATATTTTTTACAAGACTTCAATACCTTTGCTGTATTGGTATATTCATTTTTTTCTTCCTCAATCATCAAAAAATTCTTTTTCCAATACATAGCATCATTAATATTTCTATCCACAATATATACCTTATAATTTGAATCTGACAAATTAAATATAAGACAACCTTTATCCAATTTCTTAGGATTAATACCCTGTTGACATTCAATATCATATCTCTTTCCATTACTATTTACTTGCAAATAATAATCCTTAGATTCCGATTTATAAATTCCTATTGCATCAGTAACATTATCATCTATTATGCAATTTTGTAAATAAACTATATACAATTCTCCTGCTTTTATATTGGGATGCACTGACACTTCATACAAGTGTTTAGCAATATTGACAGATTGTTCATAAAACTCACTTGGGTTTTCAAATATATGTTTAACATAATTATATATTTCATTCATTGCAATATCTGTTTCATGTACAAATCTATATGTTACATCAAATTTAAATGTAGAAAAAAAGAATTGTTTCAAATATTGATTTGTTACTTCATTATTAGCATCACATATTTCCGTTGATATCTCTAACGATTCACCTTTAACTTTATTTCCCACATTATGAATAATCATATTTTTTATATTTACACTTGAAAAATCCTGCACGTTCTCACCACTTCCCTTTCCAGAATCAATTATTGCTTTTTTATGCCATCATCCTTTTCTGCTCTCCTACATTACGAATAACAACATATTCCGCTTCTTCTTTTTCTTTCTCCAACAGTTCCTTTGCAAACACTGCAATCGGTTCAGCAACAGCCAATGCCAATCTTACCGGCACTGCATTCCCGATTTGCTTATAAACCAAATCCAACTTTGCATTATCGTTTCTATTACTTGTTCCCCTGCTAAACTCATACCAATCAGGGAATGTCTGTATTCTAGCAATCTCTTTAACCGACAGCCTTCTATTGTTTTCTTCACCATCACTAAAGATATATTTGTCTTTACCTACATGCACCATAGGCTCTCCTGCCGGATGGATAGGTGCCTGTCTACCAGATGCCTGAATCGTAAAACTTGGTTGTGTCCAAAGTTTCTTTCGGTTACGTGACATAAAAATGGTCGAATACGAACCGGTAAAATAATCTCCCGGATTATCTTCCAAATCACCAATCGCATCACGAAGCGTAACTACTTCTTTTAAGCCTTCAACACCATACCCATGTGTTGGTTCTGGATGTACATATTCAAAGTCTATATCATTTCTGACACCAACCAAAATCACTCGTTCTCTTATCTGTGGCACACCATATTCTGCCGAGTTTAAAAGTTTGTGATATATTGTATATCCCGCTGCTGCAAAATCCTGAACAATCTGTTTAAAAACCTCGCCCTTGCCAAGAGTCATCATTCCTTTTACATTCTCAGCCACAAAAATTTTCGGTTTGCTCTGCATCAAACAACGAATAAAATGCAAATATAAAAAGTTTCTCTTATCATCAACCAGTCTCGGTCCAGCCTCAGAAAAACCCGGACAAGGGAAACCTCCTAATACAATATCCGCCTTAGGAAACTCCTTTATCTTTCTTATATCGCTTTTGTCCATATATATATATTTACCCGCATTCTGTGCATAGGTTTCTCTTGCCTCATCAAATATATCGTTTACATAAATCGTATTAAACACATTATTATTAATGTTTTCATCAAAAACCTTTTTATCAGCAAATGCAGCTTCCATAACTTCTTCACCCATAACGGCTTTTAATCCAGCTAATTCAAATCCTAAATCAAGACCACCACATCCCGAAAACAATGACAGCAAGTTCCATTTATTCGGATCATAGTTGAGTTTATCAAACTCTATTTCTTCACTACAATCAGCAAACGCTTGTCTTTCTTCTTCAATTTTAGCATTCAAAAGTTCCTTGACTTCATCCACTTTATAATCTGGAGCCGGCTTAAATTTGCCACGCCCTCTTTCTTCTAAAATAACAGCCATGGTTTCACCTCTAAATTATTCTATCTGTCCCGGCATTGTCATCATCAATGTCGTCTGTTGTTTTAATGTTTAGCTTTTTCATATAATGCAACAACCTGTTCGCCACTTCATTTCCCTTAACAGTTAATGGCTGATCATACACCAATTCGGGAACAAGTTTATTGTCTTCAGCATTCCAATACACTTGAACCGAAAGTGGTCTGTCTCCATCCCATTTTCCAGCAAATGTACGATAATTCAATGCCTTACATGCAAAGTAAATATCAGGGTGCATCTTCACATACTCTTTAATCGGAACCATTTTATCAATTACGTCTTGTGCCGAATTTACATTTTCATCCATCAATATGTAATTGGCTATGCCGCTATTCTCAATAACCTGTCCTGACACCATAGCATTTCGTTTATCATCTACCAAATTACTACCTGCATACACATCAATAACCTGTTCTTCTGTAAGTAGCATTTTACCTGATAAATCTCCACTATTTTTGTTTAAAAGCTCAAACTTCCATCCCAAAGTGATAGCGCCCTTTTCCGTTCTCTTAAACTTATTCTTATATATGAGCATTCTTTCTTCAAATCTATCACTTATAGCCATTGTCGATTGCTCAATAATATTTACCCAGTCCTCGCCGAATAATTGCTCTGCTCTATCTGCACTCATCTTATTCTCAATAAAATCAGCGTTTTCTTTTTTATATGATATTTTTATTTCCACCTTATCAGATGACGATTCTGCTAAAATATAAATATCTGTTTTAGGCTCACCTTTATGGCATGTTGGTTTTCCTGAAAGAATTATTTTATAATTCTTCTCTTGGAACACGAACTCTGTTCCTTCAGCCATAAATGCTAATATTCTTCTTTCTGCATCACCAAAATCACCCATAACAAGACCTCCTAGTATTGTTTTCTACATATCTCTTCTTTTCCTATGTTTTCAAATGAATTAACTTGTGGCTTTCCAATGTCTGTTGCATTTTTCTTAATAAACTCAAACAATTCAGGATAGTTTTCCAGATAATAATACATTTGAGGACATACAAAATTCGGATTAAACTTCCGAAGTGTTTCCAAGTCTATTTCCTTGGTCATCCGAAAAGATAAGATAGGCATGGCATATGTGTGTCTTGTAAGGAAATCATCTACCCTTTCACACACCTGTGCGTCTTCCTTGTATTCCTCTTTCCAAGTGTTGATGTCTATTTTTCGTCCCAGATGAATCTTTCCCACTATCATTTTCATTGGACTACTCACATACATATATGCCAATATTTCTTCATCTGGAAATGTTCTTCTATATTCAAAAATCTTGCTTCCTTCTTTAATCCTGTTATACCATTCAGGTTTAAAGCTTAACAACATTGTCCGCATACCTTCTCCTATCCACCCAAGTCATAAGATTTAGCCATATAAATTATATCATATTAATAAGTCCAATAATCTGTACTCCGGCATCCAATTTTTCTGTGTAGTCCTTGCAGCTATTAGAAAAAAGTATACAAAAACTCAAGATAATTCTACCACAAATACTAGGTTTTCTCCACTACAAGATCTTAACAATTCTATTAATTTTGTATCACCTCCCCCTCCCCTCTCTAACC
>OHBJ01003618.1_pt1 | contig 10141 bp, 4 predicted proteins | sample 1577241 | NCBI WGS metagenome assembly OHBJ01 (sample SAMEA3541594, study PRJEB24748) | human gut metagenome | biome: human gut; feature: human-associated habitat; material: faeces | place: China | collected 2012
TAAAGCGATGGAGAGTGTATACCCGGTGTCAATGGAAAAACTGGATCAGGGATACGGATATATTTTATACGAAAGCCAGTTGAAAGATGAAGGGCCATTGGAAACACTGCGGCTGTGGGGAGCTAACGACAGAGCTAACATTTTTGTGGATGAAATCCCAACTGTTACACTGTATGACAGAGAACTTCTTGATGAAATAAAATGGGAGGAGAATAAACCGGAAGGACAGAAACTTTCTATTTTGATGGAAAATATGGGAAGAGTAAATTTCGGTCCGAATCTCGAAAGACAGAGGAAAGGGATTGATGGAAGCGTACAGGTTAATGGTCATAATCACTATTATTGGAAAGAATATACGCTTCCGATGGAACATCTGGAACATCTTGATTTTACAATTCCATCCGTTCCTGGTACACCGGGATTTTATGAATTTAGCTTCGAAGCAGATGAGACGGGAGATACCTTCCTTGATTTTACCGGATGGGGAAAAGGTTGCATTCTTGTAAATGGATTTAATATTGGAAGATTCTGGGAAATTGGGCCACAGAAACGATTATATATTCCGGGTCTGCTTTGGCTGCGGCGCAGGCGGCGATGCCATTACCTTTACGAAAAAGATCAACAGCATCGATTACCCGGAGGCCGTTAAGCTGCTGGCAGCGCGGGCCGGTATGCCGGAGCCGCAGGAGGACGACAAAACAGGCCGGATGCGCAGCCGCATCCTCTCCATGAACAAGGAGGCGGCACGGTTTTTCCACGCCTGCCTGAACTCCACCGTGGAGGAAGCCCGTCAGGCCCGTGCCTACTGGCGGCGGCGCGGTCTGGACGACAAGACGATCGTCCGGTTCGGGCTGGGCTATGCGCCCAACGACGGACAGGCGCTGTATCAGTTCCTGCGCGATAAGGGCTACAATCAGCAGGAGCTGGATGCCAGCGGCCTGTTCAAGCGCAGTGCGTCCGGCCGCATCTACTGCCTGTTCTGGAAGCGGGTGATGACCCCCATCTTTGACCTGCGCGGCAACATCATTGCGTTTGGTGGGCGCGTGCTGGACGATTCCAAACCGAAATATGTCAACAGCCCGGAAACGCTGGTGTACCACAAATCAGAGACGGTGTTTGCGCTGCAGATCGCAAAGCGCAGCGCGGTGCGCCGGTTCGTGCTGTGCGAGGGCTACATGGACGTGATCAGTATGCATCAGGCAGGCATCGACACAGCAGTGTGCGCCTGCGGCACGGCCCTGACCCCGGAGCAGGTGCGGCTCATCAGCGAGTATGCTGACGAGGTGATCCTGAGCTACGATTCGGACGAAGCAGGCCAGAAGGCCACGCTGCGCTCGCTGGAACTGTTCCGCAACAGTCCGGTAAAGGTGGGTGTGCTGCAGATCCCCGGTGCAAAGGACCCGGACGAGTACATCAAAAAGTATGGCGCAGAGCGATTCAAAGCCCTGCTGGACGGTGTGGGCAATGCACTGGACTTCCGGCTGGGCCGTCTGCGCAGCCAGTACGATCTGGCACAGGATGCCCAGCGGCTGGAATATGTGAAGGAAGCTGTGAATATGCTGGCAGAGCGCTCCAACCCTACCGAGCAGGAAGTGTATGCGGGGCGTCTGGCTGAGGAGACCAACATCTCCAAAACAGCTATCATGACCCAGCTGGAGACCGCCGTGAAGAGGGCGGGCAGCAAGCACCGCTGGGAGAAAAAGCAGCAGGCGCTCAAGTCCGGTGAGATGAATCAGATCAACGTGCCGTACAGTGCGGGCGGCAGTCAGGCGCTGGGCATTGCCAGCGCACAGCAGCGACTGCTGGCGGCGATCCTGCGGGAGCCGCACTATATCGATCTGGTGCAGGGGCAGCTGACCGCAGAACAGTTCGTGCTGCCGCAGCAGAAGGAGCTGTTTGAAGCCATGCTGCGCTGCCGACAGGAGGGCATTGAGATCAGCCTGACCACGCTGCGCGCTTTTGTAAGCGAAGAAGCGCTGAATGAACTGAGCCATCTTGCGGCACAATACAGCGATGTGAATTGTACGCCGGATGATATCCGGCTGTATCTGGACCGCATTGCCCGGGGGATGCCCATGGCAGGCAAAGCGGCGCATATGTCCAATGAGGAACTGAGTGATTACCTCCAGTCGATGCGCGAAAAGAAGCAGGGAAATGTGCCTGTAGAAGAATGATCCCCGCTTTCCCCTCCGGCTGGAGCAGGAGAGGAAAGGAGCAGGAACCATGCAGAAATTGTCGCAAACGGAGGAATTGGCCAGAACATTGGCTGCGCGGGCACGCCACCATGCCCTGACACCGGAGCAGATCAGCCGTGCCATGGACGAGCAGGATTACGATGTGGCGCAGCTGGACGAGCTGTATACGGCACTGGAGGACCGCGGCGTGCACCTGACCGAAGAGGAAACGGACCTGCCTGCGTTGGATGAAACGCAGATCGGCAGGCTGGAACATGAGCTTTCGGCAGAGGGGGTGGCGCTGGACGACCCGGTAAAGGCCTATTTGAAGGAGATCGGCCGGGTGCCGCTGCTGACGGCAGAACAGGAGGCGGCGCTTGCCCGTGCCGCGCAGGCCGGGGACGAGGATGCCCGGCGGAAGCTCAGCGAAGCGAACCTGCGGCTGGTGGTGTCGGTGGCAAAGCGCTATGCAGGGCGGGGCCTGCCGTTTCTGGATCTTATTCAGGAAGGCAATCTCGGTCTGATGAAGGCGGCGGAAAAGTTTGAACCGGAGCGCGGCTTCAAATTTTCCACCTATGCCACGTGGTGGATCCGTCAGTCCATCACCCGCGCCATTGCAGATCAGGGGAGGACCATCCGCATCCCGGTGCACCTTGTGGAGAGCATCAACCGGGTCAAAAAGACGACGGGTGACCTGCTGCGGAAAAATGGCCGGGAGCCTACCGCGGAAGAGATCGCTGTTCAGCTGGACATGGAGCCGGACCGTGTGCGGGAATTGCTGCAGCTGGCGCAGGACCCCATCAGCTTGGAAACGCCGGTGGGCGAGGAAGAGGATGCCCACCTTGAAGATTTTATTCAGGACGAGGATGCAGGCGTCCCGGTGGATGAAGCCGGGCGGCAGCTGCTGCGGCGGGAACTGTTCAGCGTGCTCAAAAGCCTGACACCGAGGGAAGAGCGGGTGATCGCACTGCGCTTCGGGCTGGAGGATGGCCGGGCGCATACGCTGGAAGAGCTGGGTAAGGAGTTCAATGTGACCCGGGAGCGGGTGCGGCAGATCGAAGCCAAGGCCCTGCGCAAGCTGCGGCATCCCAGCCGTGCAAAACGCCTGCGGGATTATCTGGATGAGTGAACGATTATAATTGCCGCCGCTTGCGCTCTGGCAATATTAGAGGAAACATTATTTTTATATTTGCAGCTCAGAAAAGCCTGCGAGCTTTTCTGAGCTGCTTTTTCACAAAAAAGGGCCGCAAGGGAAAACGGACATATCCGACTGTAAAAGTAATACGCCAAAACACAAGGGCAAAGATAGACAAATTGCACAAGGGGATTATGAACAGGAACGTGCAAAATAAAAAAATCAAGCCCTAAAACAGCAAAACACAACACGCTGCCGGGCGTGCGAAAATAAAAGAAAAAATAAATTTGTTTTGGCAAAAATCTGAAAAATGGCTTGACAGCAAGGCTTTTAGGGTGTATACTGCATTAGTATCACATAATGGACTAGTGCGCCAAAAAGAGGAATGCGCAGGCGGCGACTGGACGGGTCAAACCGAAAAGTTTGTGAAAAACGCCGAAAGGTTCCCTTCGACGCGGGTCGAATTATGTGTGTCTGCTCAAATTTGACCCGTGTATACGACATCCCGTAGAGTATAAAAGTAAGGAGTGGTTGATTTTATGATGAAAGTCAAGCCCGTAAAGCTCGGCAAAACCGAGCGCATGAGCTTCTCCCACATCGACGAAGTCATCAGTATGCCGAACCTGATCGAGGTCCAGAAGAACTCTTATCAGTGGTTCCTGGACGAGGGCCTGAAAGAGGTCTTCCACGACATCGGCACCATTGAGGACTACACCGGCAATCTGGCACTGAGCTTTGTGGACTTCCGCCTGGATAAGGAGCCGAAGTACAGCATCAAGGAGTGCAAGGAGCGCGACGTGACCTATGCAGCACCCCTGCGCGTCACCGCCCGTCTGCTGAACAAGGAGACCGGCGAAGTGAAGGATCAGGAGATCTTCATGGGCGATTTCCCGCTGATGACCGATGCCGGCACCTTTGTGATCAACGGTGCAGAGCGTGCGATCGTCAGCCAGCTGGTGCGTTCTCCCGGCGTGTTCTACGGCGATGCCAAGGATAAGGTGGGCAACGACCTGTACAGCGCCACCATGAACCCCAACCGCGGTGCATGGCTGGAGTACGAGACCGATGCCGCCAACGTGTTCTATGTCCGTATCGATAAGAACCGTAAGCTGCCCGTCACCGTGCTGTGCCGTGCACTGGGCCTGTCCTCTAACGAGGATATCCTGAACTACTTCGGCGAGGACGAGCGCATTCTGGCCACGCTGGAAAAGGATACCACCAAGAACCGCGAGGAGGGCCTGCTGGAGGTCTACCGCAAGCTGCGCCCCGGCGAGCCCCCCACGGTGGAGTCCGCTACCAGCCAGATCGATATGCTGTTCTTCGATCCGCGCCGGTACGACCTGTCCCGCTTCGGCCGCTATAAGATGAATAAGAAGCTGTCTCTGGCACGCCGCATCATGGATCATGTGGCCGCAGAGAACGTGGTGGATCCCTTCACCGGCGAGATCCTTGTCGAGGCCGACAAGAAGATCGACCGCAAGCTGGCTGAGCAGATCGATGCTGCCGGCGTGAATCTGGTCGTGCTGAAGATCGATGATCCCATGAAGGATCAGCCCCACAAGGTCAAGGTCATCACCAACGGCTGCGTGGACGCACAGGCCATCATCGACAGCTACTACCCCGCATTCAAGGGTGTGGATGTCAAGGAGTGCGGCATCAACGAGCGCTGCTGCCTCAAGGAGCTGCGCAAGATCCTTGATAACGCCTCCAGCGCCGAGGAGGTCATGGAGAGCCTGAAGAAGGATCACGACCTGCTCATCGGCCGTACCGTCACCATCGACGATATCCTGTCCTCCATCAACTACCTGAACGGTCTGGGCTACGGCATCGGCACCACCGATGATATCGACCATCTGGGCAACCGCCGTATCCGCAGCGTGGGCGAGCTGCTGCAGAACCAGTTCCGCATCGGTTTCTCCCGTATGGAGCGCGTCATCCGTGAGCGTATGACCCTGCAGAGTCAGGATCAGAGCGTCATCACTCCGCAGGCACTGATCAACATCCGTCCTGTGGTGGCAGCCATCAAGGAGTTCTTCGGCTCCTCTCCGCTGTCTCAGTTCATGGATCAGAATAACCCTCTGGCTGAGCTGACCCACAAGCGCCGTCTGTCTGCTCTGGGCCCCGGCGGTCTGAGCCGTGACCGCGCAGGTTTCGAGGTCCGTGACGTTCACTACAGCCACTATGGCCGCATGTGCCCCATTGAGACCCCTGAAGGCCCCAACATCGGTCTGATCTCCTATCTGGCATCCTATGCCAAGATCAACGAGTACGGCTTCGTTGAGGCTCCCTATCGCAAGGTCAAAAAGACTTACGACGAAAACGGCAAGCTGATCGATCAGGTCGTTACCGATGAAGTTGAGTATATGACCGCTGACGTTGAGGACGAGTACGTTGTTGCTCAGGCCAACGAGCCTCTGGATGAGACCAAGCACTTCATCCGTCCCCGCGTTTCTGCCCGCCGCCGCGATGACATCCTGGAAATCGATGCCGATAAGGTCGATTATATGGACGTTTCGCCCCGAATGATGGTCTCTGTTGCGACCGCCTGCATCCCCTTCCTGGAGAACGATGACTGTAACCGTGCTCTGATGGGCTCCAACATGCAGCGCCAGGCAGTGCCTCTGATGGTCACCCAGCAGCCCATCGTGGCTACCGGTATGGAATACAAGGCTGCCACCGACTCCGGCACCGCTGTTCTGGCAAAGAACGACGGTATCGTTGAGAAGATGGATGCCGACCACGTCACCGTCCGCAATGCACAGGGCGGCGTGGACAACTACCCGCTGGTCAAGTTTGCCCGCTCCAACGCAGGCACCTGCATCAACCAGCGCCCCATCGTTGAGGTGGGCGAGAGCGTCAAGGCCGGTCAGGTGCTGGCCGACGGCCCCGCAATGCGCAACGGTGAGATCTCTCTGGGTAAGAACGCCCTGATCGGCTTTATGACCTGGGAGGGCTACAACTACGAGGACGCTGTCCTGCTGAACGAGAAGATCGTCCGCGAGGATGTGTACACCTCGATCCATATTGAAGAGTACGAGACCGAGTCCCGTGACACCAAGCTCGGACCTGAGGAAATCACCCGTGATATCCCCAACGTCTCCGAGGATGCCCTGAAAGATCTGGACGAGCGCGGCATCATCCGCATCGGTGCCGAGGTCAAGAGCGGCGACATTCTGGTCGGCAAGGTCACCCCGAAGGGCGAGACCGAGCTGACCGCTGAAGAGCGCCTGCTGCGCGCCATCTTCGGCGAGAAGGCACGCGAAGTGCGTGATACTTCTCTGCGCGTGCCCCATGGTGCATACGGCATCATCGTGGATGTCAAGGTGTTCACCCCGGAGAACAGCGACGAGCTGCAGCCCGGCGTGCGCGAGGTCGTCCGCTGCTATATCGCCCAGAAGCGCAAGATCAGCGTTGGCGATAAGATGGCAGGCCGTCACGGCAACAAGGGTGTCGTTTCCCGCATTCTGCCGCAGGAGGACATGCCCTACCTGCCCGACGGCACCCCGCTGGACATCGTGCTGAACCCTCTGGGCGTGCCTTCCCGTATGAACATCGGTCAGGTGCTGGAAGTCAACCTGGGCTACGCTGCCAAGGCATGCGGCATCAAGGTTATGACCCCCGTGTTCGATTCCGCGCGTGAGAACGACATCGGCGATACCTTCGACACCGCCCGTGAGCTGTGGCACGGTGAGAATGCTCCTGCATATCCCACCAAGCTGCCCAAGATCATGGGTGAGAAGGGTCACATCATCGACTTCTCCAAGATCGAGCTGGACCGTGATGGCAAGACCACCGTTTACGATGGCCGTACCGGCGAGAAGTTCGATAACCGCGTTACCGTTGGTTATATGTACTACCTCAAGCTGCATCACCTGGTCGATGATAAGATCCATGCCCGTTCCACCGGCCCCTACTCTCTGGTCACCCAGCAGCCTCTGGGCGGCAAGGCTCAGTTCGGCGGTCAGCGTTTCGGCGAGATGGAAGTCTGGGCTCTGGAAGCTTACGGTGCCGCTTACACCCTGCAGGAGATCCTGACCGTCAAGTCCGATGACGTTGAGGGCCGTGTCAAGACCTACGAGGCCATTGTCAAGGGCGAACCCATCCCGCAGCCCGGCATCCCCGAGTCCTTCCGCGTTATGCTGAAGGAGCTGCAGTCTCTGGGTATGGACGTTGTGGTCCAGGACAAGGACGGCAACGAGATCGATATGCGCCAGAACTTCGACGACGAAGAGACTGGCTTTGATATGCGTGATGTTGCAGGTTCCGAGACTGTTACCAACGAGAATGAGCTGCTGAACGATTACACCATCAAGGATGCTGACGCAGGCTTCGATGATCCTTCTGTGCTGGAAGATGACAACTCCGGCAGTGCGGCTCCCGCTTCCGACGAAGTGGATTTTTAACTAGAGATTAAGAAAGGGTTCGTTTCATGGAAAACAACGTTTTCGATTCCATTAAAATCGGCCTGGCTTCTCCGGAGCAGATCCGCAACTGGAGCTACGGCGAGGTCAAGAAGCCTGAGACCATCAACTACCGCACCCTGAAGCCGGAGCGCGACGGCCTGTACTGTGAGCGCATTTTTGGACCTACCAAGGACTGGGAGTGCCACTGCGGCAAGTACAAGCGCATCCGCTACAAGGGCAAGATCTGTGATCGCTGCGGTGTCGAGGTCACCAAGGCAAAGGTTCGCCGTGAGCGCATGGGCCACATTGAGCTGGCCGCGCCCGTCAGCCACATCTGGTACTTCAAGGGTATCCCCAGCCGCATTGGCCTGATGCTGGACATCAGCCCCCGCCTGCTGGAGAAGGTCCTGTACTTTGCAAGCTATATCGTTACCGATCCCGGTCTGACCCCGCTGGAAAAGAAGCAGCTGCTGACCGAGAAGGAATACCGTGAGATGCGCGAGCGCTACGGCGATGAGTTTGAGGCATCCATGGGTGCTGAGGCCATTCAGGAGCTGCTGAAGGAGATCGATCTGGATCAGCTGAGCGCTGAGCTGACCGCTGAGGTGGAAAAGTCCTCCGGCCAGAAGAAGGTCCGCATCCTGAAGCGTCTGGAGGTCGTTGAGGCATTCCGCATTTCCGGCAACCGCCCCGAGTGGATGGTCATGGACGTGCTGCCTGTGCTGCCCCCCGATCTGCGCCCCATGGTCCAGCTGGACGGCGGCCGTTTTGCCACCTCCGACCTGAACGACCTGTACCGCCGCGTGATCAACCGCAACAACCGTCTGCGCCGTCTGCTGGAGCTGGGCGCTCCCGATATCATCGTGCGCAACGAGAAGCGTATGCTGCAGGAAGCAGTGGACAGCCTGATCGACAACGGCCGCCGCGGCCGTCCGGTCACCGGCCCCAACAACCGCGCACTGAAGAGCCTTTCCGATATGCTGAAGGGCAAGCAGGGCCGCTTCCGTCAGAACCTGCTGGGCAAGCGTGTTGACTACTCCGGTCGTTCTGTTATCGTCGTCGGCCCTGAGCTGAAGATGGATCAGTGCGGTCTGCCCAAGGAAATGGCTCTGGAGCTGTTCAAGCCCTTTGTCATGAAGGATCTGGTGGAGAAGGGCATTGCCAACAACATCAAGTCCGCCCGCAAGATGGTGGAGCGCGCTAAGCCCGAAGTGTGGGACAGCCTGGAGACCGTGATCAAGGGCCACCCCGTTCTGCTGAACCGTGCACCTACCCTGCACCGTCTGGGCATTCAGGCTTTCAACCCGGTGCTGGTGGAGGGCCGTGCAATCAAGCTGCACCCGTTGGCATGTACCGCATTCAACGCCGACTTCGACGGTGACCAGATGGCAGTGCATCTGCCTCTGGGCGAGGATGCCTGCCGTGAGGCCAAGATGCTGATGCTGGCTTCCGGCAACCTGCTGAAGCCCTCTGACGGCGCACCTGTTACCGTGCCTACGCAGGATATGATCCTGGGCAGCTACTACCTGACCACCGTTCGTGAAAATGACGAGGGCGCAGGCAAGGTGTTCCGCGATGAGAACGAAGCCCTGATGGCTTATGCAGAGCACATCGTTACCCTGCACGCACCCATCAAGGTGCGCCGCACCATGACCATTGACGGCGTGGAGCGCACCGGTCTGGTGGAAGCCACCGTCGGCCGCATCATCTTCAATAACCCTGTTCCTCAGAATCTGGGTTATATCGACCGTACTGATCCCGAGCACTGGCTGGAGTACGAGGTCAGCTTCCGCGTGACCAAGAAGACTCTGCCCGACATCATTTCCCGCTGCATGACCCGCAACGGCACCCGCAAGTGTGCAAAGATGCTGGATGCCATCAAGGCGCAGGGCTACAAGTACTCCACTCTGTCTGCAATCTCCGTCGCTGTGTGCGACGCTGTGATCCCGCCGCAGAAGCAGGAACTGATCGCTGAGGCTGACCAGCAGATCGCAAAGGTCGGCAAGCTGTTCAACCGCGGCCTGATCTCCGACAACGAGCGTTACAACCAGACCATCGCCATCTGGCAGGCTACCACCGATAAGGTCTCCAAGGCTCTGGCAGACAACCTGCCCAAGGACAACGAGATCTATATGATGGCTGACTCCGGTGCTCGTGGTTCTATGAACCAGATCAAGCAGCTGGCCGGTATGCGCGGCCTGCTGGCAAACACCGCTGGCCACACCATCGAGATGCCCATTCGTGCCAACTACCGTGAAGGTCTGAATATTCTGGAATATTTCGTTTCTGCCCGTGGTGCCCGTAAGGGTCTGGCCGATACCGCTCTGCGTACCGCTGACTCCGGTTACCTGACCCGCCGCATGGTCGATGTCTCTCAGGATGTCATTGTGCGCGAGATCGACTGCGGCACCACCGACGGCCTGTGGGTG
>OHBJ01003625.1_pt1 | contig 10132 bp, 10 predicted proteins | sample 1577241 | NCBI WGS metagenome assembly OHBJ01 (sample SAMEA3541594, study PRJEB24748) | human gut metagenome | biome: human gut; feature: human-associated habitat; material: faeces | place: China | collected 2012
AAAGTACTTCTTCACCTTGTTAGGCAGGTTCTTGGCCAGCTCTTCGCCTTCCCAGGGAAATCCTTGTGACCGGAAAAAATTTTGGTTCGGGATCTAGCCGTGAACATGCTGCATGGGCAATTGCGGGATATGGCTTTCGTGTGGTCGTTTCTAGCTTCTTTGCTGATATCCATAAGAATAACGAGCTGAATAACTTTGTTTTGCCGGTAGTGGTAAGTGAAGGTTTTTTGAAAGAACTGTTCGACTCTATCTACGCGGACCCGAAAACAGAAGTAGAGGTAAACTTGCCCGAACAGACAATAACCAACAAAGCAACAGGAAAGAGTGAATCTTTCGAGATTAACGGCTATAAAAAGCATTGCCTGATGAATGGTTTGGATGATATCGACTTTTTGCTGACTAATAAAGATAAAATAGAAGCATGGGAGAACGCGTCAAGATAGAAATCATGGATACAACCCTTCGTGATGGTGAGCAGACCAGCGGAGTGTCATTCGTACCCCATGAAAAATTGATGATTGCCCGTTTGCTGTTGGAAGATTTAAAGGTAGACAGGGTGGAGGTTGCCTCGGCCCGTGTATCGGATGGTGAGTTTGAAGCTGTGAAAATGATATGCGACTGGGCCGCACGGCGCAACCTGCTTCATAAGGTAGAAGTGCTCGGCTTTGTGGATGGGCACACTTCAGTGGATTGGATACAAAGTACCGGTTGCCGGGTAATAAACTTGCTTTGCAAAGGCTCGTTGAAACATTGTACTCACCAACTGAAAAAAACGCCGGAAGAACATATCGAAGATATAATTAATGTAGTGCATTATGCCGATGAATTGGATATTGCCGTTAATGTTTATCTGGAAGATTGGAGTAACGGTATGAAGGATTCTCCCGAATATGTATTCCAATTGATGGACGGTCTGAAAGCCACTAGCATCAAACGCTATATGTTGCCTGATACTTTGGGAATTTTAAACCCTTTGCAGGTTATCGAGTATATGCGGAAAATGAAAAAACATTATCCCGATATGCATTTCGATTTCCATGCACACAATGACTATGACCTTGCCGTGAGCAATGTGCTGGCTGCTGTACTCAGCGGAGTGAAAGGACTTCATACCACCATCAATGGATTGGGAGAACGAGCCGGTAATGCACCACTTGCTAGTGTTCAGGCTATTCTAAAAGACCATTTTAGTGCGCTGACGAACATTGACGAAAGCCGATTGAATGATGTAAGTCGTGTGGTCGAGTCTTATTCGGGCATTGTAATTCCGGCCAATAAGCCGATTGTGGGCGAAAATGTATTTACTCAGGTAGCAGGAGTTCATGCCGATGGAGACAACAAGAATAATCTTTATTGCAATGACCTGTTGCCGGAACGATTTGGCCGCAAACGTGAATATGCATTGGGTAAAACAAGCGGTAAGGCGAATATTCGTAAAAACTTAGAGGATCTTGGACTAGAACTCGATGAAGACTCTATGCGCAAAGTGACGGAACGCATCATCGAGTTGGGTGATAAGAAAGAATTGGTCACTCAGGAAGACTTGCCTTATATTGTTTCCGATGTATTGAAACATGGTGTGGTAAGTGAAAAGGTGAAGCTGAAGAGTTACATTGTGACACTTGCTCATGGTTTGAAGCCGATGGCTACTGTACGGATGGAAATCAATGGAAAGGAATTCGAGGAAAATTCCAATGGTGACGGTCAATACGATGCCTTTGTACGTGCATTGCGAAAAATATATAAAGTGACATTGGGACGTAAGTTTCCGATGCTGACTAATTATGCGGTAACTATTCCTCCCGGTGGACGTACCGATGCTTTTGTGCAGACTGTGATAACCTGGAGCTTTGAAGATAAAGTCTTCCGTACCAGAGGGTTGGATGCAGACCAGACGGAAGCTGCAATTAAAGCTACCCTGAAGATGTTGAATATCATAGAGAGTGAGTATGAAAACATCGATTAAGGCATTGTCGGAGGAGAAACAGATAAAAATGAAGTAAATAAATAAAAGAAAAGATGGATTTTAAAATTGCAGTATTAGCCGGTGACGGTATCGGACCGGAGATTTCAGTACAAGGCGTTGATGTGATGAATGCCGTTTGTGAGAAGTTCGGACACAAGGTAAGTTATAAATATGCGATCTGTGGTGCAGATGCGATAGACAAGGTGGGCGATCCGTTTCCCGAAGCGACTTATGAAATTTGCAAGGATGCGGATGCCGTATTGTTCTCGGCTGTAGGTGACCCTAAGTTTGATAATAACCCAACGGCAAAGGTACGCCCGGAGCAAGGGTTGTTGGCTATGCGGAAGAAATTGGGATTGTTTGCTAACATCCGTCCGGTACAAACCTTTAAATGTTTGGTTCATAAATCGCCATTGCGTGCAGAGCTGGTAGAAAATGCAGATTTTATCTGTATCCGTGAGTTGACCGGTGGAATGTATTTCGGAGAGAAATATCAGGACAATGATAAGGCATACGATACAAATATGTATACTCGTCCCGAGATAGAACGTATTCTGAAAGTCGGATTCGAATATGCCATGAAGCGCCGCAAGCATTTGACAGTAGTCGATAAGGCAAATGTATTGGCTTCTTCTCGCTTATGGAGACAAATAGCACAGGAAATGGCTCCTCAATATCCGGAAGTAACTACGGACTATATGTTTGTAGACAATGCGGCAATGAAAATGATTCAGGACCCATGTTTCTTTGATGTGATGGTAACAGAAAATACTTTCGGTGATATTCTTACTGATGAAGGCTCTGTTATTAGCGGTTCCATGGGATTGCTGCCTTCTGCTTCAACCGGTGAGAGTACTCCTGTTTTTGAGCCGATTCATGGTTCATGGCCTCAGGCTAAAGGCTTGAATATTGCTAACCCGCTGGCTCAAATTTTATCAGTAGCGATGTTGTTTGAGTATTTCAATTGCAAAGAAGAAGGTGCATTAATTCGCCGGGCGGTAGATGCTTCTTTGGATGCAAATGTGCGGACACCCGAAATTCAGGTAGAAGGAGGTGCTAAATACGGAACAAAAGAAGTTGGTGCTTGGATTGTGGACTATATCAAGCAGGCGTAATCCGGTTTTATGCTGATGAGATAAGTTTTTCATGCTGTTGAAACAACAGTTTCATATTAATGAAATAACAATTTTGCAGGCATGAAAATAGGTGAAACAGAATACAAAAGTATAAGGTTGCGGTGGAAAAAAAAGGAACCTTATACTTTTTTTTATTTAACTAAAGGAATCATTTCGCAGATTGCCGTACTTTTGCAACAAAATCTATTATAGATGAAACGAATACTGTGTTATTTTCTTTTCTTTTGTGTTTGCACTTATATGCAGGCACAGACGTATGATCAATTGGCAGCTCGTGCTGTGGAGGCGGCGGAGCGAGATAGTTTGGAACTTTCGGAAAAACTGTTTGAAGAGGCATTAAAGCTGGAACCGGCAAATATGCGCAATTCTATGCTGTTTTCAAATTTGGGGACAGTGCAACATCGGTTGGGGAAAATCGATAAAGCGATAGAATCCTATACTTTAGGACTTAATTTAGCTCCTTATTCCGTTACTATTTTATTGAATAGGGCTGCTCTGTATTTAGAAAAAAACCTTTATGAGAAAGCATATCTCGATTATTGCAATGTGATAGATATTGATAGAAAAAATCAGGAAGCTTTACTATATCGCGCTTACATTTATATGCAGCGTCGGGACTATAAAGAAGCCCGAATAGATTATAATACTTTGTTGCAAGAAGAGCCTAAAAACAAGATGGGGCGTTTGGGAATGGCTCTGCTGAATCAGAAAGAGTTAAAGTTTCGGGAAGCATTGGAAGAATTTAATCGTATGATAACGGATTATCCTAATGATGCTTCTTTATTGAAAGCACGTGCCAATTTAGAGATAGAAATGAACACTCCCGACTTGGCATTACTGGATTTGGAATCGGCCGCCAAGTTATCTCCTAAAGATGCGGAAATATACGTCATGTGTGGTGAAATATATCTGAGCCAGAAGAAAAAAAGGGAAGCTTATGTTGCTTTTGAAAAAGCAATAGAATTAGGCGTTCCCCGTCCAGAACTGCAAGATAAATTAAAGGCCAGTAAATAATATCTGGTCTTTAATTCTTTATTTCCCAATCTTCTTTTTGATCAGTTCGACAAATTCTTTTCCATATTTATCTTTTTTGTATTCTCCGATACCACTGATTTCTCCAAAAGCCTCAATACTGGTAGGTTGCTGTGTTGCTATCAGATGTAAGGTTTTATCAGATAATACAATATAGGCAGGGATGGCTTGTTGGTCTGCCAATCTCTTTCTTAATAGACGAAGTTCTTCAAATAGATCCTTATTTTCTTCACCGAAGGTTGTTGGCGTAGAGAAGAGGGCTTCCGGTTCTTGAGCCTTTTTCCTGCGACGTTCTTTCGGAGTGAATTCTTCCCGTTTTATGACAACCAGCATCGCCGGTTCTTTTCCGAATAGGACTTTATGCCCGCTTTCTGTTATTTTCAGATGGTTGTTTTCATTATATGCAATTTCAAAATAACCCAAGTTAAGCATTTGCAGCAAATAATCCTGCCAGTCACGGGCAGGGATATCTCGTCCGGCAGCATAAGTCTTCAGCTTGTCGTATCCTTTTTCTATCAATTCTTGTCCGGCAGCTCCCTTTAGGATGTCCACCAGCATGTGTGTACCGATTTGTTGATTGGTGCGTGCGATAGCGCTCAATGCTTTTTGGACGATGATAGTACCGTCAAACCTTTCCGGGGGATTACGGCATACATCACAATTACCACAATCATGATCCATCGTTTCTCCGAAATAGTTAAGAAGAATACGCCGACGGCAAATATCCGCTTCTGCATATTGTTGCATACGGTGGAGTTTCTCTAAATTTATTTCCTGTTGATTGCTTTCGGTAGCAAACTTTGATAGCAGAATCAAATCACTTAAAGAATAAAAAAGTAATGTATCGCTTTCCATTCCGTCCCGTCCTGCACGACCGATTTCCTGATAAAAGCTTTCAATGCTTTTGGGGAGGTTGTAGTGGATGACCCAGCGAACATTTGATTTGTCTATGCCCATACCAAAGGCAATGGTGGCACATACTACTTGTACGCGGTCATTAATAAAGTCATTTTGGGCTTCATCGCGTGCAGTCGCACTCAGTCCGGCGTGATAAACAGCTACGCGTATTCCATGTTTTCTTAGCATTTCTGCCACGTTTTCCGTTTTGCTTCGGCTCATGCAATAAATAATTCCACATTCATTATTATGGCGTGCTATAAATTCAAGTATGGTGCGCGTCTTGTCTTTTTGCTGGTATCCTCTTTTTACTTCCAAACTCAGATTAGGACGGTCGAAGGATGAAATAAATATTTTAGGATTACGTAAAGATAATTGTTTGATAATATCTTGACGGGTTATTTTATCGGCTGTGGCAGTTAAAGCTACGATTGGAACGTTAGGGAATTGTTCTCTGATTGTCTTGAGTTGAGTGTATTCTGGTCGGAAATCATGTCCCCATTGTGAGATACAATGAGCTTCATCTATGGCAACCAATGAAATGTGGATATCTTTTAATAAGAAGTTCATTTCCATTAGTAATCGTTCGGGGGAAATATAAAGTAATTTGATTTTCCCTTGCATACATTCCCGGCGTAGGTTGAAATTCTCCGTTTCGTCATTTGTGCTGTTCATTGCACGAGCCGCAATACCATTGGCTCTCAAACTTTCTACCTGGTCTTTCATTAATGAAATAAGCGGAGATACGACAATGGTCGTTCCGTCCATCATCAGAGCAGGAAGTTGATAACAAATTGATTTTCCCCCTCCGGTGGGCATAAGAACCAAGGTGTCTTTTTTATCCAGTATGTTTTGGATAATGTTTTGTTGCAAAGGACGAAACGTATCGTATCCGAAGTATGTTTTGAGGATATGGAGCATATTCTGTTTATTATTTTAAAAGATAATGGAGAGCAAAGGTAGTAAAATCTTTAAGATGTGATGCTCTCTATATTGGTAATTAATTTGAGAGAGGACTTTTTGTAGATAACTGATTCAGGATGACACTGCTTCATTTGATAGTTTTTTGTCTGATATCTCAAGTCTTAATAAAGTTTTTTGAAGAAATTTGAATGCTGTGTTGTGATTAATTAAGAATAGAATTTAGCAAAAAAATTTGCATAAGCCAAAAAGAATCCCCACATTTGTACAAAATTTAATCATTATAATCTTATTAACTAACCAAACAAAAAAACTAAGTGATGAGCGACGCAGAAAAACAAGTAGAAGTTCAGGAAGAGGCTCCTAAGAAAAGACCTTATAACCTGCGAGAGAAAAAAGACAAAAAGGCTGCTTATAGATCATTGATCAGAGCAGAACTTGCTGATGAACTGTATGATAAAATTTTGAATATCATCGTGGTTCAGAAGAAATATAAGGATCCCAATTATTCTGCTAAAGATTTAGCGAGAGAGTTGAAGACAAACACTCGTTATTTGTCTGCTGTTGTAAATTCTCGTTTCGGTAAAAATTATTCTTGTCTTTTGAATGAGTATCGTATCAAGGATGCTAAGCATCTGTTGGTTGATAAACGTTATGCAGATAAGAATGTAGAAGAAATTAGTTCGATGGTAGGTTTTGCTAATCGTCAGTCTTTCTATGCAGCATTTTATAAAAATGTAGGAGAAACTCCTAATGGTTTCCGTAAGAGAAATATGGAAAAATAAAATATTAGTATCAAATATGATTTAGTAAAAAAGGAAAACAATAGTTTTCCTTTTTTTGTTTCAACATGAAACTGACATGGCGCTATTGGAAAAACACTTATTTATGATATTGGTAAGAGAGATTATGTTAGCAAGTTGCAAGTAGTATGGAGAAAGAAATAAAAGAAGAGAAAACGTTTGATTACACAGTAGAGCAGTTTGCGGATTTGCAATTGCTTCGTTATGTAGTACATGGTTTTGAGGACCTGTCGTTGGAGCAAAAAGAATTGGTTTATTATTTATCACAGGCAGCTTTGGAAGGTCGTGATATTTTGTTTGACCAAAATGGAAAATATAATTTGGTTATCCGTAGGATGCTTGAAACAGTATATACGGATTATCAGGGAAACCGTGCGGATGCAGATTTTGTCAATCTGGAGATTTATTTGAAACGGGTATGGTTTTCAAATGGCATTCATCATCATTATGCCTCAGACAAGTTTGTTCCGGCGTTTACTCCCGAATTTTTCAGAACGGCATTGAAAAATGTCGATGCTGCTAAATTGCCTTTGGCGGATGGCGAGACGGTAGATACGCTTTGTGATAGAATCTTTCCGGTTATCTTTGATCCTAAGGTTATGTCTAAACGCGTAAATCAGGCTGACGGGGAAGACCTGGTATTGACTTCGGCTGCGAATTATTATGATGGGGTAACCCAGCAAGAAGCGGAAGAGTTTTATAATGCTCTGAAAAATCCGGCTGATGACCAGCCTGTCATGTTTGGAATGAATAGTCGTTTGGTAAAAGAAAACGGACAAGTGCAGGAGAAAGTATGGAAATCAGGCGGATTGTATGGGGCGGCCATCGATAAAATAATTTGTTGGTTGGAGAAGGCTTTCGAAGTGGCAGAAAATGAAGTGCAGAGGGCTGTGATTGAAAAGCTTATCCGTTTTTATAAGGAAGGAGATTTACATACGTTTGATGAATATTCTATCCTTTGGGTAAAGGATTTGGATTCCCGTGTTGATTTTGTCAATGGGTTTATAGAAAGCTATGGTGACCCGTTGGGGATGAAAGCAAGTTGGGAATCCATTGTCAATTTTAAGGATTTGGAAGCAACCAAACGTACGGAGACAATCAGTGCCAATGCGCAATGGTTTGAAGATCACTCACCGGTAAATCCGTCTTTTAAAAAGAAGAAAGTGAAAGGCGTATCTGCAAAAGTCATAACGGCAGCAATGCTGGGAGGTGATTTATATCCGGCAACAGCTATCGGCATCAATCTGCCTAACTCGAATTGGATTCGTAGTGTTCACGGATCGAAATCCGTAACTATTGGCAATTTGACAGATGCTTATAATAAGGCTGCTCATGGTAACGGTTTTATGGATGAGTTTGTATATGGTGCGGAAGAAAAAGAATGGATAGACAAGTACGCGGATTTGACGGGTGACCTTCATACCGATTTGCATGAATGTTTGGGGCATGGTTCGGGACAATTGTTGCCCGGCATAGATCAAGATGCTTTGAAAGCATATGGTTCTACCATCGAAGAAGCGCGTGCCGACTTGTTCGGCCTTTATTATTTGCCCGATCAAAAGATGATAGAACTTGGTCTGACTCCGAATGAAGATGCATTTAAGGCTGAGTATTATATATATATGATGAATGGATTGATGACTCAGCTTGTCCGCATTGAGTATGGTCATTCGGTGGAAGAGGCACACATGCGCAATCGTCAGTTGATAGCTAAGTGGGCTTATGAAAAAGGAGCCTCCGAAAAAGTTGTTGAACTGGTGAAGAAAGAGGAGAAAACTTATGTGAAAATCAATGATTATAAAAAACTGCGTGATCTGTTCGGTACTCTGTTAGCCGAAATACAACGTATCAAGAGCGAAGGAGATTATGAGGCAGCCCGTCAACTGGTAGAGAAATATGCCGTGAAGGTTGACCCGCAACTGCATGCAGAAGTCCTGTCGCGCTATGAAAAGTTGCATTTGGCTCCATACAAAGGATTTATCAATCCTGTATACGAGGCCGTGACCGATGAAAAAGGTCGTATAATCGATGTGAAGGTTTCTTATCAAGAGGGTTATGCCGAGCAAATGTTGCGATATAGCCGAGAGTATTCAAATCTACCTTATCTAAATGAATAAAAAAGGAAAACTATGGATGTACATGAAATAATAAAAGATATCAAGGGACAATTTCGTTTGTTTATGAATGGAGTTGTTTCTCAAAGTATGCGTGAAAAAGGACTGGATTATAAATTGAATTTTGGTATTGAACTCCCGCGCCTGAAAGAAATAGCTGCCCGTTATGAGAAGAACCATGATGTGGCTCAGGCATTGTGGAAAGAGAACATACGCGAATGTAAAATACTGGCCGGCATGTTGCAGCCTGTGGAAACCTTTTATCCCGAAATTGCAGATATTTGGGTAGAAGATATGCGTTATCCCGAAATTGCAGAACTCACTTGTATGACACTGTTTCAAGAACTGCCATATGCTTCGGAAAAAGCATTTGAATGGATGGCTGACGACCGCGAATATTTTCAGTTATGCGGTTTTATGCTGATGGCAAGACTATTGATGAAAGGCAATCAACTGAATGAACGTGCGGAAGCCGAATTTCTTGATCAGGCATTGACAAGCTTGCAGAGTGAAGAGCTACTGCCGCAAAAAGCAGCGGCAACAGCTTTGCGTAAGTTTGCTGTCCAAAGCCGGGAGAATAGCAAGAAGATAAACAGATTACTTGCCCCTATCGTCAAATCAGACAAGCCCGGAGTGGCAGTTTTGGCCTCTGAAATAAAATTAGAGGCAGAATATTGGCATTAAACTTTCATGTTATCACAAAAAGGTTTAACTTTGACGGCTGAACTGAAATCTGCGATGGAAGAAAATGTGAAAGATACTGTAAAACAGGTTTTAACTGAGTACCTGCAGAAGAACGGGCATCGAAAGACGCCCGAAAGGTATGCTATACTCGATACTATCTATTCCATCAAAGGGCACTTTGACATTGATACGCTCTATAATTATATGGCAACTGATGGCAAGTTTCGCGTCAGCCGTGCCACTCTTTATAATACTATTGTTTTGTTTATTGATGCAAAGCTGGTCATAAAACATCAGTTTGGTAACTCTTCCCAGTACGAGCGTGCGTACAATAATGAAACCCATCATCACATGATATGTACGGAATGTGGCAAAGTTACAGAGTTTCAGAATGAAAGTCTGAAGCAGGCTATTGCCAGTACGAAGCTGAAAAAGTTTACGGCTTCCAATTACTCCTTATATATATATGGTGTATGCAGCAAATGTACTTGGGCAAAACGCAAAAAGAAAAAAAATAAGTAACAATAAAACGAAGAAACATGAAAGTAGATGTCTTGTTAGGTTTGCAATGGGGTGATG
>OHBJ01003627.1_pt1 | contig 10131 bp, 8 predicted proteins | sample 1577241 | NCBI WGS metagenome assembly OHBJ01 (sample SAMEA3541594, study PRJEB24748) | human gut metagenome | biome: human gut; feature: human-associated habitat; material: faeces | place: China | collected 2012
CTTTTGTGCCACAAGTGTGCCACCCTATTGGCACGCTTGTGCCAACGCACTGGCACAGTTGTGCCAAAGGCTTGGCAGGGTCGTGCCAATACGTTGGCACAAGGTCAGCAAGATAACTTCGAAAAACAAGCAAGGTTATTAAGGAGAACAAGCGTAGAATCTTCACACTTCACATCACAGAGTAAAGCCTTTCGTGTACTATTTTGTACTTCACTTGTACATTCCTGCTCCTTCTTTTCCTTTCAATCATTTACCTTTGCTTCCAATAATTCATCCCTTAAAAATCAACTTCATGAGAAACGTATCACGTATACTTCCGCTATTGCCCGGCATCGCAATGTTGTCAGGATGTAATAATGCCGCTCAAAAGAATAACGGGCAAAACGACCAGAAGCCTAACATTATTTACATATTCGCCGACGATCTTGGTATCGGTGATTTAAGCTGCTACGGAGCAACCAAAGTGAGCACACCCAATATCGACCGTCTGGCCGGACAAGGCGTGCAATTCACGAATGCTTACGCAACTTCCGCCACCAGCACTCCTTCCCGTTTCGGGCTCCTCACGGGTATGTATCCCTGGCGTCAAAAGAACACAGGTATCGCTCCCGGCAACTCGGAACTTATCATTGATACTGCCTGTGTCACTATGGCGGATATGCTGAAAGATGCAGGATACGCCACCGGTGCCGTTGGCAAGTGGCATTTGGGACTGGGACCGAAAGGAGGGACAGATTTCAACAAACAGATCACTCCGAATGCACAAAGTATCGGCTTCGATTATGAATTTATCATTCCGGCAACCGTAGACCGTGTGCCATGCGTGTTTGTGGAGAACGGCCGCGTAGTGGGTCTCGATCCTAATGACCCAATCACCGTCAACTATGAGCATAAAGTAGGCGACTGGCCCACCGGAGAAGAAAACCCGGAACTCGTAACGTTAAAACCCAGCCAAGGGCATAACAATACCATTATCAACGGTATCCCCCGCATCGGTTGGATGACAGGCGGCAAGTCCGCTCTCTGGAAAGACGAGGATATAGCCGACATCATCACCCATAAAGCGAAGAAGTTCATCACTTCCCATAAAGAAGAACCTTTCTTCTTGTATATGGGTACGCAGGATGTACACGTGCCACGTATCCCCCACCCGCGTTTTGCAGGAAAAAGCGGACTCGGCACCCGTGGTGACGTTATCCTCCAACTGGACTGGACCATCGGTGAAATTATGAACACGTTGGATAGCCTCAACATCGCCGACAATACCATTCTGGTCTTTACCAGCGACAACGGTCCCGTCATCGACGACGGCTATCAGGACCATGCCTACGAGCTTCTCAACGGCCATACCCCAATGGGAATCTACCGGGGAGGGAAATACAGCGCTTATGAAGCGGGCACACGTATCCCGTTCATTGTCCGCTGGCCTGCCAAAGTAAAACCGAGCAAGCAACAGTCTCTTTTCTCACAGATTGATGTATACGCCTCACTCGCCTCACTGCTGAATCAGCCTTTGCGCAAAGGTGCAGCCCCCGACAGCCAGGAACACCTGAACACGTTCTTAGGCAGGAACAATACCGGTCGCGAATACATCGTCCAACAGAATCTTAATAATACGCTTGCCATTGTAAAAGGGCAGTGGAAATATATCGAGCCCAGCGATGCTCCCGCCATTGAGTTCTGGACGAAAATGGAACTTGGCAACGACCAACAGCCTCAGCTCTACGATTTATCGTCCGATCCTTCGGAGAAAACGAATGTGGCGAAACAGCATCCTGACATCGTAAAAGAATTAGCTGAATTATTGGAATCTGTAAAAGAGAAATAAATATACCGGAATAACAGAATTGTATGATTTTATACCAATCCTGAATCATTCTATCCACAGGAGAGAGCGTAAATTGCATACATTTGTAACAGAGAAACGATAAAGTCACATTACAACCAAAGTAATATACTGCACAATTCTTCTAACCTTTATCAACAGATTTATATAAAAATCAGACTTTGATCAATTTACCCCCAAAAGAGAGAGGCCCTTCGAGCCCCTCTCTTTCTTTAGTTGATATTTCTCGTATCCTCTTATTTCAATGCCTTCAACCAGGCAGGCACAAAGCCCAGGCGTTTCTCCAGCTGTGCTTCGTAAAGAGACTGCGGCTCTACCGGAGTTCCATTACTTTCGTCCAGTTTTACTTGCTCCTGCACAAAATTCAACGGTTCGCCATGAAAACCGACAATAACGGGCGGAAGGAACTTCCAACCTTTAAAGCCGATACGCCACCAGTCGAATACACCGGCAGGAGCCGAATTACCGCTTGCCGTGCGCGATCTTTCCGAATACATATTCCAAATAGTGAGGTCATCGAGGTGATTGGGAAGTTGGTTGTAATCACCTCCCTGACGATACTGCATGAATCCACCCGTACAATTATCAATCAGCGTAGCACGCGGCTGCGTGGCATGAGACTCAAAGCAGGCATCCAATCCCCAATGTACCCGCCAAATGACAGCACCCATACTCGGTTTTGAGACTCCGCAAGCATGATATTGTCCTGCCCCCTGCTGTATGACGCCTCTATTATCTATTAGAGGTCCGTTGGTACGATCGGTCACTTTGCCGATAAACACCCGCGACGACCCTTGCGACCGAATGGCGGCATGGCCACGATTACCGTCTATCTTAATATCGTAGGCGGACACGTTAGCGGAAGACGTAATCGAGTTGGCCTCACTAACACTTATAAAGTTCACCCGGCGCATCCACGAGTTTGTCAGGCGTGTCATCTTTATCGGTTTATAAGCACCGTCATGCGCCCAGTTTCTGTGATGCTGAAAATCATCGGTGGCATGTCCTACGAAAGTCACGTCTTCTATACCGACTTCCTCATAATGCGGATATTTGTGGATCGCCCAACCCCAACGAGAATCAACTTCGTGCATTATAGGTTCTTTAAAAGTGATTACATTCCCGCTTTTTGCCACAATTTGGTGGAAGTCCTGCACCTGCACACCTACATTTATAATATTCTCCATTGTCGGCTCGGGTGCATAGGGAGACAACTCGTTGCGTACCAGTTCCAAAAAATCGCACTTCTGGATATTTGTTCGTAAAGTTTATTCGCCGTCAAGCATTCTGGTCAGTGCGCCGAAGGCCACTGAAATTACGGAGAAAGTCAACCGATAATCCCTGAGTGCTACACTTTGGGAAAAGTTTTCGGAGCATTTATCCACCATTCACATATTACCGCCAGGTGTTATGGCTGGGTGGATTCTATTTGCGTATCTGTTATATGAAAAGAAGGATGCCAAAAAAGAGGCATCCTTCCTGTTTAGACATGATTAAATACGGAATCTCCGAATGCAAAGAAACAGCTGCAGACAAAGTTCCTGATACAGATCTTCATCGAGCGCTCCATCAAGGACAGATTCCTTCACCAAAATAGGCTGATACATCGTCAGAATGCGTTCAGCAGCTTCGTTGTCTCCGGCTTTGGCACAGATCAGCAGTTCCAGGAAGTTCATTTCCGTTCCTCCAGTTCTTTTTTGATTCGCTGGATCGTGCGGTAATAAATCGCGGCTACTCCTTTATAGCCTATATGAAATTCGTCGGCCAACTCTGCAAATGAGCGTTCTTCTAACGCTCTGGAAAGAAATATCATTCTGTCGCGCTCCTGAAGCTTTTCCAGAAGTCGCATCAGTGCGGCATATTCGGTCTGCAAATCAAGCGCCCTGCATACTGCGTCTTCCATGTCATAAGTGGACGCAAACACGCTGTTGCTTGATTCTATAGGCTGTTCATGCTGCTGGTGGCTATTGCGGCGGGAAAGAAAAGCCCTCTTTCTTCGCCGCAGTGCCACCAGCAAATATGCGGTAAACTGGTTCTGAATCACATGTTCTTCGCTTGTTCCGCTGTTTCTATATTGCATGGCACCCTCCGTATTTATCTGTTCTGCTGTTCGGACAAAACAGACGGATACGGGGGATTTCTGCATCTTGGAAAGATCCGATGCGGCGGGGCCTGAGAATCATAGATGCTATAACAGCGGATATATACGAGTAAGCTGGTATTTGCGGGATCATTGCTCACGGTCTGTGTTTACGCCTCCGGACTTTGCTGGGTATGGTTGCTTTTCCACCGTTGACCGCACCGCTGTGAAAAGCAAATGCCCGCTCAAATGAACGGGCATTGGGGATCAGTATTTTATTCTCTGTCAGCCTGCGCAATATCTCTGCAAACGCGCAGCATAAGGTTGCGGCTTTTCTCCGAGCAGCCGTAGGCAATCTCCGAAAACTGACTGGCAAGACTGAGCTTTTGCGGATTATCTGCACTACTCTGCACAGCATTTTCCATGCAGCCGCTGATCAAATCTTCCAGCGGTACATTCAGCAGCACACTGATCTGAGCCAAACGTTCCAGATTCGCACGACATTCACCGCGCTCGATCTTTCCGTAATACGTATCAGACATATTCAGTTGTTCTGCGACATCCCGTTGCGTCAATTTCATTCGTTTTCTCGCTTCTTGAATATGCCGGCCAATTACTTTGTACGATACGGACATATGCCTACCTCAGCTTCTAAAGAGTGCTGCTTATATTTTAACTGGCACTTTTGAAATGATACAGAAATGTATAGAGGCAGATATACCTTTATATATTCATATCACGTCAAATTTATCATACTGACAAATACAATTCAGCTTCATAGGTTCCAGGGCACTTACTTATTCGCTGGGTTTCTATATCCACAAAAGGCCCCGCAGAAGATCATGCAAAATCTTCTGCGGGGTCTGTAACTGCCTATCTGCGGAATGCTTTCAGCGTGCCCGCAATGGTATTGAGGTTTTCTTCTGTTAAGAATGTGTCCGGTGTCGCATTGGAGCGCACCTTGCTTTCTGCTGGCGCTCCAACCGCCTGGCTTGACCGTGGAATATTTTCCAGTATGGAACGGACGATCGTTTCAAGCTCGGCCCGCGAGTGTGCGCCGCCGTTGTTTTCGATTCCAACGTAATGCAGAATAGCGTTTGTCAGAAACTGTGCTTTCAGGCGTCCTTGGGCGTTCAATTCCTCGACGGCCCGCTTTTGTCTTGGGTCGGCCATGCAGAAGCGGATCGTGAATTTTCCGGGGTCTTTTTTAATATCCATTGTGTCTACCGATCCGTTCCGCCTGATAGAGCAGCTGATAGCCTTTCACGTTTGCGGCAATGTCCTCAATGAAAACAGGCTCGCGCACCTTGTCCGACGCTTCGATTTGCTGCCGGAGCAGAACGGCCCCACCGCCAGTGAAGATTACCTTCCCGCTTTTCAGTTCCAGCATCCGCTCCCGCAGCGAACTGAGCAGGTCACTGACAAATTCCTGTGCCTGCTGCCGCACGATCTGCGATACTGCATCAGACTGTCCGCTGTCCCTGCCGAGCAGGATCGCGTCGATCTCCGTCTCATCCAGCAGCAAATCCTGTTCGGCAGCGACACGCGATTTGATCCGGTTGTAGAGCAGGATCACGCCGTTCTCCAGCGAATCGCAGACGCTCAGGTCGCCCTCTCCGTTCCGGAGCAGCAAATAATCCGCTGTGAAGCCGCCAATATCAATGATAAGCGCCCTGGGACTGCTTTGCAGCGTCTGGAATACGGTAATGGCTGCGGCATACGACTGCGGATAGCAGCTGACCTCGTCGATCAGAATCTCGTACTGCCTGTCATGAAGCGTGAAGCTGACCGTCCCTCGATTCAGAAAATATTCTGCAAACCGTTTCTGCTGCGCACCGTAATGTGCCGGCGGCAGGCCGACCGCAAGCTGCACCCGCACTGGGCCAGCTCCGTAGAAGGACGCAGCTTCCAGCTCATACGCAATCGCAAAAAGCGTCAGCACAAAGAAGCGCTCGTCCTCCGTCTTGTCCCGGCGATATGGAATCCGCTGGTCGGTGAGCGTATAATACCGTCCCTGATAGGTCAGCGTTTCACCGCCAAATGGCCGTACCTCGCTGCATACCAAGCCCGATGTGAACGGCGCGTGGTGGATCGTTTTTACCTGTTTGTTCCCGTGGTCAATAGAAATTAGCATTGTATTTTACCTCCCGTACTTCTCTTATACGTATGGAGTACGGCAGGTTCAACAAAAGGCACACAAAAACCGGCAGCACATGTTGAAGTGTACTGCCGGTTCGGCTCCTGCTTACATTGCGCACAGACGCTCATAATTCTGCCAGACGAACCGGACAACATAATCTCTGCGGATCTCCGCGTCCGGCATGATCTCGTTCACGATGGTTTCCAAAGTCTTTTTTGTCAGCGTCGGAACAGCATACTGGTGCTCGTCATGCCAGCGGCGAAGTTTTTCTTTTTCTGCATTGTGACAGCCTGATTCCGCAGGATCTGTGCGCACAGGTGGAGGAAGTATTAAGCAGAGGTTATTCCTTTGGATGTTTTCGCATCCGCTTTGATAGTCGTCATCCATGGATGCGCTGCTGTTCCTTTTGTTCTAATCTGCGTGTCCGACTGCGTAAAATAGCATTTGGAGATCAAGGCATCTTTTTAACACGTGAATTGTTTGAGCAGATTGGCGGTTTTGCAGATCTGCCGATTATGGAAGATTATAAGCTTTCGATAGACTTAAAAGGAAAGTTTCCGCTGGGGCAGACCAGAGGATATCTGGTAACCTCAGCGCGAAGATTTGAGCAAGGTGGAATGCTGCGCACCATGTGGAAAATGCAGGTTTTGCAGCACCGTTTCCGCAAAGGTATCCCAGCAGAGGAGATTGCGCGGCAGTATCGAGACATTCGCTAGAAGAAAGGAGCAAACAGGATGGACTGTATCCACTGTGGAAACTGTACCCGTCACTGTGACTTTTTAAAAAAATATCAGCTGGATTTGGAAGGGTTTTCTCAACATCCCGAACTTGCTTATCACTGCTTTTTGTGCGGGGAGTGTACTGCCTGCTGTCCAAAAGGGATTGATGGTAGAGAGATTGCACTAAAGATGCGTTGCCAGAAGGTGGAAGAACAGAATGGTATTTTTAGTAAAGTTCCTGAAATAAAGAGACAGAAGATACTGGTGCTGGAAAAGAGAAACTATCTGTTTAGCAACTATCGGCACAGCACTTCTGGATCTGTGTTATTTCCAGGGTGCAATTTTCCATCCTTTTATTCGAAAACAACCCAAAAGCTCATCGAATTGCTTAAAGAGCATGCTGACATGGGAGTTGTGATGGACTGCTGCGGTAAGCCTATTTTTGAGCTGGGAATGGAAAAGGAGAGCAAAGCCATCTGTGATGGACTTTCCAAACGGCTGCATCAGTCAGGAGTGACCGAGCTTGTTGTGCTCTGCCCGAATTGCTACGCCTTTTTAAAGGAACACCTCGACATTCCGGTAGTTAGCATCTATCAGAAGTTACTAGAACTTAATTTGGTACAGCCGCTAAAAAAGGAGCTTTTCCCGCTTTATCTGCCTTGTCCGGATCGGCACAGCCGCGAGATGTTTGAGAGTTTTATACCACTATTGCAAGGACAGATTGAGGAAATCAAGGGAATCCAGTGCTGTGGGCTGTATTGGCGGATGAGTGTACGGAGTATTCCGGTTCCTGTTCCGTGAAGGATACGAACGCGGTCCATGCCGACAAGGATGGCATCGTCTACGAAATAAGTGATGGCCTGCAGAGCCTCGTCACCACGCATCCCCCGTACATCAATATCTTGCTTGAAATTAAGCTTCTTCTCGTACATCTGGTCATGTGTCTGACTGCTGACAAACGTACTTTTGGCTATTCCTTCCGTCTTGGGGGCAGCGTTGCTTCGTTCCAGACGGTCCAGTTTCACTGTAGTTTTAATGCTTCCGAAAGCGACGGTTGCATTTTTACCATTGATTTCCATGACCTGTCCGATGCTTGTCTGTCCCTTGATCTTTACGTTCTCACCCACAGCGATAGGCATTACTTTAGGAGCAGCGGCTGTCTGTGATGCGGCAGTTTTCGGTTCGTTTTTCTTGTTTTTCTTCCGTTCCTGTTTCTCCTTCAGCTTCTCCATTTTGCGGGCAATCTTTTCTTCCTGTTCTTTGGAAGTCATTGTTTCCAGGGAAGTACGGAAATCGTTTAGTTCCTGACGTACCAGACGGGTCTTTTCTTTTTCGGCCTGAGCTTCTTTAATCGTACGGATGGTATTTTCAATGCGGGCGTTCGATTCCTGCAACATTCGTTCAGCTTCTTCTTTAGCCTGTCTGATAATCTCCTTCCGTGATTTTTGCAACTCTTCCATTTCCGTCTGATAACGGGCGATGGTGTCTTCCATGTGTTTTTCCCGTTGGCGGATCGTTTGTCGTTTCCCTTCCCAGTAGCGCTTGTCGCGTACAATGTCCTGAAGATATTTATCGGCATTGATGTATTCGCTTCCTACAATTTCCGAAGCATCTGCAATTACATCTTCCGGCAATCCGATTTTCCGGGCAATCTCTACGGCAAATGAACTGCCCGGATTTCCGATCTGTAGTTGAAAGAGTGCTTGCATCAAGTGGCGGTCGTAGAGCATGGCGCCGTTGACTACTCCTTCATGATCTTCGGCAAAATGCTTCAGATTCTGATAGTGAGTCGTTATTACTCCGAACGTTCCTTTCTGATTGAAACGTTTCAGCACAGCTTCGGCGATGGCTCCTCCGATCTGTGGTTCCGTACCTCCTCCGAACTCGTCGATCAGGATGAGGCTGCGTTCATTGCAGCTTTTCATCATGATTTTCATGTTGGTCAGGTGCGAAGAATAAGTACTCAGGTCATCTTCGATGGACTGTTCGTCACCGATATCGATGAAGATACTGCTGAACATACCTGCATGACTGCGTTCGTGCAAAGGAATCAGCATACCGCATTGCAACATATATTGCAGCAAACCGACTGTTTTCAGACAGACAGACTTACCTCCGGCATTCGGACCGGAAATGATAAGGATACGCTGCTTTTGGTTTAGTTCTATATCCAGCGGAACTACTTTTTTCCCATGTTTGGCTAAAGACAGTTGCAGTAAGGGATGCACTGCCATTGTCCAATCCAATAGCTGTTTCTTTTCTACTGTCGGTTTCAGACTGTTGGTCTGTATGGCAAAATAACTTTTCGCACGGATAAAGTCAATTTCTGCCAGAAACTCATACGACTGAAGAATATCCGGAATAGACGGGCGCAGTATAGTTGAAAACTCTGTAAGGATACGAATGATTTCCCGTCGTTCATCCCCTTCGAGTTCACGAATACGGTTGTTGGCTTCTACCACCTCTGCCGGTTCGATGAATACGGTCTTTCCACTTGCCGATTCATCGTGCACGATACCTTTGATCTTTCGTTTTAATCCCGGAGCGACAGGAATAACGAGACGACCGTCACGCATGGTCGGAGCTACGTCTTTGTCTACATAGCCTTCAGACTGTGCATTGCGTAGGATACTGTTTAATGATCGGGAGATACTTCCCATCGTATTGGACAGTTCCCGACGGATACGGGCCAGTTCGCTGGACGCATTGTCTTTTATTTTTCCATATTTATTAAGGATACCGTCTATCTTGCCAATCAGTTGGGGGAATACGGCAATGTCTCCTGCCAACCGCTTCAGGCTGGGGTAGGGTACATCGTTTTCCTCCTCTTCTTCATTCCGGTGTAGAAAACGTACGATATCACGAATAGTCTCTAATGAACGGCGTAGGTCAAATAGTTCTTGTTCGTCCAAATACATACCTTCTATCCGTACCCGTTTTAGTGATGGGCGGACATCGAAGAAGAATTGATCGGGAAATCCGTCTTCTTCCTGAATGATGCGCACAAATTCAGTTACCTGGTTCAGTTTCTCTTCCACTTCTTCAAATTGCTCGGAAAAGCTCATGTCTGAAACCCGTTCTTCGCCTAAAGTGCTGAGACACTTGTCTTTCAGTAACTGCCTTATTTGGTCGAATCCTATCTTTTGCTCAAAATTTTGAGGATATATCATGTCTTTATACTTATTATAGGCTGCAAAAATACGATTATTTCGCGAAAAAAATGTCAGATTGTTTGCAGATTTAAAAATGATTCGTACCTTTGCACCGCTTTCAACGGAAAGCACTTCTGATAAAGGAGTTTTGGAGAGGTGGCAGAGTGGTCGATTGCGGCGGTCTTGAAAACCGT
>OHBJ01003628.1_pt1 | contig 10126 bp, 16 predicted proteins | sample 1577241 | NCBI WGS metagenome assembly OHBJ01 (sample SAMEA3541594, study PRJEB24748) | human gut metagenome | biome: human gut; feature: human-associated habitat; material: faeces | place: China | collected 2012
TTCTGTGCGCTCCTTTACCTTGGCGTTTATCCACGCTGTTATAACCACTTTCGCGGTATCTACGTCTTTCGTGCGTACAATGAAGTCGTAGGGCTTCTTTTCGGGTTCTTCCTCATTCTCGGTGCTTATCGCTACTTCGGCTTCAACCTTGTAGTACTTGGTATCGTCGCGCGTTTCCTCGCCGTTGTCGGGTTCTGCGCCTTCCTCGTTTGCTCCCTCCTTGGCTTCTACGGACTTGCGTAGGCGGTCGTTAAGAATAACTACGTTATCCATCAGCTTTATGTCCGTTATGTCGAACGAATTTCTAAAGTTAAGTTCGATGTAGTCCGTCGCTACCTCTATCGCCTTTGCCGCGTCTTGCGCTTGCAGTATGAAGGTACGGCGTTTCGTTCCAATTCTCGCGCTTACCTTGAACGGGTATAACCCGATACGCTGGTTTGGTGCTGCTAATCTGCGCTGGTTGCTTACCTCTACGTCCTTTATCTCCTCTGCTTGGATGCTAAAGTTTATTTGCTGCGCTAAATCATCGTCTATGTAGCTGCCGCGTTCAAACAGGATTTCGTTACGCTCAATGGTTACAACCTCGCCCGTACTCTCGTCTATAAAATCTTCGTTCCACGTCTTTAGCACGTTGGAAGCTAAGAATTTCCCCACGATCCGGCGAATGTCTGACGTTCTAAAACGTACTTCGTCTTTTCTCGTCTGTGTGTTTTCGGGCTGTATCATATCTTCTCAATTAAAATTTGTGCGTAAAGGTCGGTAAATGTGCGCCCGGCGTAGCGTGCCGTTTCGCGGTCGTGGAAGCAAAGCCGAGAGCCGACGTTCGCAAACGTAATCGTAGCCGCGTAATCCGCATCCGCGTACGAAAGCCCGGCAACCGCGCCGTAAGTGCCTTCTGTCTGAACCTCGCTTACCTTAATGTAGAACCACGGGTAAAACTTGTATTCGTCGGTATCTGCCCAGTTGGGTTTCCAACCTTCGTTAAGTGCTTCGGTTATGGTTTCAAGCTGGCGGCGTGCTATCTCGTCCGGGCGGAAGCCCTGCGCCTTCATGCTGTCCTCGTCCATCGGCTCAATGCCCAAAACCTTGCAAGCGTCGGCGTAGCTCTTTACGCGGTTTGTGATGTCCTCGTACTCACGTTCTTCTATGCGGAAGTTGAAAACGCTAACGCTATCTTCTTCCACCATGTCCATTACTTTCTCCTGCGCGTCTGCTTTGCTGTCGTAACGTCCTACAAGTGTTTCGTTACCGCCGTTTTTTACAAATAGAAAAATCTTCTTCATGTCGTTGTCGTTTATTTGAATGTTAGAAAATGCTCTCTTCTTGGGGCTTGTGCGCGTCCTCAAAGAGGATGCGTCTTTGCCTTGCTATGGCTAAACGTACTTCCTTAATGGCGTTCTCGCGTCCTAATAGGCTTTCTTCGTAGTCCAATAGTTCCGCTTCGTTCTCCGCTAAGAAGTAGCCGCCCGACGTGGCTATTAGTCCGGGTAAAATGTCCGTTGTGCGAATGTGGTTTATTAGCTTACGGCATCGCGCTTCGTCTATCTTGTACCCTGCAACACTCAACCGCATAACTATCGTTCGGTTGGTTACTGCGTTCTTCTTGCCTTGCTTGGTCTTTAGTCCTTGCAATATGACGGGCAGCAGTACGTTCTCTTCGTACTCGCTTAGTGGCTGCGTTTGTTGGTCAAATCCTTTTATCATGACTAAAACGGGCTTTTGTTGAACTCGATTTTTAATCCGGGCTTCGCGGTATATACCGTTTTGTGCGTTGCCCTCTGTATGCCTTCACGAAAAGCCGTAGTGTTGCCGTTCCCTTCGCTTATATGGATTAGTACGATGTTGTTTACCGCTGTTAGGTCGTTTGCCCTCAATGCGTCCAAACAAGTATAGTAGCTTAGATGGCTTCTTCGTACTCGCTCCTGCAAAGCTGCTGGAATGTCGCCGCTTTCAACTCTCCGCGCCAATATCTCCGGGTCGTAGTTGCATTCTATAAGGATGTTGTTCAACCCTTTGAACTTGCACGGCAAATAGAATGTGTCGGTAGCGAATAAAACGCCCCCGGTTTCCTCGTGCCAAATGTAAAAGCCGAGTGGTTCTGCCGCGTCGTGCTTTGTTGCAAATGGAATAACCCGAAAGTTGCCCAACGTAAGCGGAAGGTAGCCGTTCCCGTCCTCCGTCTGCCGTATTGCTGTGGGTTTCCAACTTGTGCGTATCTTGGCGTTCTCTATCGTGCCTTGTGAAGCGTAAACAGGTAGGGCGTACTTTAAGAACTCGTTTATTCGCCCAGCGTGGTCGCCGTGTTCGTGGGTTATCAGACAGCCTACTACCTTGTTTACTTGACCTTCCAAAGCTGCCAGCACTTGCTTGAATGGCTTTCCGGCTTCGAGCAGGAGGGCTTCGCGTTCGTTCTGCAAAACGTATGCGTTACCCTCACTGCTTGACCCGATAACGGTTAGCTCCATCTTAGAAGGCTGGTTTGTTAGCGTTGTACGTTGGGGCTGCTGGCTGTGCCGTTGGCTGCACTGGTATCGGCTGCGGTTGCTGTGGTGCCGGCTGTGGCTGAACTACTGCCGCCGCGTTGGGGTCTATTCCAATAGTCGCGCCCGTGTTGGCTTCCTGCCTAATCTCCACGGCTACCGCATCTACTACTTGGGTGCTGGTTTCGTCGCCGTCCCCGAAGTCTGACCCCGTTATATACTCGTAGAGTGCCTTCTTCGCCTTGCGCTCTGCCTTGCCGCGTATTTGGTCGTTGCTGCTGTAATCGTTCTTCACTACCAACACGTTAAGCGTAAAGGAGTTTTTCTCGCCGTTGTGTGAAAAACTAATCTTGCATGCAAGCTCCGCGTACTGTGGGTGTTGGCTTTTGTCCTGCCCAATCTCAATAACGTAGCGTACCCCCAACTTTTTAAGAAGGGCTGTATAGCCTTCCTTTGTCGGGTACATTCTTTCGGCGAGGATGTTGAATTGGTTGCCCGTTGGAAGCAAACCAATAATAACCGCGTCGATGATGCAGTCGCGTACTACGTCCCGGCTGTAAAGCGGCTTAACGTTACCGCGTTTGTCGGGCTTGCCCGTGCGGTCTGTCATGAAGCCTATCTTTGTGTTCATGAGGGGCATGAAAACTTTGTCCATTACCTCCTCTGTCAATGCTTCGCGAAGAAGGGTTACTACTCCTACGGCGTTGAACGCTGCCGCTACGTTGCCAACTATCTCTAACGTTGTCGCTTCTTGGCAAGCTAAAGCGAACTTTTCCTTAGCGGCTTCGATGGTCGCTGGTAATCTTGTACACATGGCTTTTATCTGTTTGTTACTGTAAAATCTTCTGTCGAAACCACCAACTTTACAAGCTGGCTGTTTACCGGGATAAACTCGTTCACGCTCTCGGCGTTGTCTATGAATATCGGTGCGCTTATTCCGTGGAAGGCGCAAATGGTGTTAATCACGTCCAGCCCTGCGTTTACCTTCCCTGCTGTGTTCTTGTCGGCGTACCTTACACCGTCTATGTAGCAAACGCAGTCTGGTACTTGCTTCGCGTCCTCTATCTGCGTGCGATACATCTTGAACTGAACACGGCTAAACAAAGCGTTTACGCGGCGTTCTACCTCGTTCATCCTTGCCGTTGTGAACTCGTCTATAAGCGTTTCTTCGTTCTGAAGGTCTGCTTTCTCCTGCGCCAACTTTGCGGCTTCCTCGCGAAGTTTCGCTACCTCCGCGTTGTTGGTTTCTATGGTTGTGCGTACTCCGAGCAAACGTTCCACGTCTTTAAGCTGCGCGGTTATACTCTCTTTGCGCTGGCGTAGCTCTGCCGTGTTGCTTGCGCTGGTTGTGTCAGCGGTTGGAAGCTGCGCGGTAAGGCTTGTAATCTCGCCTTGTAGCTTTACCCACTCGGGCAGCGTTTCGGGCTTGATGTCCGGCTCTGTGCTTACTCTCGGGCTTTCTGCAAGAGTCTTGTTAAGAAGGGCGCGGCGTTTGGTTATGTCTGTTGTTTCCGTGCTGTACTTCGCTTCCAACGTTGCAAGCTCGCCGTTAAGTCGGCTTATCTCGGCTTCCTGCTGCTCTATCTGCGTAGTTAGTCCCTTGCCTTTCTCGTTGATGGTGTTAAGGCGTTTTTCTTTATCCTCGCCAAACTTTACCCTTGCGGCTTCGCGGTTCTCATTGTAAGCCGCCTTCGCTTCCTCGTCCTTGCAACAGATGTTGAACAAAGGGCAAACGAGGTTTTCTGCTTCTCCGCTGAACTCTTCGGCGTTCACCTTGTACCAACTTTCGCGTAATGCGTCCTGCTGGCTCTTGGTTTCGTCCGTGTAACGCTGTACTTGCTGGATGCGTGTCTGTATTCTTGCCTTGTCGCTGGAATAAGCGGTTTCTACGCTTCTTGCTTGCGCGTCCAATGTCTGCATATCACGGGCAGCGTTATTGTAGGCTTCGTTCGTCTTGTAGGCTTGGTTACGCGCTGCTTCCTTGGCTTCAAAGAATACTTTTTGCTGGGCGGTCTTGCGCTCGTTGATTTGCTGCTGTATCTTTGCCGCGTTCTCGTAGGCTATGCGGTTGGCTTCTGCTGCCGACGATGCCGCCGTGTCAATCTCTGAAAGCTCGCCTTCCAAACGTGCTTTGTCGGCTTCCAAAGATGCGTAGTCGGGTGCTGTCGGTGTTACTCTCGTTATTGCGTCTATGGCTGTGGGTATCTTCTCCAGCCTGTCGCTTATCTTGTTTTTCTGTACCGCTACTTCGCGCTTGTAGTCCTCCAGTGTCTTGCCTGTCACTCTTGCAAGAAGGGCGGCAAACTCGGCGTTATCTTTCGCTACGTCGGCTTCGCTTACGTCCCCTGCTATCTGTAAGAGCATTTCGCGCTGTGCCTTCCAATGAAGGGTAAGGAAATAGTAAGGGTCGGTTATTACCTTAAACACGGCTTCGGGGATGATGTTGTTAATACGCTTGTCGTACTCTGCCTTTGTTTTCAATGGCACGCCGTTACAGAAGTAGTCGGTATGGTGTCCTTTCAGTACGCGCTCCGTTTCGCCGTTTGGTACTTTCCATTCCTCAACCAATACGCGGCGGAACTCCACGGTATCAACCGCGCCCGTTTCGGTGTCTATTACCTCAAACATTCCGCTTACTTCGTGTTCAAGGTCTGGAATAAAGTTGCCGTTAGCGTCGTTGGTCTTGATGCCAAACTTGCTATCGGTGTTGCCCTCGCTGTCTTTGCCCCACAGGAGCCAGCTGAAAGCGTCCTTAATGGTTGTCTTACCCGTGCCGTTGCGTCCGCTGATGGTAGTCGCGTCCTCGCTGAACTCTACCGTTACGTTGCGTAAGCCCTTGAAGTTGCAAAGGGTCAAACGCTTAATTTTTACTTGCTTGCTCATATAGCTTTGTTGTTATGGTTATTTGTCGTTTTTGTTACTTACTGCTAATTGTAGTGCCTTTTCCGCATCGATGATTATCAATGAGCCGCACTGTGTTATAGCTTCGTCCAACTTGCCGGACTGCTTTAGGCGTGATGCGGTTGTTTTGCTGCACCCTAACAAGTTCATCAAGCCTTTAAGTCCGTAAACGTACCGCCGCTTCTCGTTGTCCTTGGGTGTCGTTCCGCTTAGAACTTGCCTTACTCGCGTTTCCACTACGTCTAAAAAATCGCCTACCGTAAGGTCTATTACTCGCGTGTTGTCGTTAATCTTCATATTGCTGTCCTCCTTCAGTTATTCTTCGTTGTCCTTAATGTCGGGTAGCACATTAGCACAAACCCAAAGCGAAGCGCAAAAGTTGGCTACAATCAAGACTACCGCCCAAAATGGTATAGTGTCCATATCCACTGCCAAACCGCAAATAGCTACGCTTGCCCAAATAATGAGCAGCTTGTCGTACCACTTTAACGGACGTTTCCACTTTATGCCGAAAATTCTATATAACTCGTTCATAACTCAAAAGTTTAGGAAGTTTATACTATCATCGCTTTCGCTGCCGCGTCTTGCCGCCCTCACTTCTCGCGTTATCCTTGCACGTCTGCCAACTCTGAAAATATCATCGAAGCTGGTTAGTTCGCGTGGAACAAACGCTATAAGAAGAACTACCGCTATGAAGGCGCGTTTTAATGGGTCTAAGCTGACGGGTACACCGCACTTTGTACAAAACCACCAAACGCACAATTCCGTAGCCTTTTGGATGCCTATCTTGGCGTAAATGTTCCGGGCTGTGTTCTCTATGGTTCGCGTTGAAACAAATAGTTTGTCGGCTACCTCCTTCTTGCTTGCGCCCCATGCCAATAGTTCGGCTATTTGGCTTTCGCGTTTGCTTAGTTTTGCGTTCAGTTTCATGCGCCCCAAATGTTTTTAGTAACGCCGAAACGGTTAAACACTCCTTCTACAGCTTCCGCCTGTGTTACCTTCGGTTCGATAGCCCCAATACGGTAGGCGTAGAAGCTGTTACGGTTGTTGATGCCTAAAGCCTTCTTCAACTCCTCTACGACTGTCTTGTAGTCGCCCATCTTCACTTGCTTTAAGCCGCTGTTAAAACCCTGCTGTTTGCCTTTCGGCTTGTTCTCTGTTAATACCATGACTTATAAAATTTAGAAGTTAATAATTTGTGCGCGGTTAGTGGTTCGCCCACCACACGCCCGAAGCGTACCGCGCTTGCGGTTCTGTTTCCTGCTGTCACCGGTTTATAGCCTTCACGAAAGGGATACTTTCTCCGTTGGCTTCTCTATTGTGAAATGTGGCATTTCGTATTATTGTGATACATTATAAGGTATTAAAGCCCTTACCCGTCCAGCCCTTCTTCTTGCTTAGCCACTCGTCCCGACGCTTACGGCATGATTCTAAGTCGTTCCCGATGCAGCTGAATAGCTCGCCGTCAGTATGGCGGTAATCGTATTGCATACGGTGGTAGACTTTTCTACCGAGCCTTGTTGTGAAGAACTCAAAGTTTTCACTTCCTGCGGCGCAAACGCTGCACCCTCTTTCGTCGTTCATCTTTGTTGCCATGTCTGTATCTCCTTTATTTGTTGTAGAATGTTATTCTTAAACCTCGTCTTAGCTTACAGCAGCAGCTGTCGTTGTTGAAGGAAGCCTTTATAGCGCGTGTTACGAACTTGTCCGCCAAATCTTCGCCAATCAAAGCAAGCAGACCGGAAACACCTACTAAAGTGTTTATACGCTTGCCTTCTGAGTTAATTCCGCTTGCCTTTATAAGGAAGTTGCGGTTAATTGTTTTACTTGAATGTACCATATAGCTTTATTTTTAATTCAAAATTAGCGTGTTTTTGCTATTGCAAGCTGCTCGGAAATTTTGTACCTTTGCACTTGTATTATTAACACGTTGCAAAGATAGATATTAAGCATACAATATGCAAATAAAAAGCATACAAAATGTTTGTCTAAGCAAAACTTTAACAAAAAGATACAATTATGGACGAGGAAAATACCGTAAAGTCGCGTCTAAAGGCGTTTGTAGCGTACTTAAATATGAGTGAACGCGAATTTTGCCGTACTATCGGTGTAGGTTCTGCCTATATTGCAAGTATCAAGAAATCAATTAAGGCAGACAAATTAGAAGCAATAAGCAGACAATATCCCGAACTTAACCCGGTTTGGCTTATACGCGGCGATGGCGAAATGCTACAACGTAGAAACAACAATAGTACGCAATCGGAACAAACGGCAAATATCGCGCCTTCTGAAATGCTCTATAAGCTGCTGGAAGATGCGAAGGAAGAAAAGGCGCGTTTGCTTTCAATAATCGAAAGCCAACAGCGTACTATCGAAACGCTTGCCGAACTGACTAAAAAAGCCAATGCCCAAACGGGCGCAGCTGCCGGATGTGCCGCTGTCGGTTAGTGTTCGGGCGTAAAGTTGAACTTTGGTAAATGCTCTAATACATTATAATAGAGGTATATAGAATAAATAAGCGTTGTATTATGGTGATACACTCAAACGCACAGAAACGCCCTTTTTAGCGCGTTTTTATGTATTGGCTTATAACTATACCATTTTTACGCGAAACGCGCTTAAATCGAAAATTTTACAGAAATAACTATACGGCTATGGTGGAAATTGAAGTAGATAAGTATTATAGCAATCGCGGTTACTATCCTTATATGACCGCACAAGTATTCGACGCGCTGGAAGCTGCCTACCTTTCGGGGGCTGCTACTGCGCTTGTGCCGGAAACGGACTACTATGTTATGGTATCTAATATAAACGCTTCACTATGCAAAGGACAAACAGCGACGCGGTAAACCGCCGTTTCTTTATTGCTATTGACGCGCTTGTTACTTACAAGTTGGTTAGCTCGTTAAGTGGCTTTTGTGTCCTGCACGGGTTAAGCCCCTCACGCTACCGGGAAATGCGCCGCCAATTTGGACTAACACCAAAGGAAGGCTATACGGCGCGTTATCGTAATATGGAAATTGAAACGCTTAGTATATTGGTTGCCAATTATCCAATATCCGCGCTTTGGCTCTTGACAGGGCGCGGCAATATGCTTACAAAGAAAATATGAAGTTTTCTATAAAGATAGGTTTGCACGTTAAACGTACCGCTAAAGAAACGGACGCTACTGAAGAAGTACCCATTAGGCTGCGCGTAAGCTGGGCTTCTCTCCGTGTTGATATCCGTTCCGGGTATGTTATCGCCCCATCCAAATGGGACGATATGAACTCTTGCGTTCGTCTTGGGGCAAAGAATAGTTATAAGCAGACTTCGGGCGAAATCAATAGGGCGTTAATCAATCTGTCCGCAAAGGTGGAGGAGGTGCTTGTTCGCTTTGAAATGGAAAACAAACGTTCGCCTACTACTGCCGAATTTAAGACGGCGTTTAATGAAGCGGTAGGACGTGCGAAGCCAAAGGAAGAAACGGAAGCAAACGAAGTTAAGGGGTTCTTCGATGTCTTTGACCTCTTTACAAAAGAAATGGGGGTTACTAATAATTGGTCTAAGGCTACCTATACTAAGTTTGCAAGTATTAAACAGCACTTGCTAAAGTTCTGCCCGTCGCTCTCTCTGTCGGACTTCTCTAAGGCTGACTTTGCGGCGTTCGTTTCTTACCTCCAAACGGAAGAGAACCAACTTAACACAACGGTAGCCAAAAACGTAGGCTTCTTGCGCTGGTTCTTGCGCTGGGCTGCTTCCAACGGCTACTATAATGGCGCGGCACATCTTCAGTACCGCCCACGTTTTAAGGGGCTGGACTGTAAGGAGGTTATTTATCTAAGCTGGGAAGAACTGCAGCACTTCCTTAAATTCAAGTTTCCGAAAAACAAACCTTCGCTTTCGTCTGTGCGCGATGTGTTCTGCTTCTGCTGCTTTACCGGGCTTCGCTACTCTGATGTTGCCCGTCTGCGTCTGTCTGACGTTAAGCGCGAAGCAAAGCCGCCGTACATCTCTATCGTAACAAAGAAAACTACGGCGCGACTACATATAGAACTTAATAAGTACGCGCTATCAATACTTGACAAATACAAGGACTTGGAACTACCAAAGGGCAGGGCGTTGCCTGTTATTAGTAACGTGAAGATGAACGAACACTTACACGAAGCCGCCGAAATCGCCGGGCTTGACGAGCCTATAAGGGTCGTTTCGTATCATGGTAGCGTGCGGACTGAGGAAATAGTGGAAAAATACGCGCTTCTGACCACTCACGCCGGAAGGCGTACTTTTATAGTAAACGCGCTTAGGTTGGGTATTCCTGCACCCGTTATAATGGAATGGACGGGACACAGCGACTATAAAGCCATGAAGCCGTATATTAAAATCGTGGACGCGGCGAAGGTTGAAAACATGGATAAGTTCAATTCTTATGGCGAGGATGAAAAATAGCGTACCCGAAAAAGTACCCGTTTTCTGCTTTAATGTTTGGAACTATCGGTTTCAAATGGTATTCACGAATATATAAAAAACGTAGCCAACTACTTATAAATGAATATAGTTGGCTACGTTTGGTTACAAAGATGTTAGAGCCTCTCTCTCCGCACAAAGCGATGCAATCGCGCTGAGTTTCAGCAGATTGCATCGCTTTTTTTTATTGTTGTACACGATTTTGAACTACTTCAATAAGTAGGTGTTCAAAATTATTTTTACTTTTGAATTGCGTTATTGTGCCGTAGTTGTTTGTTCTGTGCGAATGTCAGTGCAAA